>Ga0116231_10000316_pt1 | contig 77268 bp, 65 predicted proteins | sample S1TSphgellanicum_2_FD_89695 | JGI IMG/M metagenome (GOLD analysis project Ga0116231, IMG submission 89695) | Host-associated microbial communities from peat moss isolated from Minnesota, USA - S1T2_Fd - Sphagnum magellanicum MG | ecosystem: Host-associated > Plants > Peat moss > Unclassified... | reverse complement strand
TTTTTTTTTTTTTTTTTTTTTTTTTTTTTTTTTTTTTTTTTTTTTTTTTTTTTTTTTTTTTTTTTGTTGAAGTTAAATTTGCTGAAGCATCTAGTAGTAGCTGCAATTTTTTCTTCTTATGATTCCATTTCACTAAGTTTAGGGTCTAGGGTTTAGGGTTTCCAATGCAAAGGCAAATGTAGTAATTCTCCAATGGAATGAAGCATCTCAGAGCTGCAAGCTTTCCTGTAGCTTTTTTTTTTCATTGAAGTTGTTGAAGCATCTTGGAACTGCAAATACTTTTACTTTGTTGAAGTTGCAGACAATGACTAAAGCATGATCTCAGAGCAAGCAACTACTTGTTTGAAGTTTTTTGCATAGAATCAGTCAAAGTGTGAAGTATGAAGTTCAAGTTACATAAACTTTAGTATAAAATTGAGATTGTGGGCAGGGGCAATGATGATGTTGTGCAGGCTTGTGAGCTTGTGTATCGGAGAGACAATGTCATTCTCTTTGGTCTTGACATTGCACATGATGAGGAAGGTGAAATGGAACGTGAAGTTCTACTATACCCAAAAGGACGAATCATTCACTCCACCGATGTGGGACTTGGGATTGCCAAGAATTTGGAGACGGCAGAAAGGGTATCCAGATTTCATTCAAGTACTCGCCATACTTGTGTTCCTTGGCGGAAGCTGTATTGCATGGATTGCCTTGAAGCTCGCCTCTTCCCCAACCACAGTCCTAAATCAAAAGACATTGAGCTCTTGGAGAGAATCAAACAAGGTAAGGATTTGGATCTCGACTTGGAAAGTAATGGAGCATCATCATCATCAGCAGTTCGTGGCCGAGGTCGTGACAATTCATCAATGTCAATGCAGATCAAGCAAAGTGCTTGGGAAAATCCGGGCAAACCGCCAGCAGCAGCAGCAGCTGGAAAGGAAAAGCTAACTCGGTCTTCTTCCTCAGTGACCAGTGAAGATCATAGTGTGCATCGGACTCATGGACTCAGTTCACATGCATTGATGACAAGAGGTGAGCACCATGATCATAACCTATATGTGCATGAAGTCATGTCTCGTACCGCTTCCACAGGTGACCTTCTTCAATATAGCAAGGACAAAACCAATGAGTCTTTTCAACCTCAAGTTCCGATAGGGGAGAATGATCATGAGCATGAGGAAGCAGCAGCAGCAAATTTGGAGGTGAAGCAGCAAGAGCAGCGTCGTCATCTCTCTCCTGTGTTGAGTGGAAGCAGTAGTCAGCAACGAACTCATGGGATCAGTTCACATGCATCCATGACTCGAGGTGAACACCATGACCAAAGTCATGTCCATCTGCACGGACTGGCTTCATATGCGTCCATGAGTGACCTTCGAGTCTATAACAACAAGCCTGTTGACGAAAGCCCTAAGAAGCTTCAATCTCAAGCTTCAGTAGGGAAGTCCAGTAAACGTCAGGATCAGCCTGCGTCATCTTTGTCATTGCCAGATATGGAGGGTGATAAGGAGCTGGAGTTGGACACTCCTCTGGCAAATGATGTGCCTGAAAAGCCCAAACGGTTTGTCATAACACTAGAGGATGCCATCGACATGGCTATGAGTTGGCCCCCTTTGCAAATCTTGGACAAACCTGACCCCTCTATTCTTGAGCGGCGAAGAGATGAGATTTCTAGACACTTGAAGAATTCCACTCTCAATGTGGTGAAGCTCGGCGTCCCGCATATCTTGGTTTGCATCCAAGGAAAGTGGCCAAGCAGCTTGTTCTACTTTGTATCACAATTGCGAACCACTGGCATGCCAAACCCACCCATTGTGATCTTGCACCCGAATGAACCATCTGTGGCTGATTGGGGTTGTGTGGGTGTTTTCCAACAAATCTATTTTGTGATCGGATCCCCTAGCTACGAGCTTGATTTGTTGCGAGCTGGTGTACTCCAAGCAGGTAAGTGCACACATAGTCAATAGATACATGTTATTGCAATGGATTCTTTTTTCTCAGAAACAAAAACTCAAGACAGACAGATTCAACAATAGTATAGTTGATCATTCCTCTTTTTCTTCTTCTTCTTCTTCTTCTTCTTTGGATCAATACATATCATGGTATAGATACTGTATAGTCACTGTGGTAGTGAGCTTGCATGGTGTAGAGAAGGTGGTGATCTTGACACAAGGCAATTCTGAGCAACCCACTGCGGAGATTGCAAATGATGAGGACAACAATGCCTCGTCCTCCGCTTTCAGTCTCGATGTCAACAACGTTTTCATTGCAGCCACGGTACATCCCATTTCTCCTGAAAACGTGAAACCCTGAAACCTCAACCCCTAACCCTAACTCTAATTTTTGTAGGTATAAGACATACTAGTGCAAAATTCCTCCATTGAATTTTAGATTTGGGTTTTTTCAATTTTTTGTACATCATGTTGGGGAAGGGCAAGTGCAACAAAAGGGTCTTCTTCCATTGTTCTTGGACATGGGACCATGTTTAGTATAGTTCCATAAGGTTTTTTTTTCTCATTCATTGTTTATCTATTTTGATGGGTGGTTTTTTGGATTGTTGTGAGCTGCTGTAGGTGGAGAGACTACTACGCCCAATAAAGGATCGGGTCATAGTGGAGCTTCAACAAGAGACGGAGATCCAATACCTTCGACCACGAGTGACAATCGATCGCCGCATCTTTGACACTGAAATGTATCGTCGCAATAGGGTTGCGACCTTTCAGTTTGCACCACCATACATGGACGGAAAAGCTTTCTGTCCATCCACTCTTAATTTTCTCATGTAAGTTGGATCACATGGGTCCTTCTAACACAGCTCCTCAACAATGGTCCAGTAATACAAACTAGTTTGGGTCCCAGTTATTTCGTTTTGTAAAAAATTTCATTCCCAGGTACACGTTTGATGGCACATTCTGCCAAAACTGGCTGGTCTCACCCCCTGATCACCACCTGACTTTACATTGCAGATAACTTTAATGTCTGGTATTTACTTAATACAAACTAAATTTTTTCCATCTCCATTATTGGCATGACAGGTTTGCCACTTTCTACAATCGGCAAGTCATGGCGATAGTCGACCAGATGATTTCGGGGGGCCAGGTGCTTGTGATGGATAATGAATCACACCGTGAGCATGCATCCGAATTCGACGTGCGGCAGCTCGACCAAGTGCCTGTACCCAAGCCGTATGTGGGTCAAACATTTCAGGAGCTTTTCGTAGGGATGTTGCACTACGAGGATTGTTTGCCTTTAGGCTTGTATCGCGCCAAGGGCTACAAGGGATCGGCGACCGCATTCGTTTCCACAAACCCCGCGCCTACAGATCTTTTGGAGTCTACGGATCTCGTGTACATATTGCACTAGGTAGTCAAAAAAATCGTCATTCTTTTCCCCCATTTGCAAAATTGTACACGTATGTAAAATCAAATACATGTTGTCATTCATTTCCCTCATTGTGAAATGTATATATGTACATAAACAAAATGCATTTTTGTCATCCATTTCCTATTTGTTTAGAAAGTGGAGATACTAACAAATGCATGCAAATTAGAGCAAGTCCAACCATGCAAACGGTAATGTGGATGAAATTTGGATGGCTTTTCAATAGGTAGTTTGAAATTTGAGTTTGGACATGTAACAAAGTGCCCAATATTTTTGAACCAAAGTTGCTAGAATCCCACATAAAATGTAATTTACTTGTTGAAAGTTTAGTTTTCATGGCGAGGGGTTAGGTGCACTTGATAAAAAAAAACATTAGAAGGGGGAGCAACTCTGATAGTTGTCAAAATGTTAATGGGTACGTGTTGTTAACTTGTAATTAGTAGTGCTTTTTTTTGGGACATTTTTTTGATATTTTTTTATTTAAAAAAATTTGGTGTGAATTTTTTTTTTTTTTCCTCTAGTGTAAATTTGACTAATTTTGCTAATTTTTGTGGGAAATATTGACCAATTTTTTTTATATCAAAAAATTGAAAATAAAAAGTCCTGGTTGTAAGGTTTTGTATTGTAAGTGTGTAGTAGCATAAAGCAACTTGTATACACACCCTACTATGGTGTGAACATGTCCATCACCGAACATGGGCCGGTGACTGAACATTTCAAGAGCAGAAACGAGTCGGTTAGCTAAACCTGTTGTCCCATTTCAGGGTTTTTAATTACATTTTCTTGATATAAATAAATAATTTGGCGAAATTTTCCAAAAGTTTAGCAAAATTAGTCGAGTTTACAAATTTACACTAAAAAAAACAACTTGATAGGCTAGGTGATTAAAACCGCCGGGTATAACACGTGTGAAACAAGTGTGTGTACGCATGGTACTGTCCCTCTTCAAGAAAGTTTCGGATAGCTGGTGGGGAACCGCTGGACAATATCCCCAGATCCGATGGACATTAGAACTACACAGCAGACAGTAAATGAAGCCACTGTTTGGAAGCAGCGACCAATGTGGATTGGGGGAAAATAGAACCGGCGGTTATCTAAAGGCACAAGGCGGTGCGACCGAAGACAAGAAGACGTGCGTGTGCACCGCGGCAGAGGAGAAGCTCCATCCATCGTTGCGCGTCTCCTCGCCCGTTCGTGCTCGCGTTTGTAGGATCTGCTTCCTTTCCTCGTCTTCTCCAAATCGAGAGCATGGCCACTCCTGCGTCCGGTAAGTTCGATCTTTCCTCTGTTTAATTTATGAAAAAATCCTGGTATTTTTCCCGTCTGATTTCGTTTTGCTTTGCTTTGATTTTCATTTTGATTTTGCTGTCAATCGGCTGGCTTCTCTCTCAACATCCCGGGGTGGAGATTATTCGTCTCCTGTATAGGTATCCGATTCTGTATCCACTCTTGTGTTTGTCCTCGCAGTCTTGTTCTTGTTCAGTATCTGTCCATGGTTTTCTGGTTTGAATAGATAGCCACAAAGGTTTTGTTTTGTTTTTTATTCTTCGTGATACTTATATTTCTCAGCGGGATATCATGTTATGTAAGAGGCAGCAAGCAGCTTCAGAAGTTCTGGTGAAGGTCACTTGGGATTTTTGGTAGAGATGATAGTTGTAGACTGGTAGCGGCAGTTTAGGGGTCGTGGTCTAGTTTGCTGTTTTGTTGAGACAATTTATTGTCATCGGGAATTATTAGTTCGCATCGGGATGCATGTCGTGCCGTGTTGTCAGTGGTATTGTAAGCGGATCTTTATGGAACCTGCGCGATAAAAGAGAACGATGATGTGAATGAATAATACGTGCTTGATGTATTTCCATGCTTCCTCTTACAGGAGTGTTATCCTTAAACTGCAGTATTTGGTGTCAATGACTTCTTTACAGCTCTCGGATTGCTGTTTTTTGTCTCTGGCTGCAACGAGAGTGGTTCTGTTTTGGATGGAGTGTGGTTATTATAAAGAGCTTGTTAATGATTTTCTTTTTTGTCTTGCTTAGTTTCTGGTCAAGCAACTGCAAAAATTCCATACAAATGCTCCATCCATGGCTTGGACAGTTAGTCCCTTTGAAAATTGAGGCACCGATGATGCGTTTGAATGCTGGTCTCCATTTCTATGGCTGTTTTCAAATCCTAATTCTCAATGTAGGGTTCGTACAAAAGCTTGCACCTGTAAGTTTGTTGCAAAGAATTATGATTATGCAGATGCACTTCTCTTTCATAACCTATATTATTGTTCAATCTCCAATGTGTTAGATGGATGCGTTGCCAGGTCTTGAAATTTTTTTGGAACTCAGATGCAATTTTTTTTGCAAGCTTGGACCGAATTTTCTATTGTTTTGTTGAAATTGCAGGGAAGGTGGATGACTCAAAGGCTGGTGCTTCCCAGCAAGCAGAGGAAGAGAAGGCGCCAGTGGCAACGGCAACAACTGCTTCTCCAACCAGTGATGAGACTGAAGCTGATGTCTCCAACAACCCCTTTGACTTCTCTGCAATGGCTGGGCTTTTGAATGTACTCCGCAGTCCTTCTGCTTGTTCCACTGGTTTTCGTCTCATGGGTGACTGGAAATCTATAATGTACACTTAAGAATATTCAATTCCTCCAAAGTAAGTGTAACACTACGTGCTAAAACAGCAATTCTGTGTACATCATTGGATCACTGCACTCTGGTTCTTGAAAGCTTGTTCTATATAAGCACAGTTCAAGTTATCATGCTTAAGAAATTGGGAATGCAATTCACTTGAAGCAATGATCATGATTGAAGCATATAATCTGCAGGCTTCCAGGAAAGCTGGACTTTGTTCAGTCGTGCCCAGAATTCATTTTTCAGTGTAAGCTTGGTAGCAGCTAAGAAGAGCCAACAGTTAACTGATCTTATGTGTTCCTCAAACCTTTCATCTGTAGCACTCTTGGAAATCCTGTATTGAAGTGAGGGATCAGAACCTGTGTCTTTAAGTATTAACTAAGAATTGTCTTTTGATGGTAATTGCCTCTTGGAATTTGGACCCTGTTTAGGTTCTCTACAGCTTGTCTCAATGTTGGATTTCCGTGATGTGTGTGAAAAAATTGTTTCCTCAGGACCCAAGTATAAAGGAGATGGCGGAACAGATTGCAAAGGACCCTGCCTTCAATCAGATGGCCCAGCAGCTTCAACACAGTGTCCAGAATGTTGGCAGTGAGGGTGTTCCTCAGTTGGACACCAACCAGTACGTCAATGCCATGCAGCAAGTCATGCAGAATCCCCAGTTTATGACCATGGCTGAACGTTTAGGGAATGCTCTCATGCAGGCAAGCTTCCTGTCCTGCTCATCCAATTGCTCTGGGGAGCACCATAGCTATGAGTTGTCTTGCATATAGAACCCTGACTTTTCACTCCAGTTTTTTCTTGCTTTGTCATGCAGTCTCTATTTGGGGTACCTAAGTTTAAAGTTTGGCAAATGTTAGCTGTTAAATGTTGTTGACTTCAATCTGAACAATCTTATCTGTCAGGACAATGCAGATGAGATTGCATGTTTGTGGCTTCATTTCTTTTGGTTGGTTGGAAGTTTCTCCATCATGATTGTTTTGCAAGCAATGTTGCTGTGGTTGTTGGCAGGATCCTGCTATGTCAGGCATGGTCTCAAACCTGACCAATCCTGCCCATAGAGAGCAACTTGAGCAGCAGATGGCCCAAGTTCGTGAGGACCCTACACTGAAGCCTGTGCTGGAGGAGATTGAGAGTGGAGGCCCTGCAGCCATGATGAAGTGAGTGACCCTTATCGTCAAGTTCATAGACAGTTTTTCTCCATTCATGTTGCAATCTTTTGCTGATTTTCCCTCCTCTTTTTTGTTGCAGAAAACCTTTTAAAAGGTATTTAAGTTGCAAATAGAGCTCAGCATACAGCATATTTCTCACAACATTCTTTTTCATAACCATTGTGTTTGAGCTGCATTGACTCATTGTTCAGGATCATCTATCCAATGTGCCTGCAGGTACTGGAATGACCCAGCAGTTCTTAGCAAACTGGGGCAAGCCATGGGTGGGGGTATCTCTGGAGAGGCAGGCCTTCCAGTAGAACGTGACTTGGGTTATGAAGAGGAAGGTGAAGAAGATGTGGGTGAGGAAGAAGAAGATGAGTTGACAGTCCATCACACTGCTAGCACTGGGGATGCAGAGGTCTGACCTATTGTCCTCTTCTATTTTATTTGAGTGATATTTCATGTTTGGAATATCTGTGATGGGGAAAGCTCTCTAGCTCATTAATGTGAACTCCTTTCTGACATGAGGATTGGGAATGGTTGCTGCAGGGGTTGAAGATCCTTTTGCAAGAGGGTGCAGACAAGGACGAGAGGGATGAAGAGGGACGGACAAGCTTGCATTTTGCTTCTGGTTATGGGGAGGTAAGGTTTCTTGTTCTGTTGAGTGGACTGTCCTTTTTTATCAATGTGCTAAGCAACTGTTACTGCTGTCGCAGTATATGGGTGTGACTACATGCAAAAACTTCTCTGAGAAAGTCTATTTGCAGGTAAAATGTGCTGAGGTGTTGCTGGAAGCTGGAGCAGCTGTGGATGCTCTTGATAAGAATAACAACACTCCCCTGCACTATGCTGCTGGCTATGGTCGTAAGGAATGTGTTGAGCTCCTCCTGAAGAATGGTGCTGCTGTGTAAGTTTCTTATTTCCTCCTGCTCCATTGTGTACTGTCATTAATACAGTAGTTTGTTACCCTTGATTAGTTGCCACCAATTATGACATTAGAGCAATTGGATGAAACACATCAAATTTGTTCAAATGTTGAAAGCAGTTATTGTATTGAGAAGGAAAAATTTCTTGGGGTTGCAGGACTTTAAGGAACTTGGATGGCAAGACTCCAGTTGATGTTGCCAAGCTCAATACCCAGAGTGAGGTGCTGCAGCTGTTGGAGAAGGATGTCTTCTTGTGAACTCTGTCAAGGAAAATGCATTGCCATTTGATATATGGCCATGTGATAGGTGTTTAATTTATGACAAGCGTTGCTTGTGTATTTCCATCTTATGCTACTATCTGCTTCTACCCCTTGCCTTGAGTAACCTCACAGCTTTCCTGTTGACTGCAGAATGTTGTTGTAAGTCAATTCCACACTCAGTTGGCCCACTGCTCCACAATTTTTTTTTCCCCGTATGCTGTAACAAAGCTCACAAATGTGTAACAACCTCAAAAGAGATTTCTTAATGAAAATTGAGGGCAATTTACACAACATAACTTCCTGCTCTCTCCTAGAGCAAGATCTTCCACCTAAGCTCCTTAAGGTAAGAGTGTAAGGTGATCTAAAATGATGTTAGATCCCCTCTTTTATTACAAAGGGGAGGAGAGATTGTTGCTAGTACCTTCCCCTTCCACCTTGGATCTTAAGCTTTGTCCTCAATGGACAAAGCCAAAGGCAAAGATAGTGCTTTCCACTATTTTTTTTAAAAAAAACAACCACCCACAAATTGTTTAGGGTTTAGTTCAACATCAAAAACACATAAACCCTAAACCCTCTCTCTCTTTCCACCTAGACATAAGTTTAGGAGGCTATTATACATAATTTAAGAGCCAATCTAGTGAAGTTAAACTCCTCAAAAGAGAATTCAAGGCTCCAATTGTAATAATCCCATTGCCAAATTGCCATTTTTTTTCAATGACATACACAAGCCTATTCCAAAAACTATGTATATTACACATCTAACTAATAATATAATACTTATCTGCATACATATATGGTCAAAAGAAATTATACTACATTTAACTACAACATTTACCCTATAGTTTAAAATTTGAACCCATTTTGGCATTACAATATACCATGGTTAGGTGATTAGTGATTACCCAATCCGGTTAGTAAAAATCAAACTGCAATTAGAATTGATTTGTGGAACTGGTTCTAGAATCAAAACCGAAACCAGAACCAAAAATTTTGGGATTTTCTTTTCATTTTTTCATTTTTTGTTTTGCAAAAAGAAAGACTAGAGCCGGGGGCTAATTAAAGGTTAACCACAGTTATTATACCAAACCCATACTTTAACCCATCAGACTAGAAATCGGGCCTCGGTATCCGGTTCGGAAACCGGGCCTAGGATTTTCAGGCTCGGTTTCAGGTTCGTCTTTCTCTCTTTTTTAGGTTTGGTGCGTGTTGTGGGTTGTGGGGATAGAAGATTAGCGCCGCGAGGGTTTCTCTCTCCCTCTGTAGGTTTTGCCTGCCAGCGCTCTCGTAAGGAGATTTCTCCCAGTTCAGCGGGAGTTTTGCAGCCATGGCGGAGCGCGGTGGAGGTGAAAGAGGAGGTGATAGAGGAGGTTTCGGCCGTGGCTTTGGACGTGGGGACAGAGGCGGCCGTGGAGATAGGGGCCGGGGTGACCGTAGAGGAGGGCGTCGTGGTCCCAAGCGTGAAGAGGAGGAGAAATGGGTGCCGGTCACGAAGCTTGGAAGGCTGGTGAAGGATGGGAAGATCAAGTCGCTGGAGCAAATCTACCTGTTCTCCCTTCCCATTAAGGAACATCAGATCGTGGAGTTCTTTTTGGGATCTGCACTCAAGGATGAGGTCATGAAAATCATGCCTGTGCAGAAGCAGACGCGTGCTGGGCAGAGAACTAGGTTCAAAGCCTTCGTCGTCGTTGGAGACAGTAATGGTCACGTTGGTCTGGGAGTCAAGTGCAGCAAGGAAGTGGCTACGGCCATTCGCGGCGCCATCATCATGGCTAAGCTTTCTGTCATCCCTGTGCGCCGAGGGTACTGGGGAAACAAGATTGGCAAACCCCATACCGTGCCGTGCAAGGTTACAGGGAAGTGCGGGTCTGTGACTGTGCGCCTGGTTCCTGCTCCGCGGGGTTCTGGTATTGTTGCTGCTCGTGTGCCTAAGAAGGTGCTCCAGTTTGCCGGTATCGAGGATGTGTTTACATCTTCCCGTGGTTCCACCAAGACACTCGGCAACTTCGTGAAGGTGAATGCAATGTCGTTTGTTGTTGTTGTTGTTGTTGTCGTGGTTTTTTTTTTCTTTTTTTTTTTCTGTAGTTTATATCTTCCCTCGCTTTTTTGCTGTTCTAACGCTAATAGCAACAAAATAGGGTTTTTTTTTACTCTTGCAAAATTCCTCATAGAAGACATGTGGAATTTTTTTTTTACTCATGTCTTTTTTTCTTGAGTACTTACTTTGTGTGAGACATTTGGATTGGGTTTTTTTTTCCCACAGGCTACATTCGAGTGTTTGTTGAAGACTTATGGGTTCTTGACTCCTGATTTGTGGAGGGAGACACGCTTCACCCGGTCTCCATTCCAGGAATTCACTGATTTCCTGGCCAAGCCCCATAAGATCAGTGTGTTGGAGGATGTGGAGAAAACTCCTGTCTACTAGAGCAGCATACAACAGACATCTCTCTGTCTGTGTGACTATTTTGTAATTGGGGATTTGTCTTCCAAAGAAAGCCCAATCTGCAGCAGGATGTGGCTTTTTGAAAACTTAGTGTGCTACTGCACATCCAGTTGATTGTAGACCTTTGTCTGCAAACTGTAGTGATGTAGAAGATTCTCCTATGTATGCAGGTGATTCACAGACACCAGGTTTCTGATTCCTGAGTTTTCATTTTCTGGTTGAGTGAGTACCTTTGGCATTGTCTTCAGAGTTGTCTCTTATTTGAATTTTTGTTTTTGTGAACAATGTCAAGTAAGTAAGTTGTAGTTCTTGTCCATTTCTTTGCTCCGTAAGTGGTGTGTCTTGTTCTGAATTGGTAAATTAGCTCATCAGTGTGGAATTTTACCCCTGTTTAGACATGTTAGATGATCTTGGGGGAGATGTGCTCATGAGTTTGCCTCCAGTAGAATTTCCTAGTATCTTAGGCATATTGATTCACTGCTCAAAGGGTTTGTCTGCAGCTACTTCCTTTTCTGATGATGTTGATGCAGGTTGTAGGTGTTAACCCAAGAATATTTCCACCACCCACTGCAGGTTCCCTAATTTATCACATTTTTTCATGTACTTGAATACTGAACCTGGCTAAATTGTATTCTGTCCTTAATGGGTGCTTTGATTGATGTCTGGAAAAAGAGAAAAACATTTTTTTTTTCTGAATTATAAGGCCAGGTTAGTTATCAGGATAGGTGGGGAGACCCTGGAGTATCTGCTGCATCAAATAGGAGCCAGAATTCAGGTGGCACAGGATGCTGATTCTGATCTCATCTGCGAATGTGGCAAATGGAGCTCAAGGGAACTCCAGAACAGATTAACTGTTGCTGAACAACTTGGCAAAGGCGTAATTGCAGAGGTCTGTATCTTCAGTGGGTTGTCATGGCAGCTTGTCACTGCTGTTTGTGATAAAGGTGATGGTCTGACACTTTGTTAGTAGCTCTTGTAAGGGTATCACTGCATATTGTTGCTGTGAGGTTTCTTTCATAATGTCATGACTACACTCATTGTGATGTCACCTTTGAATTATTGTTGTGAGGTTTCTCTGCAATTTGATAGATATACAGGTCTGTATCCTCAGCATATTCTGACCATATATTGTTCTTTCTGAAGAGATCTCTGTATCCTCAAAAGATCATGCATAAATTTCTACATGTTGTTTCTCTCATCTTCCTCTCCTCTTTTAGGTTTTTTTTTTCTTGTGGTTCCTGTTTCTTCTTGGTTTCATTGGTTTACTCCTCTTTTCTGTTGTTAGGTTTTGTTTTGCTATCCAGCATCATTGCTAAACCCAATACTGCTGGTTTTCCCAATACTGCTGAGCTTGTTGCAGGTTGAATGAGAATGCTGTTCTCTTTTGTAATTACCTGTCTCTTGATTGCTAGCCAACATCATGACTGTGTCTTCTTGTCACAATGGAAATGCAATAGAAACGCAGGATGCAGTATTTGTATAAAGGTTTGCCCACATTTTGAGTGAATTATTCTGTGCTTATATATGCCCACTATAGTGCGCTGATGAAGTCAGTGGGTAGTTGTGGCAGCTTGTCCCTGCAGTTCACGATGAAGGTGATGATCTGACACTATAAATTTTGGAAGGCTATGAGCTGTGGTACCTGAAAGTTTTTGTTGTTACAATTTCTCTGCAATTTCATAGATGAACAGACCTGTTTCTCTTTGTATGTGTTGCATGCTCTTGCATCTAAACCAAATGTCTCATCTTTTGCTGACGATGGACATAATTCCAAGAGCAAGGAGAGATCCTTTAGGTGGCACCATCCATCGAAGAGAAAAGACTGGAATAACAGTCTATTGGAACATCAAGCTTTATCTAGAGAAGAATAAGAGATTTGACAAGTCTGGATTGTGTGGTGAGTGCTAAAGGAGCTGGTAATCTTGATGTGGTTTCTCTTGAAATTTTCCTTGGCAAGTGATTCTTAAGTTGTGGTAGTATCATCCCCGAACTCATCATCAGTTACAAAAACTACTTACAAGCTTGGGGCAAATGGGCTAGGGGCTTGGACAAATCTTGTGGGTCCTTGAAACTTGAGCTAGTATGAAAGTGTAATAATAAAATTTATAATGTTATGTTTTGTTTTATTTCCATCTTCTTTCTTTAGAGTTATATGGTTTTGAGTTGTCTTTTGCTTTGTTCAATGTTTTTCCTCAAATTTATGTGTCTTAAATTTTTAATTTGATGTATTTTATAATGTAAAAGGTACCAAGCACAAAAAGTAGTAACCATTACCAATGGTATAAATGGCTATTTCCACTTAATGCTCTTTAGCTGGCAATTTTTCTCCATTTTGTGGAATTTTTTAAAAATAAATATCATGTGGCAAATTCCCCCTTTATTGGATAGAATTTGTCAAGAAACAAATTTTTAGTTTAAAACTAGCCAACAATCACCACAATTGTTTGAAATATGAAAGGGTGCTTAAGATTTTTCTACTTTCATATTTTGATAATTGCCAAATTAGACTAAATACACTTATGTATGATTGTCACTTGAGCAACATCACAAAAAAAAGTTAAAAAAACATGGGTTCCATTAGATTCCATGCAAACCCATATTAGCTCATTAAATCCGCACATCATGTGTGCACATGCATGAATTGCAACAAGTCATTGTAACAATCCACCACATCATTGCATTAAGAGCTCAAGCCTAAAATGTCATTAATACTATGGGCTTCTTAATTCCTTGGATGGATTTGTTGCATACTTGTATAATGTTCAGAAATCCACCAACAAATTCATTTTATAGAGTTCAACATGTCATCCTTGCATAGTGCAAAACATCAATCAGTTTTGATCAATTTAATCAAACCTTCATAACTTTTGAGATTGAATGTAATTACACAATTGATTTTATTTGTCCATAATACTATTTGTCCATAATACTATGTGAAAAATCCATAACTATCTATGGCAAGTCCCTCCTTCACCATTTCGTACAAGCAAAGAAACAAACAATGTGAACTTTGTGAACATGATAGCCATGAACCACAATTGACTAAACATGGCAAGTCGGGGACCAAATAAGTTGGACTTCTATGATAGTAGTTAATTAAAAGCTTAACAAACTTGATGAATTCTTGGTAAACAAACCCATTGTTCGTACATTGACCTTCATTTGGAATGACACAAGTGATTGGGCATTTCCTCATAATCAAATCATGGTGTGACCTATAATGGTCTACTAGAAATGTTCAAACCTTTTCACTATTTGTTCTAATGATTCATACCCTTCATTATTTGTTAGTTTTGTTTGCAAGAATATATCATTGCACATTTTGTTTGATTTTTTGAAAATGAATTTTTAACCCATAAAATCCCTTACACATGATGGAGTTATTATTTGTAAATACAAAGGAAGACAAAATGCCCTTACGTTTGAGTCCTAATTTCACCCAACAACCCTAATTGGAGCCCCAATCATCATCATTCACAAACGTAATAAAATTTGGGTGTCAAATACTAAATATTAAGCATTTGTTGCATAAGATTAATCAAAATTTTGCTTATATTTATAAAAATAGTGGAAGCTATAATGAAGTCAAAAATAATTAACTCATGTTTAAATTAATTTTACAACCAACACGGAGGGTCAAAAGTTTCATGCGTTACTAAATGACAATGTCCATTTCAAGCAAATATTTTAATATTGTCTTGTTTTATGATCAAATTTCTTGTGTTGTAGTTAAGTTTTCTTTCATTTAAGGATAACTTTAATAGGATTTAATTTTGGAGAAAAAAAAAATCGTGATAATATCACCATTTGGAGCTTGTCTACCCCTAAATGCAACAACTTCAAGATTTTGAAAAAAATATCACCTACTTGAGAAGGAGAGATTTAAGTTATGATTATGTGCGAAAAGGTTAGGCAAAACAAACCTTGTTTAGACATTTATTTAAGAAAGGTGGCAATTTGAAAATCATGCAAGGACACATATTTTGTTGCTTGAGCTTCTTCAAACACATGTTGAAAAATGAAGGAATCTTTCTCAAAAAAAAATCCTAAAAAGGAGGGAAGGGTTTAAGATTTGTTCCAATCACAATTGACAAAAATGAACAAAAAACTTGAAGATGGATTTAAACATGTGCTTTTTTTTTTTTAAATTAAAACAAAAATGTAATGATCAAACTCATGAAATAATGAAAATTGAACATCAAAAAAGACCATTCATTGACTAGAACCAATTATCAAACAAACATAAGATGCCAAAATTTTTGTTTTCACTTAAGGTTTTGCAACAATCCAATGAGGGTCAAGGATGATGCATGAACCATATGAAAATGATTAATGAATGAACAATGGATGAACAAATATTAATAACATTAAAAAATAATAATGATGTGAATCAAATTGTTGAAGCATGTTTTGAATTGCAATCACATTTTAAGGTTGAAAGTTAAATCATTTTAAACATAAAAAATAGACCTTTAGTCCCAAACCCTAAAAATTAGAGGTGATGATTTTTACAGTCTCTAATTCTGACAAATTGGGACAACTTGATCAAAATTAGGACAAGTATTTGCTACATACTTTAATTTTTATGACGATGAAAAATGGGGTCAAAGGATGATGCATGAACTAGATAAAAATGGTTAATTTAATGGATGAATTATTGTGGATGGACAGATATTGATCACATCCAAAAGAGATATCAATGTGGATCAAAATGTTGAAGCATGTTTTGAATTAGCAAGATCACAACTTAATGGTTCAAAGTTTAAAACGTTTTAAACATTAAAATATGTAATGCTTTGATTGAAAACCCTAATCCCAAACCCTCAAAATTGGAGGTGTTCACCTACATCTTCTACAAAATCTTAATGGACCACAATTGTGAGAGCTCCATCAAAATTAGGTCAAGAATCATTTGTTACATTCTTGAGTGCTTTGTCCAAACAGATTTCATTGGCATTTTTTGTTCGGGCGCGCGCCCTATGCCCATTCTGTGTGGAAACCTTGGTGCCCATCCCTGCATCACAGCCAATGAAAATTCTCATAGCTCTAAAACGGCCAGCAGTGTGAAAGGGGGTTCGTGAACCCGTTCAAAGCCTAAACCCGAAAACCCTAAAACCCGAAGCTTAAACCCTAAACCCTAAAACTCCGTGACCAAGCCGGTACGCCATGCCCAGAAGTACGCGACGAATGCAGGGGAGTGAAACGGTTTTGCATCGATCTCTGTGTGCGAGGAGCATCTCGTGGGCGCGGATGATTTCCTAGGATCTCGGTGACCGAGAAGGATCTCGCATGGGATTTTTTGTTGTGAATAGCAGACGGGCAGAACTGTTTCTCACTGCACAGTGAAGTAAGCCATCCATTTCCGAGCTTTTTTGTTCATCACTTTCGCTGTGGGGGGCCATGTTTTTTTGCCGATGAAATCTAGGGTTTTCTTCTCGTAAAGTTTTTGAAGTAATTACATCAAACACTTTGATCAAATCCCTAGAAAGTAAAGCCGATCGAACACAATTTTGAGCTAATTTCTTTCGTCAGGATGTTCAACAGGGTAGGAGTGGACATTTTTTCACAGAAACGAGGGATGCGCACCCGGATGCTTTCAGCAGTGGGTTTACTTCTAAATTCGTGCAAGGTATGTATGCCACTGACAATTACATGGAGCAGCTGATGAACTTTGGGTTTTTTTCCCCCCTCCCCCATCAACTCTGACCTTTGTTTATTGTGAGCAGTTGCTGAATGCAGGAGGAGCCAGAGCCTATGCCATTAGCAGCAAACCAGATGAATGGTGGGCTATTGATGGTCAGATTCATCGTCTCCGGCCCCCTTTGTATGGGGATCTTCACACAATTGTGAACATGGAAGTCCCCAACCCGCGACCGAGACCCATCTCTGCCAGGCAGCGGCTTGCTGCCCGCAATAGGCTTGTGTCTCAAATCCGCATTCGTGATGATAGTGTACACACCCTTCTCTCTTTCTTTTCTTTTGCCCATTTTCAATTGCAGAATTTTGACCAATTCAGCACAATGTGGGAAGAAGAACTTGTGGGGAAAAGACTGTTTTTGATCTTGCAATACCCTAATTCTAGAATTTTGAGGTAGGCAATTTCACAAGTGCATGCTTTTTTTTCCCAGCCATGTTTCTGTAAAATGACAGGGATCTAGTCCCTTTGCAGGTAGTTGTAAATGTGTCTTGCATGAAAATCTGTCTAAAAACAATAATCTGTTTTGCTGTAAAATGGAGCTTTGATCAATTGAAGAAATGAGGGCTCATGGAATGTGAAGGGACAAGAGAAGTACTGGAAAGCATACATGGAGCGGTTTCAGAGAACACGTGAGGAATGGGAAAAATTGCACTGGGATGGCATTCCCAAGGAGCCAGCAAGCAACTTTGAGTTGAAGACTCGTAAACTGGATCACTACCAAGTTCTTGGTCTCAAAAAGTACTGTCTCTGTGACTCTCTTTATATCTCTTTGTTTTAGTATTTTGACAACTTGCAGAGCATGAATCTCTTCAAGACTTACACCCATCTGATATATGTTGTTGGGTTTTCCTATTTAGTCAATGCCTCTTGGCTTTTACACAGAGGACAGTGTTCTGTATTTATGTTCCAGTGCCTTCCTTCAGATCTGAATATCAAAAGGCATGCCAAAAACTTTAAAGACTTTCCCATGGTTATGGGACTGCTCATGAAAAAACCTAGAAACAATATTCTGTCCAGTTTATCATGATAGAAGCTATCAATTCCATTTTCCTTTCTTTCCTGTGTGCAGGAGACATAGACCATATTCACCACTGGAGTTAAAGGTGCTCATCTTTTAAAATCTCTGGACATTTGCAGCCAGTCACCCTTCATATTTGGATGAGGAAGATGTTGTGGTGGTTAAAAAAATAATCAACTTTGCCAGTCTCTTGTTTTGAGTGGGGAGGCATCACATCAACTTGATTTGTTTGTTCTAAATGGAGGAGCTCTAAATGTCATTTCTAACAGGATGCATACATGTAGTCAAACTGATGAAAGTGGTATATGTATGGTCAGGCTGCATTTCGAGACAAAGCAATGCAATACCACCCTAGTAAGAGCATAAACAAGAGCCCGAAGAATCAAGGTATTTCTGTTCAACCTGCCTGCATTACCAGCTGTTTTTGTATGTGAACTGTTACGGGGTGATTTATTGCTTCCGGAGGGATTCTGACCAGATGCACTACCCATCATTGAAGTGCATCTTCATTTTTTAGCCTCTGAGCAGATGCTGAGGTTGATGGTGATTTGGATGTTGTCAGCTGCAAGTATTAAAAAGTTCAAACAGATCTGGGACGCTTATAAGAACCTTCAAAACAAGCGAAGCTGGTGAAACTTCTTGGGTTTGGAATTTTCCGGAAAGATGGTGATGGGCAAGTGGTGATTATGTTCCCTCAACATACCATGCAAAAAAATGGCAGTCAACTGTAAGACCTTCTGACATTTGTATACATGTCTGTGGTTTATGAAATAATCATAAGAATTCAGATATGATTCAATTTCCAGTCTAGATGCCAGCAATTCCACACTTTATGTTGTTCTATGTGACCACAATTCTGCGTATCTAGTGAAGATTTTTGGGCTTAGCTTGTGGGACGGTTTGATGAGGGACATGATCATGAAAGGGGTGGGGGTGCTTGGGAACAGTGACCCATTATGTAATATGTAATATTGTTTCCTTTGGTGTTTGTTGTTATTTTTAAAGTTTTGAGCTGCACAACCTCTTTTCTCTCATTAGTATGCAATTTATGCCAAAGAAGGGGTGTCAAAAGCCAATGGTTCATGGTACTTGTACAGATTTATGTCTAGGAAATTGGGATTATGTCACATTCAATGCAGTGATTTAAATTTTTTCTATTTGTTTGTTTTTTTCTGGAGAACAACTTCATGTCCATAAAATGAAAGGTCCATGCATTAAAGTCAAAACTAGGAAATGGGGAGGAGTTAAACCTGACATGGTTTGTTCACAATTTTGTGTGTTTATCATTATTTTATAAACCTTTGCAGCTTTGAATTGGAATTTCTTTTCGTCCTCTCCCATGAGTAGAACTAGTAGCTGATCTACTAGGCTGGAGTTGCTTCAAAAGCAACAGTTCCTTGTTTTGATGCAATTTCAGACAATTAAAATCCCATCATTCTTCTGTCCCAATCCTATTGGCTCTTGGCATCTAGTTGTGGGAATTCCTCATTATAAGAAGCTTGTAAGACCTATTTGCAGTAGTTAGAAAGCAAAATGCAGCTGCCAACACTATTGGGCCAAGACAACTAGATCAAAATGCTTTGTTGTCATCATCTTCCTTCTTTTGTCCAAATCTAACAAAACAAATAAAACGAAATGGCAGCAACAGCACTCAACAATGCCGATTTGGGTGTATTCCAAACAGATGCTTCTCTTCTTTCAACATTGACAGAATGCTAGTAGTAGTGGTGGTGGTGGTGGTGGTAGCTGCATCCATCTCCTTTAGATTCATTCACAGATTGGGTGTGAGACTAAAATACGTTTTCAAGTTGGTGTGTACAGAAATTCTTGGCAGAACTGATCTCTCTTGTAGACAGCAATTTAATACATTGGGTTGCCCAGGGTTTGTAATTTGTATGCACATTTTTTGCTATATTTTATGCTACAGGAAGCACACTTTTGAAATTAAACGCAAATGCTGCAGCAACAGCAGCAGCTAGATCAACATCTGTGCTGCAGCAGCACCAGCTTACAAATTCAATGATCAACAGCAGCTTCTTCTGCAAGTACTGGAATTCTTCCTCACCAAACACCATGAATTCAGCAGCTGTGCCAATCTCCTACTACTACAACAATCTTCAGAGCCAGGTGCAAAACCTTGACAACAGATCTCTTGGGAACATGGAGCCATTTTTGTGGATCATTAGGGGTTGAAAAAGGTCCTAAAAAAACAATTGCACTTCATTTGAAAAATTGAAGGTGGGAGGAGGAGACCTTCAAACCCTTCTTGTGAAGGGAAAGTGGCTTTTTAACTAAAGGGGAGGGATAGCCTGCTTTCACACCTTATGCATACACCCCCTTTCTTCTCATATGTACACACATGAGGTCCAACAAGAGGTTACAACTAGAAAGGCAAAGGACCTCTTGAACATCCTCCTTGTTGCCCTCCTTAGTCCTTTAGCTTATGGATGTCATCATCCAAGGAGAGAGTGTTTCTTTGAGAGAGTGTATTTTTGAATCTTTTATTGAGTCTTATTTCAAAGGATAGCCTAAAGTATTTCCCACAATTGACTTTCTTGTAGTGGAGTAAAGGGATATTCACTTGTTCACAATTGAAAGCAAGTTATAATTTGTGAATGATAAAAAAATTAATAAACCCATTTCAAATACACAAATTGAACAAATAATATTGAGAATCCACCAATTCAATCAATTAACAATTTAAGTCATGTGCTAAAATCTTCTTATTTTTAATTGTGTTTGACAATCAACAAACTGGATTCCTTTCCCAAGCATAAAATGATTGCCATGTTTTGATGGCAAATGCTTAGAATAAAGGCTTGCCCTACATAAATTTCCTAAAAAATGATGGGAAGCGGGTGAATATGTTTCATGCTTTACTTTGAAGGTTCATGGGGTAATTATATTGCATTGGGGGTTGGATCATGAATTATATTGATACATGGTTGTATAACATTTCCATTATGTTTTGCAACATGATACTACCGTAGTACCTGAATGGATTTAACATAAAATGGATTCAACATAAATTAATTTTTTTTCATTTTGTTGAATTTTTGAAAACTTATTTAATATTTGTGCCAAAATTTCAATAAAATCAAAAGTCCAATTGTTCAAGTTTGAATCACAGACCTTCTAGTGTTGTGTTGAGACTTAAAATTGAGATAGTCTAGACACATTAAACTATTCCACAACCTTGACAAGAAAGTGTTTATGTGACCATATCATGCAATGGTTTTTTTTTGTCAAATTTGTGTCGTAGCCACAATGATACGTAATGATAGATTAGGGAAACTTAGCCATATTTGGTTACAAGCTAAATATGAAAGTCATTGGTTATTGAATAATGGCTACTAAAAATCTCAAGAACATATTAATTTATTGCTATTGATTTTAATATAAATTTTTGGTTATATGTAACCAACAAAAAAAGGGTTAACATTAATGCCATTCATTTTTGGCAAAACTTCATTTATTGACAAAGAAAATGGGTTTTAGCCATGGAATTATTATTTTAAAATGTAAACACATCTAATTTTTTATTAAAAATTTAAAGAAAATAAGGTTGGCATGATCAACCTAGCTAGGGTTTAAGGTCACAGGAACATCTTTGCCTTTCAACATTTTTTGTTTTGTTTTGTTGTTTCTTTTTGTTCTGAAGCAATTCTTACAAGAGTGAAGATCGACACGATCATTAATTGCATTGCCTTTACTAACATGTAGTTAGTTTTATAGATTGAAACTACACATTAAATTGCCTACACCACAAGATAGGTTAAGCCCTAAACTTGCTATTTCACTACCAAGGAAAAAATCTAAAATTGAATCTAGAATTCACATTATTTATTCGAAAGAAGACGAGGAGAAGACTTGTTCAAAAGAAATGGGTGATGGAGACAATGAAGAATTACAAGCAACCATAACAAAGGCCAACATTGAAAAAAAACCTAAGGTCACTCTTCACTAGGTAATCGAAGATGTTCAAGTTGAAACTATTGAATTTGTGATAGTATAGAAGTCAAAAAACCTGTAGTTGTGTCTACAAAAGTTTCCCAACTTGTTCAACTTGTAGTTTGAATGTATTAACTTAAAACCCATTGTTTTAAACATTTCGATCTACCTTAATTTCTAGTCATTCTTTTGAAAACCTAAAGTAGATTATTATGTTTTTTTTAACAACTTGCCCACAATGTCACAACCTAGTTAGGAATTTTAGATGGATTCATTAACCTTAATGTTGAATGTGAAGACTCAAGAGGTCAAATAGAATTTGTGTGACACTAATGACCAATTGCAAACCTACAACCTAGAATTAACTACAATATAGTAGACCTTGAAGAACCCAAAAAAGGAGTTGATTATAGTCAATAGGCAATTGGTTAAGGTTCAAAATGAAAATTAGAATTTGTTCATGAAGTTGAGTCAAGTGGAACAAGTTGTGAGGAAAGTTGAGAGTTTGCAATTAGAGTACAATGAACTTAATAAGCTCAATTGGAAGACTCACAATGATTTGAAACATCTCCAAAGTGAACATGAGCAGATGACTCAAGTTTACAACAAAATGGAACAATCCAACATGTAATAAAATAAGATCTTAATAGGTTTGGAGCAAACATGTTAGGAACTGAAGGAGTAATTTGTGGTTACCAACATTTGAGTTTGAAAAGCAAACACAAGCCTTGAATGTTCAAATCCAAGATTGGAAGGGCAAATTGGAGATGGCTAAAGTACAAATGAACAAACCAACCTTAGTCCCACCTGTCAAAATGGGTAACATATTGAAAGAATTTGAAGAGCTATTGTTGGACAACACTTTGTTCAAAGTGTAGAATCAAGCTTTGGGGGATAAAAATCCCAAGTGAAAATAGTGGTGGTAGACAATCCAAAAGTTCGTAGAAAAGCAAATCTAAGAGAACATGGAGTTGGCTAGAACTGATGAACATGTTTACCCACTGAAATTACAAGCCTACCAAACTGCTTTCCTAGATTTCAAGTATGAACCACCTTCTTTTGTGTCTATGGAAATTAAAACTAGCACAAGGACAACAAGTGCAACATCATTTACTTTTGGACCTAATCCAAGAGAGCAACATGTTGTTATCACCAAACCAATTAGTCCCATTAGAGGAGGAACATGTTTAGAGATCATACCTTTACATGTGATAACTTTAACAATACTCTTTGAGGTTATTGTTGAACTTGTTACACCATCATTAGTGGTTAGTAGTGGATTTGAATCTTTAGAGTTCTTTTTTACTACCATACTTTTAACCCCACCCAAAATAGGTGTAGGTTTGGAGATTAATTTCCAATACATCTCATGCATGAGATAACAACCTTCAAAAAAACTCCTGATTGATTGACAAAGGATTGCAATAAAAAAAAGTAATTAAATTTTGAATCAAGTTGAACCTATGGAGGAAGCCAATGTTATACTAGCAGAAGGAGCTACCAACCAACTTGTTGCAAAATAAAAAGTTAATATAGAGTTTTAAAGCTAGCATGTCAAGAATGAAATGCAACTTTGAGAGGGGGATAATGTGACAGAACAAGCGGTTGATAGAATACGAAGTTGGTAGAACCAATAGTCCATAGAACATGTAATTTTAAAGTAGGTTGTTAACTTTTGAATTTTGGAGTTGGCAAGAGATTTTGTGGCTTGCTTGTTTTCTTTCATGATGTTGCTCTAATGATTTATGTTTTGAGCCAATCCAGAACTTGAATCATCTAGAACAATATTTGGAGAAAAACATCATATCAAGAATCACGAGATCACAATGAAAGCACTGCAATTAAGGACATTAAGATTGTCTAGATCAGACAATCCCTCTCAAAAAGTCTTAACAGGTTGATTCCACACGAGGACTTACAAGTGCCTCAATCTTTTCTTTGTTTGTTGCACATCAACCATGATAAAACATATCTTGTTCTGCCTAGATACTCTAAGCTAAAACCTCTTCTGCAAAACTGTAGTAATCCCACATGAGCAAACTTGTAACTTTCTACTGTGTTTCTGTCCTCTGTGTTTTGTACTAGTATGCTGTGTTTTACATATCATTCCTGTTTTCTCAAGAGCCCCATTGGAGCTTTACTCTCCTGTGTCTGGGTGGAAGATGTACGTAATTCCCCCAACCCTTGACACCCAATGTTTAATAGACCAGTCGAGGTGTTGCAGTCTCCAATTCATCATCATCGACATCCATGTATTCATACCATTGAGAAGCACTAGTCCCAACTGGAATTGAGGGCCTCAGGAACACCTCTACAGCCTTGGGTACCCACACCTTCAGCCTCACAATACTCCTCTCATGCTCCTCCAGTTCTTCACCAAGATCTCCTTCCCTGTCAACAGAGGTTGCTCCCACAGTCACCCACCCGAGCCCTGAAATGGCAATGTCACCTGCAGGCCTGGCCAAGCCATATACCACTTTCACATGATCAAAGCTATGTTCTTCGAATACAAAACCCAACTATGGAATTCTGATCTTCTTCTGAGTATCCTGCACTTGGCCCCTCAAACAATGCTGTCCAAATTTTAGAGTGTGTTTGACAACTGTTCTTGGTAGTGGTGCTCAAATACAGCTGTACACATTGAAGAGGCAGCTATGGATTTCCTCTAAGAGTTTCTGTGACAATCACGCTTCATTTGGAAATTCCAAGCTACAGACTCACAAACCATGCCTGCACCTTTATGATGATCACCTATGATGTGTCCAGCCACTCATGTATTCACTCCAGGACTCTCAAAACAGAGTGCTCAACAAAAAGTGTGAACCTACAGGATTGGATACTGCATTACAGACCTTAAATTACTTTTGATTGTAAGTGTGACATCACGTTGATTTAGCAACCCAGGCCAAGACGCTCTATCAGTTCCTGCTGGAGGATATAGGCTTTTGCCCACCTCATTCTGCCAAATAAATACAATACCCATTAAGTCATGATGCTGCAGGCCAACACTTACAGGAACTCAATTCCAAATACATATTACATCAAGCAAAATGAACCACATCTTTAAGCAGTACCTGATAATATGAGTCAGCCTGTGATGTATACAATGCAAGAGCAGGTATTGAACTTGGTCCATAGAGGGTAAACGCAATATTTGTTGGGGCCTGGACTCGCACAACGACAGTAAAGTGACCCATTCAGGAGAAAGAGTGCACAAGCATCTTAATAGTCTCAAGTCATTCTCAACAAAATGGAAAATGCACACCTTCCTCAACAATAAATTTTCACCTGCAAGACGCACCTGTAACACATCAATCCGAGCAACTCCTCCCCAGAAGATAGAGTGTCCAACCAAACTCATTGTCTGCTTTTGATCTGGCAAACGCTTCCCTGAAAGTCGACGCCGAGGTGCAAGTAAGGGAAGATCATCTGGACTTACAACAGCTGCCATACGGTGGTGAAGATGCACTCCTGGTGTATCGTACAAGCTCTGGTTAAACCACAACAACCATTACAGACTGCAAATAGGCCATGTAGTCTCTCTCTGAGCAAAGAAAAGACTTGATGGTAAGATGGAGGAAGAGGTAAGGCAAAGAAAGGGAGATGAAGAGGAAAAAAACAAGATAAAAAGAACAAGGCAACCGAAAGAGAAGAGGGCGCAATGTTATATTAACAGAACACAAAATGCAATAGGCATACCCCTCCACCAGAGAAGGCGTCAATTTGAATTGGACCAAGGGTGGTGCCAGGCATTGCAGACTGAACTGGTCTGTACCTTTGCGCAGCTACAGCCACCACATCTCGTTGACCCATCTCCTCTGCAAGCAAGTCAAAATTCTGTTACATAAATGCAAGACTACTCAACTGACCTGCCAAATCTTAAACCAAGTTGGGAGATATAAGCTACAACAGAGAAATGCCTGCATACACAAACCAGTGCTTTAGCCTTTAAAAAAAAAACTATCCAAGAATTGGGTGATTCTCCAATGAAATCAACCAATTTTCTGTGGTATACAATCTCACTACTACCAAGGAGGTTCTGAAAACTGGATGCCAAGTATGAACCAAGGAAACTCAGATGCGTTGTGAAGAAACCCAAGAAAGCACTCACGAAGTAATGCAGTTATGAAGGCAGACTTCCCCACATTGGCTGAACCCTGGAAAGACCATATCAGCCACAAGGAACAAAGATAAAAGCTCAATTACACTCCAAGTTCCCACAATATGAGCAGCCCATCCACATCCAGATCTAATGATTAAAAATATGGATTCACTTTCAAAGAGAAGATACTTGTAGTACACAATGATTTCAGAAATGTGCAACATGAACTTAGGACAGACTTGTTGCCTACGTCAGTCTATGAGCTCCTGGAAACATCATAACTACAGGCCCCCCCTTCCATGAGAGATACTCACCATAACATATACATCACGACCCTGCCAGCCAATCCCCAGCCAAATAGCAAAATCAGAACCCATTTCTGTGTTCAAGAAGCAATTTGTGGCCAACAAGGTTGAAATGTTACAGTGAATAATGCAATGGAGTTTGGTACAGGAAAGGTGAAAAGAATGTCAAGAGGCTGAAGAAATTGAGTCTCCTCTGCATTGTCCCACATACCTGCCTCTGCCGTTGAATCACAGAAGCAACTCCAGATATGCCAGTGGCAGCCTTGGCACTTGTTAAATGGATGCTGATAACACTGAACCCATTACAAAGACACAAACCAATCAGCCTGTCAGAACATCATTGACAAGGTTGTTACTCAAAGTAGAATGAACAAGATTCCCAATGAAGCAGAAATGGGGAAGGGTCACAAGTCACACTCACTTGAGCTTTCTGGCCAAAGTAGCTTGTGTCAGCCAATCACCAATGGCTTCCAGACTAGTTCCTTTGGGAAGAAGGTCCACCTTCACAATTGGTGCCAACAGACATCAGGTTTCTCAAACTCTCCTTGTTTCTTCTTTGGTGATATAAAATTCCTATCTACAAAATCTCCATGTAAAGCTCAGAATACTCACCTTGGTAGCAACCAAAATGATTGGATTTGCCCCGATTAGATCACGAACTCGTGTAAGAAAACTCCCATTGAAGTCAACAATATCTACCTGCAAGAACAATTTTGTTGAATCTTTTATGAGAGGATTATCCAGCGACACATGTCAGTAGTACAGGCAATACTGAACAATACATGAAGAAATTGGCAAATGGATGAACAGATTACAGTCTTTTATACCAGCTTCACAATGAGAGCCTTCTCAAACCGCAGATGTGAAAGCTGAGACCGGAGTTCCTCTGCAGAAACAAATCCTTTGCCATTCCCATAGCCTCCATTGCCACTGACTGCAGGGATCATGTGGCCTTGACTTAACAAAACACATCTGCCACAGAGGATAGTCTTCAACTGATGATGCCTTTTCTTCTGCAGCATGAGGCAATAGTGATAAGCCTGATTCTTGGAGAAAACTGCAAAATAAACATCTGAAAGAGAAATGTACAGAACAAATCAAAGCATAAAAAAAGGAGGCTGCTTTCTGACCACTTCAAATGTGTCTATTGGCACATAGCCTGGAGCTTCCACAGCAGACGTTTGTAGAATGGTCCCACAACCATAACAGCAAGGCTCTGTGTGCTTGGCCACTGCATTTTTTTCTGTCTTTCTGATTCGCCGTTCCTTTGTCTTGATGGCTCTGGCAGAACTCCTTTCAGAATGCACTTCTAACATTTCCTTAGATCTCTCCAAAAAAATCTCACCCCTGGTTTTTCCTGTGACCTTAGGTGTCTCACTTTGCACAGAAGGGACCACACTCTCATCAGAATCTTTTGAAGGTTCATCACTCTGAATGTCTATCGGGGGTTTTTCTGGCATCCTTTGAGGAATGTTTTGGAACGTCTTTTGCACAATACTCAATCTGGCACTTCCTTCCCATTCATCATCCATGGATCTGGCCCTGGTCTCTGCTGCAGAGCATCTCATTGAAAGGAATTTTGCTGTAAACCTGATGTGTGTGCATTTCCTACTGAAAGAGGGATCAAAGAAATGCAGCCTGTGGTTCATGGCTGAGGCTAATTCCATGACAGCTTGCTGCAAATCTCCACCAGAGCCCCAGAGCTTCTGACAAGAATTCTTCCTTCCTTCCTGCAGTGGATTGCTTGCTGGTTTGAAGAACAAAAATCCTTCAAAACCTTCTGCACTGTGTGTCTCCAAACCCTAAACCCTACAAAAAAATTCCCAACCCCATGAGCAATTTCCTAGTAACCCAATCCTTCTTTACATCCACACTATTTTTGCTTGATTTGGTGAGGCCCAAGGTGAAGCTCAAATTCCCTCCCTCCATCCTAAGTGTAAACTTACAACAATCGTGGATTTCACCCAAAACTACTTGCAAAGACGCCCCTGAGCTTAAAACCACAATGCAATGCGAATGAGTTCCCCACCTGACTCAAAAATCTCAACAAACCCAACAACATTTGAGTTCTCCGGCACATAACTACTGCCAGAAATTCCGTCAAACAAAGCAAAAAGATACCCACATTTGCAACTTTTACTCCACAGACAGACAGACAGACAGATAGACACTTCCGCACCAGAAGGAGAGAAAGACAATAATGAGAATTTTACTCGAAGAAGAAAACAAAACCTTCCAGCTTACTTACGGCCAAATATTATTCCATCACAAAAAAAAATCCACTACTACCTCGCAAATTCATTTCGAGGTTCGCAACTCGCAATTCTCCATTTGCGAATTGCAATCCATTCTCATGTCGTCGCTCGTCGCCCTACGAAGAAGAAGAAGAAGAGCGTTGCGTTTTCGCTTCGTGCACCAAATGTGCGTTCGGTTTTTCGCGTTTGTCCCATACACATTGCCCGTGCGCTCTGACCTCAGAGGCTATAAATTCTGAAACGCTCGATAAAGCTAGGTTTCCATTCCTGTGGTAACGTACTGACCGCAGGATTGGCTTACTTGGATGTAAAAGGATGATGTCGTAGGGTTACCATCGTGATTTCATCCAAGTGTGCGAACAGACGGTGAACTTTAGGGTTTTGTCGCTTCACACGCCATCGCCAACGCTCTCTGAGCTTCCTTTCTCGAGCTTTGTTTGTTTGTTTTTTTTCGTTGTTTTTTCGTTTTCGTTTCTGTGGGGTTGTCTGTAGTTTGTTTTGGATTTGGAGTCTTTGTTTGCTGCTTTGAATTTCTGATTTCGTTTTTCAATTTTTCGAAACTTTTTTTTGGTGAAGACATGCCGAAGAATAAGGGGAAGGGAGGAAAGAACAGGAAGAGGGGGAAGAATGAGGCGGAGGACGAGAAGCGTGAGCTCGTGTTCAAGGAAGATGGACAGGAATACGCGCAGGTGTTGCGCATGCTAGGGAATGGTAGGTGTGAGGCGCTGTGCATCGATGGGAGTAAACGGCTATGTCATATCCGTGGGAAGATGCATAAGAAGGTGTGGATTGCATCCGGGGATATCATCTTGGTTGGTTTACGAGACTACCAAGACGATAAGGCGGATGTGATTCTCAAGTACCAGCCCGATGAAGCCCGATTGCTCAAGGCTTATGGGGAGTTGCCGGACAATGTGCGACTCAACGAGGGTATTGCCGGGGGAATGGACGAGGAGGAAGATGGTGGCGGAGACGACTACATTGAATTTGAGGACGAAGACATCGACAGGATCTGAAAGGGAATTGTCGCTCAAGTCCAACAACTCTTCTAGCAGAGATAGAAGAGTCGCCATCACCATCCTAGGGTTTGTTGCTGCTGACAAGTCCAACAACTCTTCTGGCAGAGATAGAAGAGTCACCATCACCATTCTAACGTTTGTTGCTGCCGACAAGTCCAACGACTCTTCTGGCAGAGATAGAAGAGTCACCCATCTCCATTCTAGGATTTGTTGCTGCCAACAAGTCCAGCAACTCTTCTGACAGAGACAGACGAGTCCCCATCACCATTCCAGGGTTTGTTGCTGCGGACAAGTCCAGCAACTGTTCTGGCAGAGATAGAAGAGTTACCATCACCATTCTAGGGTTTGTTGCTGCGGACAAGTCCAGCAACTCTTCTGGCAGAGATAGAAGAGTCACCATCACTATTCTAGGGTTTATTGCTGCTGATACCTAATTGCAGTTGTTGCCTTGCAATTTGCATCTTACTATGCACAGGGGGTATAAAGATGGTTGTATCTATGGTCACTCTAAGCATACCTACTCTCTTTGTGATGTGTTCGCAGCCAGAGATTGTAATCAAGTATAATAGCCATATTGTAACCATTTAGAGATGGCAAAGAGAAGACTGGGCTTTGAGAGCCAGGCCATATTTTGGAGAAGCTGGTTGGAATGCAAGGCCAGGTGGGATCAGGGATTTTTGTTCATTTTCTTGAATGGCTGCAGTACAAGAGTTGCTTAGGAAACTGTGAGAAAAGAAACTCATGCTATTATTTAAAAGCACACAGGAATTCTTATAGAGGTTACATGTGCAATAAATAAAGAGGATTGAATTTCTAGGGTTTCTGCTATGGTTTTGGTGAGTTAGCAGATTGAAGGAGGTTCACTTGTGGGATTCAAAGCTGAGGTAATTGTTGGATTTTGTTGAATGAGGAGCAAATGATTTTTTTTATCTGGACTCTATGAAAAAGACTACACTCATTGCTGCATTACTTGATGCTTGCTTTTGTCCATTAATTCCTGTATTTACCCAGGTGGTTATTGACATCATTTGTTCAGAAATTCCTCTGGTTATTAACTGCAAAGTGTTTGTTACCTGCAAAGGATGGGCCAACATGATGTGGCTTTGGCTGCATGAAGGTGTCAGTCTGCAACTCCTGGTGCCACCTGATTAGAACTCCTTGGCCCGGGTAGCACTGAATGAGCATGATGTCACACTTGCTGTTGAAAGCAATCTAAGGTATGTCATGTGATCCTTGCCATGGTAGGGTCATAAACACATGATGTTACACTTGCTGTCAAGAGCTGCAATCTAAGGTATGTCATGTGATCATTGCCCCTGCAATAATGCTCACCCAGAAGTGCTATCTTGTCTTAATGTTTCTCTTCTTGGGTGGAAAATGAGCTTTAAGAGTTACAGTTGCAGAGAAAGCTATCATAAGCCACGGATTGTGCAATGTGAGTGGCTTTACACATCAAAGCTAAATTCAATTCTGGAGTCGCAAATGTGATTCTTGCAGCAGTTGGAGAGAGCACATAGAAGTGTGGACCTATATTGGATTATCTCTATGAAGAATTATTTTAAGACATATGGGTGATCAAGACTGAGGGTTCAAGTACAAGATGCACTTAATTGCAGCAAAGAATCTAGTGGTGATCGTATGAAAGTGGTACAGGGTTGAACAGGCCTGCAAGTAACATTTCCATCTCTGGGGTTTGGGGAGAAATGGTGATAGCAACCTTTTTGGAGGGCAGAAGGAAAGTTTTTGATCAAGCAAAGATTCACTGCTAACAGAAAGGAATGAAGATTGAAGGTGTGTCCACCACCCAACGCTGCAGAGGCCTTTGGTTGCAGGTAAGACTAGGACTAAGCAATGATCTTCAATGATATGATTTCATGGAAATTGAAAATGAATAATGCAGTCTGCAAAGGCCTCAAAAACTTTCAAACCACGGGTTCTCTATCCGCGGGAGATGAAAGCCCTGATTGCAGGGGTGAATCCTGCATCTTCAATGCACTAATAGGAAGAGACTGACAGAAGAGATGCGATCTTCACTATGAAAGCCACTGCATTCTGGAATTTAAGAGAACAGTGTTGCCAGTAATTCAACTGATACTCCTTTAACCTCTCTACATCCACCTTGTTTGACACTCAAAGTTCAAACAACTGGGAGCCAACAAGCATGATTTCACCCTTCTTCAAGAGGCTGGTCAGTTTATCCATCATGAAGAAAGCCCATCTCTCAAATTTTCATTTTATTTCATAGTGAAAAAGTCTATTATGCACTGACCTGCATGTTCTGAAACATGCTATCTGCCAGAAAGCAAGGGACCCAGGCAAGGGTTGCAAGTAACATTGTAATTGGATTTTTTTCAATGTGACACAATTTCAGATCAGAAAAGGTTGGTGTGCAGAAGAAGCTTGAAGTCTGGAGCCTTGAAGGAATGGGAAGCTGAACAGTGAAAACATAAAGAGACAAGGTAGGTCACATATTTTTTGCAATAGAACTGGATTTGCGACAATGCATTCAAATTTTCCAAAGGTTGAGAAGATCCATGAAGAGACAAAGTTGTGAAAATCTACTAACCTGGATATATATAAACATTGAACCCATTGAATCATTTATGCTCGTTATTATAATCAACATTGAATCCATTGTTATTGTTTATGTTTTCAAAAGTGTGTAGACTTTTTGCCACTCATGTTGAGGCTAGAAGCAACCTGAGACATTTTGCAAATCAGGTATGAATGAAAAAAAGGGTGATTTTGGAGGTTTTCAATCACCAGAAGTGAGGAAGAAAATCATCAGATTTATATTTGGTGTTCATTGTGTAGCCAAAAATATTCAGGAGAATGTTCAGGAGAATAGAGTTGTGTGTAGGCCTGAAGAGTTATTTTGCAGGCCAACGGGTTGCTGGATTTGGTGGTCTGAATTTGTTTTCATAGTTGTCTTGAGTGAATTGATAGACAATCTGTATTAGCTACTTACAAATAGGGTTCTAGCATATTGCTTGTGCACTTTAATTTTTAATAGAACATAATTTGATTCTAGGAACTTGATAATAGAGCCAAAATCATGGAAACAAGAAGCAATCACACCTTGATGAATTCCAAAAATGTTGGATCTTAATTTTCGACCAAAGAAAATGGGTATTTGTCTAAATGCAAAGTTGTTGTGGCAATTTATGAATGAGAAGAGTGAAAAAAATTATTATGGATTTTTAGTGCTTGAATGTTGCAATCAATTGTGATGTGTTGATATTTGTTGTGTTGTGTTACATGTTAACTTGTGACCAATGCAAGACATGGTAAGTTTTGTTGTTACATTAATTTTTCAAGTTTACTTCATAATGTGGTGTTATAAACTATATTCGTAATCTATCTTTGAACATTGATGATTGTTGAAATATTAGATGTATCAATTATATGATTATAGAACATACATCTAACAATTAATGGATGTTTTGTTTGCATGTTGTTCAAGGTTCCATGATCTTGACCAACTTGACATGAAAAAAATTTATGTATAATTTTATTTTATTTTATTTTTTGCAGTTGCTACATCATCATTGCAAAGTGTGTGCATAATTTGAAATGATCTTGGTGTATCCAACACAATAGCAAAAGTTTCATTTGCAAGCAAATTTTTACAATATCATGGGGATAGAGGTTTAATTCACTTGTGAAGCAAAATTCAATGAATCATGATGATGTATATCATTGGCAATATCTGAGTTGATATTTTGTGTTTTGTAATCAAATTTTGCACATCCTAGTTTTGGAATGGATGTTGTTGTTCCAAACACATGCTAATAATCTAAACCAAGTTTTGCCCCAAAAGGTTTGCACATGCCAACATGCTTATATCCCATTTTTTTGAATGCACTCAAATCACTTCACAACAGCCTTTGCTTTGTGAAATCTCATTTGGATTTTGCCATCATTTTGGTTTCTTTTGTTACAAATTCTTTTTTTGCTAAAATAGTCAATAATCTATAACTCCTTGAACTCTAGATGGTAAGGGCAAACCTTTCCACCTTTCCATTTGCCCCCATTTTGTAGTCTCCAACAGAAGCATTTTTGCAATGCCCAAAATGCCTGAACTACCAATCAACATTTGATTTGAACCCCATGACTTTGTGTGGGAACATACATGGAAGGGGCTTATTATGATGAAGCAAAAAACTCCATAAGCCCTAATTAAATAGGGTTTTGCAGATCACAGCTACAGGCTGCAAGTAGCTAATGGAAAGCACCTGTTTTATGCATCCCAGCATTTGCCAAGGCTTTGGGTCTATGGTCAAACTGGCACTTACAGCAAACCTGAGGTCAAAAACCATTCACCCAATCACTAGGTTATTGGCCTTCAATTGATTTTTGGCACACCTACTTACCTACCTACCTACCTACCTACCTGAACTACACCAAGGTAATGGACTGGTGATGCCTGAGTTTGGCTTGGAGGCTGGAGCACAGCCCAAAACTGGACACAATTGATTCACAACTCTGTAATTATAATAAAAGTCAAAAGGCAAGAAGACCATGACATATTACTATTAACTAACCCACTAGCCTAGCCCCTGTTGTAAGACAACTCCCTAGCCTGACAAACTAAGCTTGGAAGTTGGCAACTCTTTTTGTCTTTGACAAAAGGCTTGGGTGGGAAGAGAGCCAACTTCCAAGCAGAAGAAGGGGGCTAGCCTTGCATCACAATCTACCTCATCATGACCAGATAGATGGAAGTACTGACTCATGTGTGTTAAAAATATTCATCCTGTGGATGAGAAACTGAGAAGTACCAGATTCCTAGAAATGGTCAGGCAAACCTAGTGTGACTAGGTACCTAATTATAATAAATAAGAGCCTTCACCCAGGTCCCCCCCCCCAAAAACAAAGGGGATTGGGTGTAAAAGCCAAAAGAAGGAGGGTGGGAAAGGAGAGGGGAATAAAGATTTGACAATGGTAAAAGAGCAATTAATGAGAACTAGTGGCATTTGAAAAATTAATAAATGAGGTAATTCAGTCCTCTTTATAAAAACTTGTCTGCCACTGTGCACTGTGTATTGAATGAATGCCCTTAATAATATCCCACCTCCCTTCCTTAAATGGGCTTTTACTACTCTGTGCAATTTTATTTTTAAAAAAAAACTTAACATTAACTGCTGGCAATATTACTATAATTGAGTTCTCTCTCCTTTGTACTCTCTCCAAATCAATGAAAAGCACACTATTATATATGGATGGATGTATGTATAAATATCTGGCTTTGCCTGCCTGGATGACTTATTAATGAATGGTTCTGTTACTTTCTTTCCTTTCCTTCTTTTTGTTTTTGTTTTTCTCTTTTTGTTTCTACTTCCCATTTCTTTTGTACTAGAGAAGAGGGGCATAGAATCCCCCATTATTATTGTGTCATGTAAGTACCCATGGTTCTTGACTTTTATGAAGAACTTCAGGTTTTTGGTTTCAAATATAAATAGAACGGTTCTGGTTTTGATTTCTGTCCTACACATTCATAAATGGAACTGGGAATCTGATTTCGGGTTTGATTCTTCAAGGAAAAAAAGCCTAGTTTGGGGAAAAAAAACCCTAAATTCTATTACCTCATCTCCCCCCACCCCTTCTCCCCTTCCCCTTCCAAAACAAAAAAGAACACCCTTGCACAAAAGAAACAAGGAAATGGACACAACAAGAGCCCACATAATGATTCAAGGCATGAATTTATTCTGAAAGGGGTTACAGAGCCTTTAGGGTGATTGTTATTTTGTTGTGAGCTTTGTCGTCACACAATCTTCCAAGGTAGAGAGCCTGTCACTTGCATCTTTCACCACCCCACTCATTTAAAGCCATGCTCATCCATTTGAATGTTTTGGGTGAATTTGAATTGATAAGCTTGAAAAACACCAACAACTTGGGTTTTGTTTTTCATTGGGCACACCTACTCAGGAATTGCAAATGGTATGCAGGTTTCAGGAATGAAATGGGACGGGCTTCTGATGTGATGTACCATTCTAAAAATGATGTATAAACAAGTTTGAAATAAAAACATTTTAGTTTTGGGTACAACATTCACACAATGGGTGGGTACATACCTACCATCAATTTCTCCATTGTTTGTTTCATTTTCAACGATTCAAACTGTAGAAGAAGAAGAAGAGGTGGACCATCCTCCTCTTGCTTGTCCTCCATGCAAAAGCACAACTTTTGATGACTATTTGAGGTTGCTCGTGTCATTGCTTCCAAACAATCCTCGTGTAAGCAACAAGGCCAAGAGAATTAAGGCAGCTACATCAAATTGGCTAGAGAGAGAGAGAGAGTACAACTAAAGGTTTGGTTACAACAACACTTGAATGTCATGGTGGTGGGCAGTGAGCAAGGAAAGAAGGGATGATGACTACTTTAAAGGCCATCAAGAATGAGAAGTGTACTGTCCCAAAAACAAATGATGGGGTGACTTGAATTGGGTTTATTCCACATGCTGTGATGCCAATACATAGAGTCCATATATTTGGGTTTCAGCATATGTTGAGGTTTTGGAGTTTCCCATTATTGAAGAAGAGAAGGGAACAGGTGTACCATTGGGATGGTTGGGATGATTGATCGGCCACAAACTCCTCCCCCCTCTTCACAATTCCAGGAAGTTGTTGTTTTGTTATGGAGTCTCCAGAAAGCATGCCTGTTCTTCCTTCATGTATTGTACCTACTACTACTGATGTTCAGCACAAAATAATTTGCAAAATGTCGAGCTGAAAAACGAGAATTTTTTTATTCGTATTCATTGAAATTAGGTACTGAAAACCATTGGGTGGTGGTTATTGTTATTACAGATGCACAACAACACAAGATGTATTTTTGCATACTTGTTTCTCAACTGTTTGAAATTCTGGAAAATTGAATTTGAAACTATTGAACCTCTTTTCTTTCTTTAAATAAATAAAATATTTGGCAAACAAGTGTGCTGAACATCATTTATAAGTACTGTATGTGCACCCACAAGAAAAGAGATGAAAAAAAAGACCTCCCAGATGCTGAGTACCCACTAATCCTCCAAAGTCTACTTAATGGTGGTGCTGCTGGTGCTTCCAAGCATTGACCAAGAGAGAGCATAAATGGACGGGACACAATATGCTCAACAGCAACTATTGTCTCATTTACAGTTTTACATAAATGGAGATTTCCATAAAAGCCTCATAAATAACAACACTCTCTCTCTCTCTCTCTCTCTCTCTCTCTTTTTACAAATGAACTGCCCCCTTACTATCCCATTCATTGTTCTGTTTTGATCCCCAGCAGTCGTAGCATCACAGAGCCGGAAGGCAGCTGCTGATAATATTCTTCTTGACCAAAATTCAGCACTACGGAGGTACTTCATTCCAAAAGAGAGCCAAATATTTTTTTGTATAATAAGAGAGAGTTTTCTCTCAACACTCAATTTGTTGGCCCGGGATATTGTGTTGAGAATTATTACAGAGTATGGTAGCTTCAAGGGATTCTTCAAGCTAATAAGCACCATTACTAAGTTGCTACATTACTACATTTCACAGTAAGCAAAAAAGATTAATGAAGAATAACACAAAATCTTTCAAGACACTCAAGAGTTCAATTCATCACCACATTAATCGTCCAGCCTCAGTGTTGAGCCGTTCCTTTAATTTAATGAAGAATCTCTGATTCTGGTTCGTTAAAGAAATTTAGAGTGGATTCAGTTTTGGTTTAGGGTTAGGGTTTCGAAATTCCCAGTTCCAATTTGGTTCGGGGAAATCCCATTTTCCAGGTCCAGTTCTTCAAAAGAAAAATTGAAATCTGGTTTTGGTTCCTAGTTTTGAAAATCAGACCTGATTCTGGGTAACCCAGCCTGGAACTGGCAGGTAAATAAACTCAGGTCAGCTCCCCAGTTCTAGTCTTGTTTTGTTCCAGCTCCAGTTCCACACATGAATGAAATGGGAATTCAAAAAATAGTTTGGTTTGGTTTTGGGTCCAGTTCTTCAAAAATAAGAAATTTCCAATTCTGGTCTTGGAACCAAATTCCAAAACCAAAAATCAGACCTAGTTCCACTTTGATTTTATTAAACTGGGTATGTAACAACCCAACAGTGATAACAACTAAATATTTCTCTTAATTTCTCTTTATTTTTTTGGATTTGGTGTTACTGATGTGTTCCCATCAAGTTCCCAATGAGTTCCCATCACGTTCTCAATTATTTGTTCCCAGAGTGTTCTCCACCCCCCTCTCCCCCCAATGGGTTGTGGAAAACACTCTCTTTTCTGATGGTCAAAAGTGGGGGTCACGTTACATGTTGCCTGATGAGATTGCTTTGCAAAGGAAGTTAATTTGAGCACAAGAGGAGGAGGAGAGAGGAAAAGACTCTCTCCCATCCCTGCCTCCCCCACCATTAAAGAGATGAGTAAAGAGCTCATTAAGAAGAAGTAAAGAGGGGACATATAACCTGATGTCAGTGTTTGATATAGCCTTCAATTCCCACCCGGAAAAACAACTAGTCCAAACGTCCCGTGGCCTGGCAAGTAAGATAGTTAATGATGGTGATGATTAGCAGAAGCACGATTACTACTACTACTACTAAAACTTAGTACTATTACAACAATTACAAGAGGGATTTATTATTTAGCATAATATCTGACACCCCTATCTTCCTCCTGCCATGGGTGTTCTCATTTATTACACTCAACTCCTTCACCACACCTGCTGACAGCTTCCCTCACTCTCCCCCCCTTCCTTCCCACCCCTACCCCGGCCTCCTGGCACTTGCTTGCAATCCTTCTGACAATTCGAATTTCCAAACAACAAGTGGACTTTATGAAGAGAGTGGGTGTTATGAGGAAGGAGAGAGGAAAGGAGAGAGCACAGAAGAGAGGCTCATGGGAATTACTAGGAGGGAGGGAGGAACTTGAAGACTAGTCCAGACTCATCAAGAGAGAGAGAGTGTGTGTGTGTTCAGATCAATTTTGGGTCTTAATTTCTGTGTGTACTTGGTTTTGCCTTATTTAAAGAATTCCAGAGAACATTTTTTGTGTGATTTTTCAAGAAATCCATTGCAGAAGGAAACCAATAATGTGTAATTAAATTTTCAGCTCTCTCTTTTAAGTCACTCTCCCTTGATGCCTCAATCCCCCCTCTCCACCCACTTCCCACATTGGGTGATTGATTTTCTATCTTGAAAGCAAATCTAAATTAGTAATTAGCATTCTTTTTTATTGAACTCCTTTTCTCCAAATCCCTCTCTCCCCAGTTCCCTCTCCCCTTTCCTCTGCCTCCCCCTTTTACCGACCAAAAAAAAAAGAGGGCGAAGTTTCAAGACAGATTTTTGGAAAGGGTAGAAATTTTCAGCTAAATAAGAGAAGAAAAGCATTAATCAAATATGCTTCCCCTAATTGTGCAGGTTTTTTCTTTTGAGCTTCACAATGTGCATGCCTAAGTTAAGGGTTTAGGGTTCAAAGTTCAAACCTGTGTCGGGTGGTTACTTGGTTTGCAGGCACAACTTCAACACATGTTTGTCAAATAATTAATTAACTTTGAATTTTTCGCTTCAAAAATTGTTCCTGACAATTCAATATTTTCCTTTACAGAAAAAAAATCTTGGAAAAGAACATTTCCTTTCAAAATTTCAACATTTTTGAAAATATTATAATTAGTGACTAGTCTGAAGAAGCTGCCCAGGTAGTATGGTATGTTGCGATGGGAGGATTCCACAATGCTTGCTGGGGGAGCTTGGATATCTGCCAGCCAATAATGCAAAGGTGATAAAAATGTACATGTCATGAAGTGAGCTGATCATCAACTGAGTATGCCTTGAATGTTTACATTTACTTACTTCCAATGTATTTGTTCCTCCACAAATATAGCTGCAAGCAAGCAAAAGAGTAATGTGACATGATGCCATCATAATAATGTGGGCATCTTGCCTCAGCTCCAACTTGAACAATTACAACTCAGTTAATGCTCATAAAACAATGAGAGGAATTACAACCCATTCAAATTTTCTGTTCTCTAATTGTTTAATTGCCTCAGCTGTCTAGCATGTTGCTGCCCATATTCCAAGTACAATCCCATCAAAACCCCCATTCTGATAACCATGATTCCCGTAGTTTAGATAGGTGGGGAAGAGGAGGGCAGCACTGGGAAAAAGGGCAGAGTCTATTATTACTACTGGTCTTTAATTAACAAGGATTTATTAGTTTGTTTTTGGCTGCAGGCCATCACTCACCAGCCCTACTTTTTACTCACATTCTTCTCTTTTTAGGTCAGTTTTAATGGGGGCCATGAGGGTAATAAGGAATCAATAGCAACTGTTGTTTTTAAGAGCCCTCATGATCATGAGTTCTGTGGAGGTGTCCCTGATATTATTATTCTGGAAATTCTTGGCTTGCTAGTTATGACCCATTAACTGAACTTATTTAAGTTTACGAGAACCCAAGTTAATGAGAAAACCTGTTTCAACAGTCTGTGCTGCCTGCTGTTGCTCCTGCTGCTGCAATTTTTACTTAGGATTTATTAGACCCAAATCATTATTTGTCTTAGAAAAATGAATAAAATTTTATCCCAAGAAAAAAAAGAAAAAAAAGCCCAATTCAAATCCTGATCTTCAAAAGTGAGCAGAAGTCATGCAGAAAAAAGAGAAAGGAAAATAAAATAAAATAAGATTCTAAACCTATTAGTAGGAGTAGGACTTGTTGTCATACACAAAAATGATCTTTTACAATTATTTAGATTCCAGCTTTCTGTTGTTTCTTTTAGGGTTTAACTGTTTTCTATCAGTCTTCAGATGTGAGAATCAGGAAATGAAGAATAAAAAGAAATTATCTTTTGTCTTCAGGAGAGATTCCTTCTTACTGTTGTCTCTTTCAGAGTATATAACTCATCCTTTCAATCATCAGACAAGAGAGTTGAAATTTTGAAGAAGAGAAAAGTCGAAATAGCACTGGTTGATCATCCACAAGAGGATTTTAGCCAAATCTGGCTGCAGGCCAGAGATGAAAGTAGGAAATTCTAAGAATCCTGCTAAAATTTTGGCGACCCACTGGAATCAATTGACTAAATATGGTAATTTCAGGAAAAATTTCCCCTCAAAATCTGATGACTTATCGTAAGGGAGTTGTACTAATGGAGTCAAAAAGCAGATTGAATTGGGCATGTGATGGGACAATATATGTGGGTTCTTTCAATTCCAAGAAAAAAGGGGGAGAAAGAAAGTCAGCTTGTGTTCTTTCCGTGTAAAGAGTCATCTTTTCTTTCCTCCTTGTAGTGAGAAATAAAGTAAAGCATGTTCTAAATCTCTACTATCAAGTCTTTGTTTGCAACACTTGAGAGTAGAGATGCACAACATCCTTAAGGGACTAAATCTGTGCAAATAAGCCAAAGCCAAATTACAATCTGAAATGATGATCCAATCCAATTCCCGAGGCTGACTGGCTGGCTAGCGTATCTGCTGCATTGAGTAAATAATTTTGGTTGTGCTGTGGTGGCGATCAAAGGAAACCCAAGGTTTTGATTATGATACCAAAGAGGATGTGTGGTAGTTTCTTAATCTGAAGAAGAAAAAGTGCTGTTGGCATTGTAGTATAGTGGCGGCCATGCATGCATGGCATCATGATCCAGGAAGAAAATTACAAACGGTTTAAAACTTGAGTGTAGATATAAAATAATAATAATAATTCTTCAAGCTCATTGTCTTGCAGAAGATGGTGAGAGATCATGTGCAAGAAAAAATTTACAGAGTGTGTTGTTGGTCTTAGATCCACCATATCCTAGTGATGAAGGGTTGATTGATTTGGGGAGAGTCTAATTTGCACTAGTGACAGACAGCAGTAGCACCGGCTGCAGCAGCTTCTTCTACTTTCTCATGAGATCTAGCTCGTCTAGCTGCTCGACTGATCTCTGTCGCTTCATTACATTCCGACTGCCGCAGTGCAGAGGCGGCGCGAAATCAAGTGGCGTGTGATCGCTGGTGCTCCCGCAGCGCGGACATTTCGGGTCGCATTTGTCCAGCATGATGTACATGAGACAGCGAGTGCACGCTCCCATTACCAAGCTGCTGCTGATGACTTTTGCCGCAGTACTCACAGTAGAAGAGTGTCTGTGTACTAGTACAGCCTCCTCAGCAGCAGCTGTCTCAGCGCCCTCTGCCTCATGAATTGTGCTAGAACTGAAATCCAAACAGAAAGTAAGATCGTGAAGCACATGAGTCCATATTCCCGAAAATGTTCTTCAGATACAACAAATTCAAGCATGAACCCTAGAATACCCACAAGAATCTGCTGCAACAACTTCAAGTTCAACATCTGCGAATTCTTCATGGACTCAACTTCAAGTACCAGTGAAGAATTCGCACATCTTCCCATTAGGCTGCTGTGATCGCAGCAGCAGCTTTTGATTATTTTTTTCAATTAGCTGTGCTCACAGCCATCTCACAGCTCTACCGGTCAAGCATTAACCAATTTGTAGAAGCTGCCAGCTGTAAATCAACCTGTGACTCACCAAACGAAAATAAGGTTCGGCAAACAGATCACAAAAGGTTAAGGTTGTGAAGCTGGACGTACGGCGTAGCAGCAGCTGCTGGCTGTCTTCCCGTGTGCGAAGAATCGGCAGCAACAGCTAGTTGAACTGCTTGATTTCCATGATCTAGCTGCTGTTGCCGAGAACGTGAAGAAGTAGTGGACGATGTCGAGCTGCTGGTGGATGGAGAGCCGCCATGACTAGACCATGCAGCAGCAGCTGGGTCAGACCCGCGAGTAGAAGCTGCAGTCAAAGACGAGCTAAGAGCTGCAGGTGAACCCGAGAGTTTGGGTAGAGCTGCATTGCCAGCGGCGATCGGGAACGGTTGATCTCGACTCTTACGGCACTGATGATCCGGCTGCTGATGAGGCGCAGCTGGATGATCTGTACTCAGTCGAAGTGCTCTCTGCACCATCTCCATATTGCAGACGCTTTGCTCTTGCTCACGCGGAGTACGGGAAGGCGAGCCTGCTGCACCGGCACCGGCTGTCATATTGAGATCAAGCTTTAATTTTGATCTCTCATGAGCAGCTCGATCCTGATCACGATCCTCAGCAGCAGCAAGCAGGGTGCAGCAGCTAATATCGTTTATGAGGCTTATATTCGTACTGTGATCTGCAAGCTGCAGATTCCAAACCTGCGTCCCTGTTGAGAATGATAACATCTGCGGACTAGTTCTTCCAAAAGCTGAGCCGGACGTCGAGGAAGACGAGCCGGTTCGCTGCTGCTGCTGCTGCAAGCTCTCTTCAAGGAGAATCTCGGATTTCTTGCTCCCCAGGAACTCATGCGTAGACGGCTCTATCGCCATTAGGGGAGCCACGTTCAGCGGTTGCTTCCGCGGATCATTCTCCGAGGTGATACCCGTAGTCTTATTAACGAAGGAAAGTTTGCCGGTCTGCTGTATCAAGAGGCACTGAAGTCAGTCAGTCTCCAATGAAAGAAACAGCATGCGAGTCACTTAGAAAAAAATGCATGCTAAACAACGTCAGCAGCCGGACCTTCAAGTCAAGGCACGTCTTCCAGTCAGGAGGTAGTCTAGGTTGGTCAGGATCGAGCTCTGGAAACTCCGTGATGAAGTTGTTGTGATCGCTACTAGGACGAGGCGAAGAATTAGCAGCCTCTAGTCCCAACAAATCCAGGGTCGCTTCTTCTGCATCAATAGAGCTTGCAGGCGGCGACGTGCTATAATCCTGCTGCTGCTGCTGCTGCTGCTGACCCATCATAAGTTGCAGCACCTTATGTGCGTCGACACCCCAGCTGCTGCTGCCGGCCTGCTGCTTCTTCTTCGACTTCATATCAAAACCTGCATTACGACTCAGCTGCTCCGGAGCTCTCCACGCGACTTCCATAACAACTTCTATTCTCCAATCCACTAGACAGGGTCGGAAGATTGATAACCACCAGACCCCAAAGATGTCACAAGTTCACAACCAGAACCAAGAAACAACAACTATATTCAACCCTAGTATGGAGAGCAGTTCATATACCAACAAACCTCGCAAACAGAAAGACAAAACAACAGTACTGAGTTTGGTGTCACAGCAAACTCAAAAGACACAACAACAATTGGAAAAGCTGTTAGCTGCCAAGCTATGAAGCATAACGTTCCTGGGACAACACTAGGCACACAGCAACTCCTTATATTAATACGATTTCTCCACTAGCCCAAGAAAAAACTAAAGCGTTGTGGACCAAGCCAGATTGTACATAGAAGCGTTGTGGATGAGAGAGAGAGATGATGAATTTGCACAAGTACTGAAACTATGGGTGGGGTATAAAGCCAGATTGTGAATACAAAGCTAATAAAAGGAATGGAAAGAAGCTCATTAAGCCACGAGCTGCAGCTATGCAACAATGGTACCCAATTGTGGTGATTCTCTCAGCTTGTAGCTAGAAGAAGAAGATGAGGGGGAGCTGCTGGGGAGGGACCGATGCTGCTGCTGCAAAGCTAGAATTGTGCGTTCATAGAAGGAAGTCCTGCAGAGTATTTAGAACTGCAGATGGATAGAGAGAAAAGTTAAAAGAAAGAGCTTGAAGGGGAAATGGGAACCGAGGAGTCTGTGGAGCTGGTAGCGGCTGGCGGTGGTTAGAATACTAAAGAAATGCAACCAACCCACTCACACCCCGCCCCCCACATCAGCCTTTGTTTTTTCACTGACGATGTTTCGCCAGAAATGCCAAATAATTTTTTTAGATCGAAAAATTTAAGTGAGTTTGCAGGTTTTCATTCTCCAGAAGTGAAAAGTGAGAGGGACTTTTTTTTAATGTAAAAAATCGCCAGATTCATGATATATGTGGTTTTCATCTTGTAGCCAAACATATATAGAACCATGATTAAAGATTTGTCATTTTTGTTTCTGGTCTATAGCCAGATTTGGTTAAATCTTCCTAGGGATGGATGGATGATTGTCACTTCTTTTTTTTCAACATCTTCCAATCAATGATCGCCACTTTAGCCACAAACAGAAATTCCTTTTTTTTTTTTTTAAACACTGCGAGGAGGAGCCATGCAGGCAGAATTGAGAACGCCTCATTTAATGCGGGAATCGTGTCGTTTCAATCCCACATTACTCGTTTCTAATTACTTACCCGCCCAAAAGATGAGGCGAGGCGAGGGTGACTTGTGCAGCAAAGCGAGAGGGACGGACAACAAAGCGCAATTACTGTTATGAAAATACTTCATAATAATAAGAAACCCGCCCTGCACTGCACTGCACTGCACTGCGATTGCACGTCTCCCGGCTATAACTAATTTCTGCGGTCCACACTACCTGCCTGCCCGCTCCCTCGGCCCCCGGACCTAACTTGTTCCGGAATCCGAATCCTTCTTCATGTTTTTACTGTGTTTTTTGGTTGCCCTTTTCATCCGGATGCTGTCGACACGCCTGCCCGCTCACTCCCCCGGTCACTAGGCAGCAGTGATTTATTTATTTATTTTCTTGGCGAATTTTCGCCATTTTGAGAAAAAGTATTTTGGAAAAGTGACTTATTCTGTCACAAATTTCTTTTTTAATTCGCCAAAAAAGAATTTTTAAAAAATATCATAAATCGCCATAATTGGCTAAGTTATGAAAGATGTTTTTTTTAATTTTACTTTCATACTCGGATATCGCCAAATTTGGCTACCCATACTTATGGATGCTTGTCACTTGAGCAACATCACAAAATTGAAAAGCAAAAAAACACTTGCATGCAGGCAGGCAGTGTTTCTTTTAGGAATTTTTAATTGTAGCCTAAGTGACAATCATCCATAGGAAGATTTAGCCAATACCTATAAATCAGATACCAAGTACAAATCTTTTTTAATTGAGGTTCTATATTTATGGCTACGCACTGAAAACCAAATTATAGAATCTGGCTAAATTTTTTACTCATGTTTTTTCCCTCATTAAAATTGGCAATCAAAACCCTCCAAAGTCACTTCCTGTTCAAGTTTTTTAATTTCTAATTTCTCTTTCTGGCGAATTTTCTTGAGTGAAAAAAATAGAGATCCACATTATTCCAAAATCCGTCTTTCTCTGCATTGTTTGTTTTGCCTTTTTTGTTGTTGTGATTGGCGACAATTAATAGGCGAAAGAAAGGCCAAAACCAAAAACAAAACAAAAAAATAACTCCACCAAAAAATAAAAACTTCTGTATTCAAAATACAGCGGGCTGTATCAAAAATCAGCAGGCGACATTTGATATTAAAAAAAGGAGGATCCGCGACCACCTTACTTACACTCGTGCCGTTGCTCCTCCTCTGAAATGACACACAGGTGTCAGGGAGGTGGTCAGAAAACATGAAGCGCCTGGCCACAGAGGAGAGAGAGAGAGAACGAAGAAAAGAGGTGGGCACCGGGGAGTCCTTGAGGAGTCAATTGGCTACAGTTCCTGTGATGAGGAGCAGCAACTACGTTTTTGGGGAGGGGGGGCGGAGAGAGCGGGGCAGCAGCAGCAGATATGCAGGGGCAGCATTGATGGAAGAGAATTAGTGCTGCGCAGAGATCTAATAGCGAAGTGATCTGTCCCCTGTCGTCAGCAATTACGGCAATAGAGTCAGTCCCTTCAAATCGCACGTTTTGCTTTGATCATGTTGCTCAATTTTATTGCCAGGCATTCATTTCTGGAATGAATTCCCTTGGACGAGACGCAGCTAGCCAGCCAGCAAGCAAGCAAAACCCCCCCTACATTTTCAAATATAATAACACCCTCCCCTCCCCTTTTGCGCTTACTCATCCATCTCCTCTTAATTACTAGCCCACTCATCCATCGCCCGAGCTTCACTCATCCATCTCCTCCTCATAGTTTACTAGCCCACCCATCCATCGCCCAAGCTTTACTCATCCGTCTCCTTCTCATAATTACTAGCCCACCCATCCATCGCCCAAGCTTTACTCATCCGTCTCCTCCTCATAATTACTAGCCCACCCATCCATCGCCCAAGCTTTACTCATCCATCACCTCCTCATAATTACGAGCCCACTCATCAATGGCCCGAGTTTTACTCATCCATCTCCTCCTCATATTTATTCCTCCCCCCCATCCATGGCTCAAGCTTTACTCATCCATCGTCCAAGCTTTACTCATCCATCTCCTCCTCTTAATTACTACCGCCCCCGTCCATCGCCCAACTGACCATCATCATGTTGTCACCCAAATGCGCGGCTACACATTTATTCCCCCATAAAAAAGACCCCCCAAAAAAAAAAAAGCGCTGCTAGAAAACAAAATCCACTGCTCTTTTTTTTTCTTTTGTTTCAACTTTCCCCTTCTAATCATAATACCCTTTTTGGCCTTGCCTTCCAGGGCAAGGATATTGTGTTTAGATTCAATAAGAGTATAGTAGCTTAAGGGATTTTGGCCCCTAGGTAATAATAATAGGTCTATTTTTATATGAGGATTTTTGAAAGATGATAGTTTGGCTTGTGTTTAAACTTGAGATTAGTTATATAGTTATAACATCTTGAAGGATTTTGGTTTCTTTTAGAGGATTTTTTTAAGATTATAATTTTGCATGGTGAAATATTTGAGTTTTCATAATTCTTCTTTTGCATTAAGATACTTTTTAATGTACATGGCAAGGCCACCAACAGTGTGACACACCCCTTGTTTTTGTAAGGAAGTAGGGATTTTTTTTCCCCTAATTTTGTGATTTTTCTCCAATTGGCAATATTTTCCCCCAACAAATAGAAATCTAGTTGAAATTACACTGGAAATAGATTTTCCCCCAGTTTTGCCCCCATACAAAAAATGAGCCCCAAAAAAAAATCATGCTGATCCATAGGTAGTTTCTTTCCCTCTTTTTTTCCAATTTTATTTTGCAAAAATGGTGAATTTTTTTGTCAATGAAAAAATTATATACTGAATGAAACCCCCAAAAAAAAACTTCCAATTTTTCCTCCAAAAATTTCACAAATTCCTCAAAAAAATGCCAACAATCAAATCCCCCATCAAAAGAAGATTAAGTCAAATTTGGCCATAAACTAGATGTAAAAAGTTAGAACAACTTAAGAAGCATCCTTCTATAATTTGACCTAGTAGGTACCCACTGGAACCTATCGTAAAATTCTCACCATTTGTATGTTTTTAATTGTCAAAATCTAGCTAATGTGGACCATTTTTTAAATTAAAAATCCCTTTGTACTAGTTGAAATCAGATTTCTCAGGTTGAAAATTAACAATAATTCACCACCAAAACAAATATCCAGCTTATTACTACTATAACTACCTAGTGTTGTTTGGTATGTTGCTTTACTTTGTCTACAACTCAAAATTGAACAAAATTCATGATCGGCACTTTGGGTACATCACAAAATTGAACAAAATACATTGGTGGCAGTAAGTACTAAGTATACATACACCCAATGTTATTTCAACGACATCCTTTTACAAGTACTTACATACTACGAGTAGTAGTAATCGTACTAGAGTCAGAGTGTTCCTCAAGTAGGTTACTCTATTTGTGTCATTCATCATCAGAAATTCCTTCCTTTGGGCACCAGCAACACCCAACCCTTGTGTAAATAATAATACATATCCGCATCCTTCTCTCTCTCTCTCTCTCTCATTTTTTTTCTCTCTCTCTACTTGACTATGGAGAGAGGAGATTAAAATCATACTCTCCATTTGACTCTTACACACGGGGTCAAACCAGGAATAGCCCCACAATCAATGAATGAAAGAAAGAACGACCCACAATGATGGGTGCAGGGCGGGGGTGTTTGTTATCAGCATTTTTATTGGACTTGCCTCCCAAGGCAAAGGATATTGTGTTTGGATTCATTATAGAGTATAGTAGCTTAAGGGATTTTTATAGGCCCCTAGGTGGTAATAAGTCTATTTTCATACAAGGATTTTTGAAAGATGATATTTTGGCTTTTGTTGAAACTTGAGATTAGTTATAGCGTTATGATATCTTGAAGGATTTTGGTTTCTTTTAGAGGATTTTTTTTAAGATTATATTTTTTAGTGGTGAAATATTTATAATTTCCATAATTTCTCTTTTGCCTTAAGATACTTTTTAAATGTAAATGGCAAGGTCACAGTGTGAACACACCCCTTGTTTCTATTTATATCCAAGAAAAAAAAATGGGGGGAGTTTTTTTCAAAACATTGGCAAAATTTTAGTCAAAAGAAAAAATAATTCCCAATTTTGGGTAATAATGATCCAAAAATTCAGAGAAAAATCACTTGTAGTTGTTATGGCTAGAGTTTTGTAAGTGGCAATACCACTAAAATAGCAAAGAATAACATAACAATAATAATAGCTAAGTTTGTTGTTGTCGCATATTATTACATAACAAAGGACATGGTAAGGTTTACCATATGTGCATCAATTGCAACACATATTCATGTTGTCAATAAGCCATATTTGACAAAGCCATCATACATGGGCCATGAGACATTCGAGGGAGGTAAACTTCAAGGTTTCATCCATTTCTATGTGAAATACCTAAGTAGCTGTGCTGTTTTAGTTTATTCTGCATAAAATCCATGAAGGCTTAACATTATGCACAAAATCAGCAACTTTCCATGTCTAGGAATGTAGCCTTGTCGGCTCTGTTTGCAGAATCTGCGAGGGTGGTGGCAGATTATAACATTTGTGTACACATAGAAGAGAGTCCCTGGTACTTTTGCATCAGGGAGTGGGGAAGGGGGGCATATTATGGCCCTAAGTTGGACAAACCTGGGGCCATAATATAGCCCCTTTGCCCAATCCTTCATCCATCAAAAATTTTACATTAGTATAATACAAGTGCCTAGCCTGTGCCATTGGCCCAAATGTGAACAAATTCTTTATTTCACATTTTTAGAATTAAAATTTTCTAAAGTCAGCATTGTGAACACATTTAGGGCCTCGACTGATTTTTCATTCCAACCCCAATTTTTTGCAATTCTTTTGAATGTCCACCAACAAAATCCACTCAAAATCAATATCTTCCACACCTTAGCTCTGAAAATTCTGAAATAAACTTGATTAAATCTGACTCGTCGACGGACTTTCCAACAACACCAAGAACACCCCTAAATTTCGATACAGTTTTCAGTTTCAATTTTATTTAGTTTTCATAGGAAAAATGGCTCAATAATTAATAGCTGCTGCACCGTAGCTCCAAACGGTCTCAAACCAAGTCGGTGCACCCCTACTGAGAGAGAGCTTTCTGAAGATATCAAGAGAGCGCAACATGAAGCACCATCGTTTGGGAGATTTTAGAGTGAGCCACAAACAAAACAAAACAATCTACCTTAGCTTCACAGATAGATGAGCCATTACTACCACACCCAAGTGTCAAAGCTTAGTGTCCCACAGGAAATGCCATATTCTGTTGTAGGCTGTAATGTTTTTGCTTCTGGCAGATTACTTCATCTGCAATAATGATCACCAAACAAAAGGCTCAACCTCTTATTACTCTCTCTCTTCAATACCGTACTTACCTAGTGCCTTTCTTGTTTTTCTTCTTGGCTCTGCCTGTAATAAGGGTGGTGGGACTGGGGAATGAAGTAGCTTTTTCATTTTGTCTCACATATGTTCACTAGGTGTTGATGTTCATCTTTTGGGGACTTTTATGAAACATTTCCCTTATTTTTAACAGTTTGCTGGTTTGAAGTTTGAACTTGCCAAAAAGATATAAAGAGAGAGTTGTAGAGACAAAATGTTTTGTGGCAAACATTTGCCACTCACTCCGCAACCAAAAAAAACAATCTAGTGCCACTCATGTAGAAGGAGTTTTTGTGGAAAAAAGAAATGCGCCAAAGTGGTCAGATCAATATTGAGAGAAATATTCCTGAAATTTGTCATATATTTTAGACAATAGCTGGTTTCCAGCAGCAGCAGGTTGCCAAAATATTATAGCAAGATTCTTTTTAATTTTTGGTCTACTTTCCTCTCTGACTGACCTGTAGCCAAATTTTGCTACATTCCTCTTGTGGATGATGGCAGGCGTGGCTACATCACAAAATTGAAGGCAAAAACAAAAAAACTCTGGCAGAGAGAGCCCAGCGGCTGTTACTTGTGAAGGAATTCTCATTTTGTTTTGCCGGCTACATATTTGCCGATGACTAGCTAAGTGACTGTCCTTTCGATCACCAACTGCTGGATTCATTAGATTAGTGAGGTTTTGCGTGTATGTGGGAGAAAGCTTGAATGCATACCTAGTTCTTCATTCCTTCCTCCCCTTCGAAAACAAAAAGCTTTGTGAAAAAGTAAGCTCCACTGTCAGCTGCTAATGTATAACGCGCTATACATGGAATATTGACTCTCCTGGTTCAGTAATTGAGAGGTGGATTTGTGTCAGTTTTTTCAAAAACAAAAACCATTAAGCAGGTGCTTCTGGCTGCTGCTGCTGGTCCAATTGCACAACACAATATTATTATTATTGCTCTCTTCTCCATGGTGTTTAGGGTCAATTCCCATGTGTCCCACCCATTCACTATACCCAACTCCAATAACTAAAGAATAGGTATATTAGTTTCTATAGCTATATAATATAGGCCTCAGCGACTCAGCACCCATCACTGCACCATCCATGGATGAGCACTCAGAGGGATGAGTCCAACCAAGTTCATCAGGTCTGGGAACCCAAAATTATGGCCCCAGAAGCCCTTTTTTTTCTTCCTTCCAGGTGCCCAAGTTTCTTGCACCTACCTACCTCCCTCCCTCCCTTGTGGTACCCACCTCCCCATCCAAACCCCTAAACCACATTTGAGTGTAGTTTTTGTTTTCTTTTGTTTGTTTGTGTGAAGTTATGCCATTGTTGCATCTTGTGTAGTAGTAGGAACACAACCATCATCACATCTCATGTGGTAGCAACAACGCAACCATCATCACATCTCATGTAGCAGCAATGTAGTATTAGCAAGAAGATGATGGCACGAGGGTGCAGCAACAACTATGTAGTAGTAATACCAAGAGGAGGGGAAGGACAATGTCACATGTAACAACATCACCATCACACTTGCAACAACAACAAATGTTTCCATTATTTTGGGGGGGACTCAGGTTTTTCTTTTCGTTTGTTTGTGTGAAGTTTTACATGGCCACATCTAATGTAGTACCGGTAACATAGTAATAATAGCAGCAACATGAAGGTGTTTGGGTGTAGTAGCAAGAAGCGGAAGGGGAAGTCATTGTCACACACATCAACATCACCATTATGCTTGCAATAGCAACAAGGTGTGCGAGTGTAGCATTAGCTATGTAGTAACAATAACAAAAGGGGGAAGGAGAGGCACGCAACAACATTGCCATCATGCTTGTAACAACAACAACCACCTCGATCACTAATGGTAGTTTTTTTTCATTTATTTGTGTGAAGTTATGCCATCGTCACATTTTTTGTAGCAACAATACCAAGAGGAGGGGGAGGGCGTTGTCATGTGTAACAACATTGCAATCGCACTTGCAATAACAACAATAGGCGCATGAATGTAACAATAGCTACATAACAATAATAACAAGAGGAGGAAGGGGAGGGCATTGTTGTGCACATCAACATTATCATCACTTGTTGCAAAAACAACTACCTTGGTCGTTTGGGGTTGGATTTTTTTTCATGTTTTTGTGTGAGGTTTGCCATCGCCACATTTCATGTAATAGCAACAATGTAGTAGCAAGAGGAGGAGGAAGGTGCACCAGTGTAATAGTAGCCGTGAAGTAATAGTACTAAGAAGAGGAGGGGGAGGGTGTTGTCATGTGCAACAACGTCGCCATTACACTTATAATTACAACAATCATCTCCATCACTTTGTGCACGTAGAGGGGGGGGTCCTCATTGCGACACTTGTAGTAGCATTAGTTTTTATTTATTTGTTGGTGACTTTCTTCTTCTTCCATTCATTATTTCTTTTTTTTCTTTTTCTTTTTCTTCTATTGTTGTTTTTTTCTTTTTCTTCTACTTTTTGTTATTGTTTTTTTCCTCTTTTTGTTTTGTTTTTCTTTTTTGGATGTTATTTCTTTTCTCCCTTTTTTTATTCTTATGTTATTGTTTATGTTTAAGTCTTTCCCTTCTTTTTGTTGATCTTTTTTTTCTTTTTTTTATAATAGGGTTGTTTGTTCTTTTATTCTTAATTTTCATTTTTTTTGTGTAGGATCATGTTTATGTTCATATATTGAGGTTATTGCACCCAATCCAAAGGTTGTTGCACCCAATCCAGGGGTTGATGCGTCTCATATAGAGGTTGTTGCACCCAATCCACATGTTACACCCACTCTAAAGGCTACATGTATGGAGGAGGAAGTTGAAGGAGAGCCTTCCCACACTTTGGAAAATCTTGTTGCATGTGATAATTGGCATGTCCATAGACATGGTAGAGTTTATGTTTTTAATATGCCTTTATCTCATAGGAAACATAAAAAAATTGTAAAGAAATTTCATTACATAACAAATAAAAACCCTCTTTCCTTCTCTCACATTTGTGAAAAAAAGGAGGGGTTTTTTTTTTTTGTCAACTTGTTTGCAATACCCATGTATGTTTGTTATCTTAAATAAAAATCCTTTCAACATGTTTATGTTAAACATTTTCTTAGCATGCCCCTCCTTTCAAAGAAAGGGTTTTCTATTTGTCAAGTCATTTTTCTTGCAATACCCATATATGGTTTTAAGACTAGATTAGAATTTTTTTCACATGTAATACCTACTTTGAGTTGATTTTACATGTTTATGTTGTTTTGTTCATCTTTAAATGCATTCGCATTAGAGGCCTTGATTATATAACAAGGGGACGGTGACGAGCCCAAGGTCCAAGAAGCTTCTTGTATGGATGTTGTTAAGCAAGACATTATTGTCCAAGACACCCTAGTTCCTGATGCAAATGCACCCCCTCCCCTTTTGCCCATAGCGCATTTAGGTGTTGAATGGGTGAAAGGACGGTTCCAAGTCATGTTGCAAGAAAAATATAATGTGAAGTGACTTTTGACTACACATTTGAAGAAAGTGCATAGTTATGCAATAAAAAAAGGCAAGCCCAGTCACCCTTTCACACACCTTGAAGGTCCCAAACGACAAAACCATGTTGCCATGAATGTGAGGGTTCTTAATGACCCAATAGTGAAATGGGCAAAAGGTTATTATTCATACAAGGATCACCATTACAACAAAATGGGATTGGTTGCAAAAGATTACAAAAGACCTGGAAGAGACCAAAAAACCTCTTCTAGTAAAAGTTGCCTAAAAACATTTGTTGTAGATCCTCAAGATTCCAACTTGGGGGTATGGTGACATCCCTCAAGATGCCTTCTCTCATTTGGAGAAGGATGAAGACCTTAGGGATGCCATTACTTCATTTAAAGCCACCTATATTAGGAAGGCGAAGGTGGCTTGGGATCCCACTTTGTGGGAGCAAGAATCTAACAAGATTACTTGTGCCCAAGAATTGTAGGTGGTAATAGATTTTCATGCATTGGAAATGGTGCATGGGTGGTAAGCAATCAAAACAAAACCTCGTCATTTATTTTATATTCAAATTTTATTGAAATTTTGAATTTAATTCTCAATTTGTTTACTACTTTTACTTAGGTTGTGTGGATTCATCAAGGATGAGTTTGAGATAGACACAATTCAAGTGGCACTCACGCATTGTCACTTCTTCACACATCAACATGTCACCAAGGTCGAGAAGACAACACAAAAATATCGTTGAGATCATTGAATAGAAGATGATTATGATTAAGGTCTCTACTTCACATGTATCATCTTTTGTTTTTTTTCTATTTCAAACGTTTTTGGACATGATTAAGGGGCAACTTTCTTTATGGATTTTGTATGCATATAGGATATTCCGTAGTGTACATATAATTTTTGCACTTGTGTATCATACTCTAACCTCTGCAAAACATAGACCATTGGGCATGTGAACTCAAACTAAAAAAAACCCAACCTTTCATTTACACTTTACCTTCATACTAATCACACAATTTTGTTTTTCAAATTCATCAAGTAGGTGCACTAGCTAGGATCCTCAACATTAATTAGCAATAAATAGCGACTGTGTTGATGGACTATTAGATTTTTTTTGGAATCCTACCTAATTATGGTGACCTACAAGAACACATTATCTAAATCTAGTAACTTTTAAGTTTTTTTTCATTAAGATATGGTGAATGTTTTTAAAAAATCTCAAAAAACCTTTTGTTGGATTCACCAACCTTTTTTCTGGTCACCAAGTTGCAAAAAATTGCCACAAAAAAAAACATTGAATGGCCACAAAATTCAAGATTGTAGTTGTAATCTCCTCAGCAATACCCGCATACGGATGAAAATAACATAAATTACAATGTCTCCAAATACACAGTATTTGCATATTAGGTGACCAAAATCCTCAACTATTTCCTAACGGGTGCAATACTTACACACATGAAATGTGTACAAAACCCATCAATCATTTCCCATAATGTGCAATACTCCCACATGCGTCCCCAAATGCAAATTAGTTTTTTAATGTTTGTGATGCAATATACCCACATCTTAATTCACAAAAAATAACATTTTTTCTTTGGCTTTTGCATAATTCACACAAAGGTCACCTAAACCAACACATGGGATTTGAAAATGGCAATACTTGCATAGAGGACACAAGAAATGCCAACTAAAATACATGCTTTCAAGTAATAAAACATGCATTATCATTTTCCAATACATGCATGTGATCATTAAATCTAAACCCTTTACAATACCCGCCTCATGTGGACAATTGAAATCTTTAATTCTAACCATTGTATTTCAATTAAAACCAATTTTATTCGATCCCATTTATTTCACATCAATTATTTTTTATTTAAAAATATTTAATTTTAATTTTTATTAAATCCAAATCTAATTATAAATTTATCCTTAATTTTAATTCAAATCTAACTTTAATTATATTTGTAACTAAGTCTAATTAATTTTATTTCAATTCAATCCAATTATAAGTCGATTTCAATTAAACTATATTTAATATGTTCCACCTAAATTAGGCTAATTTAATAAGAACATGTTATAGTTAAGTTGCATTATGTGGCCAAAGGTGAATGGGATTAATGCCACCTTATCCACACGCCATATTGCACAAGGTGTTCATTGAAATAATTATTATTAATGAAAATTTTTAATTAAATATATTGACATTGATATTTGGCATGAAATTTTGAATATTTAATTGTTATATTCGATCCTTTATTTGAAATTAAATGATTCCAAAAGTACAAAGAAAAACGAATAACTCTTCTTTAATATTATAACAACATTTTCTAATAAATTACATGTGGTATGAAATCCAATGATGTTTTCCTTATTGAACCAAATTGAACCCTAAAATTTATATACAACAGGGATTAACCTAAAAATTTGAAGTTTGCAATTACAAGTACAAATGTTCACATGAAATTTGAATGTTAGATTTTTAGTATTAAAATTTCAAATTCCATTTAATAATCACATATATTCATATTTATTTTGAGTGGGAGATCTTTTTATTTTCATATTCACATTTTTTATTTGAAATACTTTTATTTCTACTTGAAAAATATAAAAGGGATTTTCAAATATATGTAATAACCATGATAAGGCCTATCATGGAATTTATCCCTTTTTTTATTTGAAATAATTTTATTTATGCTTGAAGAATAAGAAGGATTCTCAAATGTTTATAACAACCATGGTAAAACCTATCATGCAATTTTTCCATCTTATATTTGAAATACTTCAGTTTCCACTTGAAAAATATATAAGGGATTTTCAAAATTTTATAACAACTATGATAAAGCCCATCATGGATTTTTTATAAATTTGTATTTGGAAACACGTTTAGAATTATTTTAATGCAAATGTAAGATTGAAAATTAAGATTAATTTTTGGACATCTTGCACTGAAGTTCATCTCAATCTATGAATTTTTTTGTTATCTATGGAAATTTATTCTAGGAATAACATGAATAATTATTAATTTCAAAATTGTGGATTTTAGTATGTTGGAAAAATTAATCCAAAGAAATCTCGCCTTGAAAATCAACTTCAATCTACTAGAAGAATTAATCCAAGGATTGACACATTTAATGAACTACCAGATTTTGATAATTACTAATTGGAAAATTTGAATTAAATGTTAGAAATTTCACCCTAAAGGTCAATCTGAATCTATTTAAACTTGTTATATTGGAAAAAATAATCCAAGGAATGGCACGCCCAAGGCACTACCACATTCATTAATATAAAAGTGTGATGAATTAAGTATTAGAAATCTTGCCCTAAAGATCAATCAATCTCTTTAATTTTTAAATTATATATATATATAATTTGAGATTGATCTTTAGGGCGAGATTTTAATACTTAATTCACATTTTTTAATTAATGAATATGGTAGTGCATTGGGCGTGTTGTTCCTTGGATTAATTTTTTCAATATAATTAAAATTAAATATATTTAAAATGATCTTCAAGGCGAAATTTCCAATACTTAATTCATAAATTTCAATAAATGAATATTTAAATATGATAGTGTGTTGGGCTTGTCATTCCTTGAATTAATTTACATTCTAAAAAGGGGGATTTTGCCAAGTTTTGGATTTGTATCGATTGTGATTTGGGGATTTGATCCATGCTTCTAAAAAAAGGTGCACATGCACTACCTTCTTCCTTCATTAAACAAGTATTATTAGGTTTCCAATACTTACATCCTAGCTAATACCAATTGTAAAAATATAAATCCACTAGTTGTAATATCTACATGTTAAATCTTAAAACACATCGAACATTGGACCCAACCTTGTAATACCTACAGGTCACAAAATATATCTTACATTAGAAAAAGGATGCATCCATGCAATACCTTTAAATCACAAAATACATCTTACATTGAAAAAGGGGACCCATCCATGCCAATACTTGCAAGTCACAAACTACATTCTACACTTGAAATGGGGACCCATCCATGCAATACATGCATATTAAATAAAACCTACACTAGAAAAGGGAACCCATCTATGCAATACATGTATATCAAATGCAACTTAAACGAAAAAGGAACCCATGAATGTAATACATACATATCAAATGCAACCCACACTAGAAAAGGAGACCCAATATGCAATACCTACACCGGAAAAGGGGACCCGTGCATATAATATTTGCAAATAAAGTAAAATTAAACCTACATTGTAGGAGGGACCCAATCATACAATACCCATAACTGACCCCTAAATACAATCTAGAGTTAGAAATCCTCTCTTGTAATACCTACATGTAGCCTTGAAACCCACATAGCCCCTAATACTTCATCATGCAATACCTACATTGTATGTGTTTAAATCATGAATTCAATACCTACATTTGGGGCCCTTTAATGCATGTGGGACTTTTTTACTAGGATAAAAAAAAAGACCCACATGGATACCATATAATTTTAATTTAATAATCTTCTCCAATAATCAAGAAATGTGGGGGTTGGAAGAAGAAACATATCGATAAATTGAAGAAACAAGGTGATCATTCGTCTTGCAAAGCTATCCAACCTAAATTTAAACACAATTCCAAATAAATTAATGCAAAAATTGAAACAAATATAGTGACAGAATAATTAAAACCCTAAACAATTATAACGATAGAAAAACCCTACAAATTATACTCCTAAAAAAATGAAAACCCTATTTACAAGACCTTACATGTTTAATTATGGATGAGACGATTAGAAATGAAAAAAATCACAACAAAAAAAATTTTAAGAATTCAAATGAATAAAGATAAAAACTTTTACTTTGAATCTTCCAAACCTAAAAGATGTCTCCAATCACTTTGAGAAAAGAAGAAATGGGTTGGATGTATTCAATATATGTGGTCGTGTTCATTTTCCTCTAAAAGTACCCTAACTTAGGGTTTATTTAATATGCCAAAAATTACTGTGCAATAGTTATAAATGTTTTGCACATTCACCTAACCCTAAAATCCTCTTTGATTAAATTTGTGGTATAAAATAAAATCAATTTTTACTACAAACCATGGAACGAAATAAATCAACTACATTGTGTACAAAAAGTAATAAATGGAGCAAAGTGGAAGCTCAAGGTGTAGAAGTGTCACCTAACCTTAAATCCATTTTGACTAATTTTGTGGTAGATAATAAAATCAAATTTCACTATGAACCATGGAGTAAATTAATTGTGTACAAAAAAAATTAAAAAATGAAACAAAGTAGAGGCTCAAGGTGTAGTAGTGACAACAAAAGGCATGTCTATAATACCCGCATTGGGGGAGGGGAGGGGGGGGATATACATTAATTAATGCCAAGCATTCAAATGCAATGCCTGAATGTCCAATTATGTGCATCAGGTATAGGAGACTATGGGGGCCTTCCAAATTTGGGATCCTTGAAGTTGGTAGGCCGAAGGAGGTCAAAAATCCGAAAAGCCTCCATAGCAAGACCTTCCGTTGTGTAAAGCAACAATTGGACCATTTATTATGAAATTCCAATACCTACATATGGGTATATGCAAATGTAGATGCTTAGTGCACTGGGGTAATTAATGTTTTTTTTGAAATGTAATACTTGCATAAAGGTTCCCTAACATAATCCCTTAACACATAAAGATATTTAAATTTTGAAATTTGAATTCTACATGGGTGGGTAAGTGAAATATTGGGGATGTGGCATTGCAATACTCACATTTTATTTGTGCAATATTTGCATTGTCAAAATGTTCATCGTTGGCAGTAGCATTGTGGATGTGCAAGTAGGTAGGAGGGTGTTGGGGCAAGTAGGTAAATAGGTAAGCATCTAGGGATGTCCTCGATAGGTTGTAAACATATAGGTTGGGAGGGTGGAAATTTAGAAGGTGGGTAGGTGTGAAAAGGTTGGGAGGTGATTTAATAGGTAAGTAGGTGAAAAGGAGGGGGGTTGGTTGTTAATTGGTAGGTAAGGCCAAGAAGGCAAGTAGTATGTACCTGGGCAAGTTAGGTTAGACTTGTGGAAAAAAACAAGCACAAACCCAGATTTTTAAAAAAATGGTCATCACTAAAACAAGTAACCAAGGAATGAGAAATCCACCAACATCTAGAGGACAAAAAATCCAATTGGTGCACTAGTGGGTGGTAATTCGCCCTAGCTTACAATATATGTATTATATAATATATTTTACACTACATTATATAATATAATATATATGACTATACATGAAAATATAGTCACAAAGAGTTTGCATGTCATTCATTTTATTAGCATAAAGCCTTGCCCACAAAAATAAGCCTAATTTGGGCAGGCTAACAAGTAAGTAACAAGTAAGAATTAATTTCTCTTTCATTCAAAATTCCCATTTGGACCAGCCATTTGACAAGGTGTTTTGTGCCTCTAGTGGGATTTTGCGCTTTTTCATCTTTTTTTTGGATTTTATGAGTTTTCATCCATTGGTGGACATAGGCATGGGCTTTACACCGGGTAAAGCCCTTGGAAGAAATCGAAGTGGAAATGTGGGACCCCCATCAGCTCCCACCTTGTATAAATCCATTAGGGCATCTCCAAGATTCACCTTGAATCCACTTTTTGAAATTACTTTTGAGGACATTTTTGGAGGGGGGTAGTTAGGGTTAATTATGAATCATCGTTTCAATGGTCTTTGTCAACTTTTCACTAGTATATCATCTTTCTCCTCTAATCATTCTTCATGTGTGCAACTTTCACATTTGGCTTGTCCATAGCAAAACATCTTTAACTCATCTATAATTCTTTTTTAGCATTCTTTATCATCTCTTTCAAATTGCCTTTAACACAAGAGGTTGTTCACAATGATGAGGATGAGTGTGATGACTAGGTGCCAAATGTTGGTGTTCAATTTTGTTGAGGATTATATTTTGCAATGTTTCAAGAAGTAATTTAAACTTGCAATGAGTTGATTGCACATTTGTGGCAATTGAAAGGTAAATAGTGAGAAAAAATGCACACATTTTGAGGTGCATTTTTGTTTTATTCCAAAAGTTCAATTACACAGGGTTGTTTTTGTTGTGTTTTAGCAAATACATTCATAGCTTGAAGGGTGGGATCTAGGTTGTTTAAAATTATTATTGTTGAAACATTTATGGGAATTGAAGCTTGGTTAATTGGCTATTGTGTGTAGGGTCCCTTTCAAAGGTGCTTGGACTTTTGTGATTTTTTCACTTGTTTCAATTGAAAATATTCTTTTACATGTTCAAACATCACGTGTTTTTGGCGTGGAAAACATGGCCATTGTTGTCACCTCATCTAAAATGGAAACCTTTTTTAGAGTCACAATGACCATATTGACATTTTTTTTGCATCATCCTTCACCCTTTTCATCCATTCAAGGTTTTTGTCACTTTTGATGTTAAGGTGTTTATGTAAATGCAAAATTTTTGCAAGAAATACTGTAGTACCTAGGCAGTTTCAATAATTCTTTGCTAAATAATTAATTTAATCCATAATTTTTGGTTCGACAACTATCTTTTTAATTTTGAAATTTTTGGCATATGTGTAATATATCTAATAAAATTTGTTAGCATTGTTAAAATATTTCATTACATTAGTGGTCATATGGATGTAAAGTAACCAAGTTGTTTAGGGAGGTCCCTAGTTCAAAATTGGCTAGCAACTTGAATGTGTTTTTGAAAATTTTGGTAGAAAGATTTTTATTTTTTTTAAAAACGACAAAGTTGAAAATAATCTAATTTATGCTAAAGTCACCCATGTATTATGATATTCACATTTGTGGTTTCAATTAAGTTAGTTATAAAATTTTCTTTGGTTTCAAAACTTTTTCACTTTGGAATTGGTGCACACTTCAAATGTTCCCATATGTTAGCCCAACATGGGATGTCCTTTAACAACAACTAATAATATATGAAGTTAATTTTTTCATTCTTCGGGTGTCGTTGCTTGTGTAATTCCAATTGCTTTTGCAACATGTCTTTGGGTTAAGATTCTAAATCATTTAAGGCTTCCTATTTGAGGTGTTGACACTCGAGTGCCAAAAAATAAAATGCAATAGGTTTAACCACATTGGAAACTAACGTGTAGCAAACATGTCATGTGCCACATCATGCGCAAACAAGATGGCTAATGGCTAGTTAACAAGTTTGCCAAAGGGTAACACACTCAAAGTTTTATTCACATCCTAGGATTTCAACCATATATTAGTATTATTTTTGCATGATTGTTGGTAGTTTATGTTTCAACATTCATACCTATGCATGGAAATACATTGAAACATGAAATTGCTTCAAAAGGTTGTTTTGCTTCAACAATGGTTTGTTTTGCCTAGTCATTGTCATTTGATTGACTATGTCCAATGTTCTTGCACTTATTTCAAATTGAGGGTTTTAATTCAAATTGGTATCAAACACATACATAATCCAAGTTGGGTCCAAGCACGGTTGGGGTACCCCATTTGAAACATAAGGACTCATTCCTAGGACCCCCAAATTTAGGTTTTTTTTACAAAACCTATTACCTATCTTTGATTTCCCTTTTTTTGTCATGTCAAATGAAATAAATTTGCTTCAAATTTTATATAAGCATGTAGAGGATCTATTGTTTTCATTTATGAAGGTAAGAATAGTAAAAGTTATCCAATGCAAGCCATGCTTTATCAACGGCCCAACATTCCCCAAAATTTCATTTTTTGAAACTTTGTACATTGCAATAGGGCACTTGAGGTTCTTGTCACATTTTAACATTTTATATAGGTAGTTAAAATGTTTGTGGTAAGAATCTTGAGGCAAAATAATTTGTTTATACATTTTTTATGCGTCTTTACATTTGGAAAAAAACTCCAGAAACAATATTACAATTCTTTTCATCATATTCTGATACTACAAAAAATTCACACAACATTATAAACATAAAATTCATTGCAAAAGTTTGTGCTTCTCTGTTTTACTAAAAACATGAATGAAAATTACAACAAAATCCCATGTTTTGTTGAAACAAATCCAAAACAACAATTAAAATCTTTGGTATATCCAAAACAAAATATGTGGTTTTCTACTACAAGTACCTATAGCTCCTCCCACTCTTCCCCCAAAACTGTGTGTTTAAGAATTATGTCCTCTGTTTCCAGAACCTTCCTTTTTTTATAGTCCCTAGTCTTCATCATGATTCAAAACCAACAAGAATTCAAAATTCAAAATAACAAAGTTCCTTGATCAATCCATATCCTAAATGTTTGTTTATCCAAAATCATGTCCTCATCCAACCCCCTTAACATTACCCCCTCTATACTTTGGATTCTATCCACAAAATATTTGGAAAATGACAAAAAATGAAATGAATGTATTCTACAACGTTCTAAACAATTATATCCTCTATGATAGTTTTTGTAATTTCAACCTATACAACAACCAATGGTTATGTACCCACTTGTGGTTTTGCAATTTTAACATGTATATCCATCTTTGTAGTTTTGACCTCCTCTTTTACTAACTTAGTATGTGGTTTTATTTCTAGGGGTTGTATTTTAAATACTTCTTCTATTGTTGGCATAATCTCCACATGTCCTTGTTCTTGAGTTCTCTTTGGTTTTTTCTTTTCCTAACCCCCTCTTCTGAGGTCTTATGGTTTCTTAGTCTATACCTTTGCCTCCTAAGTTGCTCCACTTCTGAGGTCTTATGGTTCCTTGGTTTGCACTTCCTCCTCCTAAGATGTTCCATTAGGCCTTGTTTTAGTCTCCTTATCTTGGCCCAATACTTCTATACTTGTTAGACTACCATAGATAAATTTTGGAAAATTCTTTTGATAAGCTTCCAACTTGTACCTCAAAATTCTTTCATCAACTCTATGTTAAGCTAGATTCTTCTACAACTCCTTTGTAAAATATTTTTCTGCAACCTCCCACCATTCTTCAGATTTTGCTTCAAAATCCTTCATCTTGTTTTTCGTCCTCATCAAGGTATAATACTAGTATATAATCTTCTAATATTTTCTTGACACCAACTATGTTTAGACTCTTCCTCTATACATGTGCCATCTCCAACTATGCTTACAAGTGATGTAGATTCATCTAATACACCTTCATTTCCTCTAGTAACTTCTTTTTCTCTCCCTTTGTTGTTTTTCTTCTAAGCTCTTTAGATTACAACAAATATACATTCTTCATATTCATTAATTCCAAATCTATCAAAAATATTTTCCTTTTTCTTTTCCTTAGTCAGAGCTTTCACCTAATTATCCAAAGCCTCATGTTGTTTCTTATGAAGAAACAATGCCTCTGTCCATTTTCTTTATGTGGTTTCCTAGATTTTAGCCTTACGCTTTAAATCTTGCAATTTTTCATTCAGTGACTTCAACCATGTTGTGCAATTACCCTTGAGCTCCTCATTATCATCTCGTAGTTTTTTAATGAGCACTTTAATCTTTTGTTTAGCCTTTGCCTTCTTCTTCTTCTAGACTTTCCACATTATGTTTATACCCCTTCTCAAAGTCTCTTTCCTTATCCAATTCCTCTTGTAACATTACCTTTTCCTTCTCCCTTGTAGCCAACCTGTTCTTCAAATTGTTCACCTCCAAAGTCAAATTCCCCATATTCAAATTCATAATTACCATTGTTTAAAATAATTTAGTTACTTTATCTACTTGCATTACTTTTACATTTGGTGTACTTGTTTGTGTCGTAGGATTTCTAAATCTTTCTACAAATGATCCCAATTCCTACACCATTTTTCTCCCCAATTCGAATTCAAATTAGAATCCCTTTACATATTTTGGTCTACTAGGTGGTATTTGTAATTCTACTAATTTGAATATTTCAAAAGCAAGTTGTGTTGCCATTCTCTTTGTCTGTAATTCACTAGCATGTAAACCTTCCTATGTTTGTCGTTGTTATTGTTCCAAATGTTGTTCCAAATGTTGCAATGTTATGGACTTGCAGTGGTTTCCATCTAATCTTCATATACATTTCCATCAAAATGCAGATGTTCCTCACTCTTTAAAAGCCTTATGTCATGTTCCCTTTTAACTTCTTGGTTTTGTTCCCTCATTTGCCTTTCCTATGGAAAGTCATCTATGGTACCCCTTGTTTTTGCTCCCTCAGCTATCTATCCTATGGAGTTGTCATTTGTGGTACTTTTGTGGTCTATATGGTTGCTTGTACGACTATTGGCACTACTCATACCATTGTTTGGATTGTAGATGGTTTCACTCTGCCCCTCGTCATTTTTTATGCCCTTGCATTTGCGCTCTCCTATTTCGTATTCACTCCTGAGTTTTGAGACTCCTCCTTCCTCAACTTTGTTCTTCTTCTTAATAACACTTTATGTAGAGTTTGTTATAACATTTTTTCTGTTTTCCAGTGTTGTTTGCATCTCCTCCCTAGTTATTTAAACCTTGGTTGGTGGTTTCTATGGATTTTCCTTTTGATGCACAAATAAATATTGAAACTTTTTGGCCAATACTAAAGCAAATTGATAGGTATTTCTCTTATCCCCTTTATTCTCCTTAACATACTTATACCACCGATCTAGCTCACTACATAAACTATTGAATATGATTTGTGCCCAATCTACCTTTTGCCCCTTCTCTACTCTCATTAATGCAATAACATTATTATTATTAAAATATTATACCTTTTCCTTTTGATAAATGATAGATGTAATGGCAGGATATCTAATAGAGAATGATAGACCCAGACTCTTTGTAGTCCCTTGATTTGTAGAAAAAATTGTAGTTGCAAGTTTACAACTCTATAATACCTGAATTGTTAATGACTTATTAACCTGCCTTTTTGGTTCTTTTACATACCCATCTGCACACACTCCAAAAACATCTACAATTAGTTGTTTATTAATTACATACACATTATCTTTATATGCACCCTTGATTAATAATGTGTTCAGAAATTCCAACAGTACTTCGAGCATCAGTGCTTACTAATCCATCAAAAATAAAGGAATAAACCCTGTTTTAGAAGCCCAGTCTTCTTCCTTAGTAATATCCTTCTAGTTTTCCATCCATTCAATATACTTATCATAATTTTGTTTTATTTATGTCCACATGAATCAGTCAAGATTTGGAATCTTAATACCTTTCTCCAGAAGTGTAATTTTGTCCAGGATTATATGTATTTTCTTTGCTACAACTTCCAATTCAAGCTTCTCCATCTCCATTACCCTTCATTGTGCTTCTACCATTTGCTTGCACCTATGTGGATTGTTATACTTCCATTTACACCTATGTGGATGGTTATATTTTCACTTCAACAACATTCTCCTCTCTACGTCCGTTTGTGTTGTTTGTGCTTCCATAAAGTGTTATTCCACAACTTCATCTTCCTTTGATTTTTCAATGAACATTGGATCTATTAATGTAGCTCCTGGTCCAATCTACTGACACACTCCCAACCTCCTCAAGAAACTCAAATGTGAGTCTAAGATGAAAACATTGGAAGAGTAGGAAATTAGGGCATGCTTCTTGGCTCGTAGCACTTCGAGGGTAGAGGGGCGTGCTGGAGCTTTGGGATGGGACTAGGAAAATTGACAAGCATTTCAATCACTCACACAAACCTACACAAACCAAACAACAAGTTGGTTAGTGCATAGCTGGAACACTTTTGGTGTTAAGATGAACCATGGGCAAACTCAAACTCACAAGACTCACCACAGCCCAAACTTGGGGGAAGCCACCACCTTCCCCTTGATAATATATTTCGTGCCTCTCCACGAAGTCCACATCCAAATGGCATTTTGTCCCGGGACTCCCATTTGGGAGTCCCGAAATTCCCAAAGTTAAGACTTCCGTGACTTTGGGACCCTATAACTTTGTGTGTAGACCTCTAATTGAGATGAGGTCTAAAGCAAAGGTGTAGCCTTTATTGAGAGCTTTTCAATAGTATATCGCACGCCACCTGCATGCAAGGAAATTGGGTCGATTTTAAACTTTTAGTGGTTGGAAGTCAAACTGCCAATTTGACTCCCAACCTTTCTTTTGGCCATAACTTGTGTTTTAGATGTCCAAATGGGTCATGTGAGCCCATTTTAGACATTTACGTTTCAATAACTTTTCAATGATATAAAAAACTCTTCAATCCAATGGGTTTTGACCCCTGCAATCTCCCTTTGAAGATTCGGGAGTCCATTGGGACTCCAACTCCCAAAATGGGAGTTCACTTGGGAGTGTGAAGGTTCATTCCCTCACACTCTTTTGCATTCCCGGGAGCATGAGATGTGACCCTCGGGCTTCCCTCTTGCCCCGCAACCTTGCAAGCCCTTGCCTTGGTCGCGAGCCCAAGGCTAGGGTTGCGACATCTATTCTCTTGCACACTAAATGCTTTTGCTTATGCGCAAAATTCAATTGCAAATGTTCCAATTTTATATATATCATGAATTATTATTTGTGCAAATTGCATCTTCTCATTGTATGTTTTTCTTTCTACACATGCCAAAGATGATGATGAATGCGACAATAATTTCACAACCAACAGTTGAATATTCAACATGCCTTCTCTCTTTGTTTTTTTCAACTTTTTCCTACTTTTGTTCTTTTCAACAATTTTGCTTCCTCTTCCTATGCTAACTCTTTTACGCTTCCTTTCCCTTGTTATTATTTATAGTTTTTCAATTGCACTTTCTACACTCATGTTGTTGTGAACTCCAAAACTTCGAAAATGCGCACAACTTCCAACAAGAAACATAAATTGCTTTCAATGGTTATCCCTTTTTTGTCCTTGAACATTTCGCTTGTCACATTTAACTTTTTACTTGCCCACTATCTTTTAATTAACGCATGATCTTCAAAATTAATATAGCCCATCATTACAAGTTTATGTGTCCCTTGTATAGCCACGTGGAAGCACTTAACATCATCATTATGAATGAATGTTGTAAATTTCATTTTCCAATTATTCCACATCCATAATCTCCTTACATTAGTTGTACTAACTCCACTTCATTTTCCCTATACACCTTATACTGATTACGCCCATTTATCTGTTGATTATGTCAAGTCATTAGTTGATTGTGATAATACATATGTTGATTCTATCGATTTTTTTATTGATTGTGCCAATAAATTTGATGATTATGCAAATATGCCTAATGACTAAGTGAATATTTTTGTCAATTCAACTGATACTTATGAAAGAGCATCTTCAAATCTTTACATCCTAAATCCTTCACTTTTGTAGTTATTACTCACATATTTGTTAATCATTATAGATAAAAAATAAATATTATGTTGACCGTAGGATCTTCCATTTTTTCTTCAATTTTTATATTTTGTGTCATGGACACCACCATCATCCATTGCCTACATCATCATTTGCATCAATGCTTGCACCAACATAATCGTTTGCATCATCATTTGCACCAACACAGTCGCTTGCATCATCATTTACACCAACATAATCGTTTGCATCATCGTTTACACTAACATAGTCGTTTACATCATTGTTTGCATCATCATTAACTATTAATTAACTCCTTGGTCGGTGTACACATGGAAGCTTCCTTAAACTAGGAAAAGCCTCCTTGGTTTGTGCACACATGGAAAATTTTATGGAAGTTTCTTTGAGCTAGGTCTCCAAAGGGATATAAATAGGGGTAGAACTTCCCATTACCTTTAATTAGTTCAACACCGATTTTGGGTACACTTTCTTGTTTTAACTTTTGTTTGCATACGTCATTCAAATAAAATTCCTTTTGAATCATTTTCTAACATATGTGTTCTTGCCTTATGTCTTTGTGTTTCTAGTCTTGGATTAAATTTAGGCTTACATTTCTTGTGATTTTTTTCCCTTGTTATGTCCTTGGCTAAGTTTTTATTCTTGTAATTTTTCGTGCCCATGACACTCTACATTTGTAATTTTTACATTTCATAATCTTCAACTTCCTCCTTCATATTAGAATTTTTCGTTTAAACTTTGTTTACATTTTGTTCCCAATATATTAACATTTGTTGTTCTTTTTTTAAAACTTTAGATTCCATGCACTATAAGGTTTGTACTTATTCACATTAACCAACACAAGGTTAGTTTCAAACTTCTCAATGGTCACCAGTAACACAATGTTATTTGGCAACACATATTGTATTTTATACAGTCCAAACCATTTCCTAGTAAACTTCCCTAGGTGTGACTTATTGCCCTTTGTAAACCATATAACATAATCACTAAAATTGAATTACTTTTTTGGATTCTTTTGTTGATTCCATGATGGTCTATTCCACTATTGAATTCATGTAATTTTTACAGCCTACATTCTAATTTCTTGCAGCTTTTCCAACTCTATAATTTTGCTAGTTAAAATTGTCATTGAAATATTATCTCTCTCATTTCCACTAGCAACTAGCACTATGTACTCGGTGGGCATCAATGGATGTAATCCATACATTAATTGATATGGTGTATACCCTATTACTACTTTGTATACAATTTTGTATGAAAATAACACTATTAATGTTCATCCAAATCTGTTTTATTCTCACTAACTAACTTGGTCAACATTGTCCCAAATACCTTGTTAATAAATTTAGCTTGCCCATTCCCTTGAAGATAATAGGTTATAGAATTCACATGTTTCAATAGAAAATGATCTGTTAAATACTTGATGGCATCATTAATGAAATGAACTCCCTGATCCACGACTATAATTAAAGGACATATAAACATGGTTAATATGCATTCATAATTTTTTTTTGTTGTGGCTATTGCAATATTAGTTCTCAATGCTCTTGTTTCCACCCACTTGGTAACATAATCTATGGCGACAAAAATATATTTGTTTCTTGTATATCTTCATGTTGGCTTAATTAGCCCCACAAAATCAAAGCCCCATTTCATAAATGGTTTTCTAGAAGACTTGTGACCAACTTTGCAAGATTTTGAGTTACCAATCCTCCTATTATTTGACATGCATCACAACATTTGTAGTAATCATGCACAATTCTGTATATAGTTGGCCACCAATATCCAGCATCTAATATATTTATCTATGTTAGTTGCAAAATGCCTTCTTGATGGTCTTTCATGAAGTTCTTTCATCACCATATGTGATTTTGTAGTTGTTAAACATTGTCGTAATTTGTTGTCTTGGCCCATTTGTACAATTCACCATTTTTTAATGTAAAAGGTTTTGCTCTCTTGACTAATTTTTAATTCTATTGTACCGATAACATGCCCTCAATTTGTCCTATTTTCAAAAGTTCTTTCACATCCTTCAACCATTTAGGCTTTATGTAAAACAAACTTGCATCTATGGTTTGATCATGCACACCTGTGGGTTTTGTAATATCTGGTAGTCTTGACAATACATTTGCAACTACATGAATTCTACCTAGCATATACATTACTATGAAGTCATATTTTAGGAAGAATAACTAGATACACTAGTAGAAAAACCCCATTTTTTGACTTGTCTTAGGTGACTAAAAATGTCTTTTGCAATCAAAAATAGTCGCAAAAGACATTTTTAGTCACCTAAGACAAGTCAAAAAATGGGGTTTTTCTACTAGTGTATCTAGTTATTCTCCCTGAAACTTGTGGTTTATTGACCAAATACACCAATGCCATATGATCTACATAAAATATAAATTTATTGCCCAATAAATAATGTCTAAACTTGTGCAAAACAAACACCATTGCTAAAGCTTCTCTTTTTGTTGTGTTATCATTTTGTTCTACTCTATTTAGAAGCCTAGAAGCATACACTACTGGTTGATCACTCTTCCCTATTTCATTTTGAGACATCATGGCCCGCACAAATAACAAGGATGCACTTGTATGAACATGAAACTCCACCTGCCAGTTTGGTGATATCAATATCGGTGTTTCAATATACTTCTATTTTGATTAATTCCTAAGCCTTCTAACATTCTTTTGTCCAAATAATAGTCTGTGTATTTCTAGTTAATTTAGTGATAGGTACCATAACAACAAAGTTTTTTATAAAACATGTGTAAAATTGTGCCATCCCATTGAATATTTGAATTTGTTGTGGATTCTTGGGTGGTGGCATGTCTACTATTGCTTGTATCTTCTTTAGATATGGTAGTTTCTTTTTTTTGGAAATAATAAAACCCAAGATCATCCTTGAAAATACCATAGATGCACATTTTTTTGGATTTAAACTAATGCCATATTCTTTACACTTTTGAAAACATAATATGAACTTTTGTAAATGACTCTCCATGTCATTATACATTGTAAAATCATCCAAAAATATCTTCATAAAATTGTCCAAATATTCTCTAAATGCTTTGGTAACAACTCTTTAATATGTTGGAGGTCCATTTTTCACTTTAAATGACATCACCTTCCATATAAAAGCCCCTTGGTCTATAACAAATGTAGTCTTGTATCTGTCCTTTGGAGTTATAAAGATTTGATGATATCATGAATATCCATTTAAGAGAGAATATGCCTCATACCTTACTACTATGTTCAACACTTCACTATGAAAGGTAATGCGTATGGATCCTTCTTTGTGGTTGCATTTAGTTTTTTGAAATCTATACAAATTTTATGTTTGCCATTTTTCTTGGGTATTACTACTATGGGTGACAACCATGTAGCTCCCTCTATAGATTGAATAAATCTAGTTGCTAACAACTTGTCTATATCTTGTTTAACTATTGAACATAGTTTGGATTTAATTTGTACCTAGCTTGATGTGCTAATGGTATAGTAGTGTCCAACTTAGTTTTGTGTTATGCCAATTCTAGTGGAATCTCTTTCAAATGTTTGTATGTCCATGTAAAAACATTTTTGAATTCCTTCAATAGTTGCTCTAATTCTAACACCTTGCTTATTTCCAACTGTGCATTAATCTTCACCATTTGTGGTTCTGCATTAGTTCCTAAAATGAGCTTCATCAATTGTTGATATTTAGTTAACGTCCATCCAACTATCTATAATTCATGTGCTTTGATTTTTAATAAAGTTTCATCCACTACAACTATCCCTGGTTAATAACTGTAGTACGTCTCCAAATACACCTTATCCTCCAAATTTACTTTTGGTTCATATTTGTTCCCATATATCTTCTTCTTTGTGCTCTGTACTTCAAATTCCTAATCTAAAATAGTAGTCTTCACATTTGTATCCATGATCTCCACATATGTGGTTTTCACAAATTGAATTGTCCTAGGTAAATTGATTGTTCCTATTGAAAACAATTTTGGCTCTATAACAAAGATGATATCTTCTTCATCTATGATGCCATTATGATAATCATAACATAACACTTTTGGTTTTCTTACTTCACCTCCCAAATGTTTGGTGATTGTAATTGTTTTGGTTGTTTCATTCCCTTGTATGGTAACAATGTTACTCCCCCAATCATGTGCCACTTTAACATCCCTCAACCATGGTCTCTCCAACAACATGGAATAACTAGAATCTACCACACTATCCTAAAATATTATAAACGTAATTATGTAAAGAATGCCATGAACATTTATTTTCAGATCTTTGATCAACCCCCTGGGTTTTGTGGTTATTTGATTTATCATCCTTAGATTATATGGTGCATGTTTAGGCTTTGGAAGCCCCAACTTCAATCTCAATTTTTTTGTGATAATATTAACTCCAAAAACTCCATCCATCAACACATCTTTTATTGTATTCTTCCCAATCTATATTTGGATAGCTGCCATATGATTATTTATTGCTATAACAATTGTCCCTACCTCTGGTATTGAAGAACCAACTTGTTTATCTATGGTTATTCTACTTAAATTTTGAATTTTCTTTGGTTTTAACTTATGCAAAAGATATATCTTTAATTCAAGAGTTATTTAAAGCAATTGTCCCAAGCTCAAATTATAACTTGTTTCTAGCATCTGCTTACCAATGTCTAGAAAAATCTTTTCTATTGTGATGAATTTCTCTTGTGAATTCATTACTTCCTAAGATTTTTGTGCTTCCACATGAGTAGTATTTGGCATACTCGGCCATGTTGTGTTCCATCCCTCCATGGATGTGCATGGCCTTTCTATTTGGGTCTATGTTTTCTAAATTTATTGAATTTTTTCCACCATTGACTTCTTAAACTGTTCATTACAAGAAATCACGTTTTATTTGACTTGAAAATTAAACCAAGAACCAGTCATTTTGACATTTGATCAATTTGACCACTTAGTCATATTGGACAAGTTGATTTGAACACGTCCAACTTGACTAGTGGTTTTTTGAACTAACCATAAATGGTCTGTTTGACTAGTCAAATTGGACAAAAATTTGGGCAACAATTTTTTTATTTAAAAAAAGCTCAATTTATAAATATAAAAATTTAAATAATAAATAAATAATAAGTATTTACCTACCCACCCATGACCTACTACCCACCGTGGCCTCCTACCTACCTATCCACAACACACCTAGGTACTATACATTTACACACATGTATAAGGTATATATACAAATATACATACTCCACATAATATATATTGGTGAAAGGGATTGAACCTTGGTCTCCTTGGTTCCACACTAATATTTTTGCAATCAAACCATCCCATCACTTTGTAAAACAATATGATACCAAATGGATTTTACATGTATCCATGAAATTTTTTGTCAATGTGTAAAACAACATTTGAACTTCAAGTTTTTTCATAAGTAGGTTAATAGGTACTTAACTAAATAGATAGGTAGGTACACATGCCTACCTACCTATGTTTTTAAATGTTCATATTTATGAAACTAAAGGTAGGTATGTAGGTTGATAATAGGTAGGTAGATAAATAAATAAAATATAAGTAGGTAGGTAGATGGTAGGTAAATAGGTAGTTAAATAGGACATATTTAAGTAAGTAGGTAGGTAGGTACTTTAGTAATCATAATAAATATGCTAGCCAACCAAATTAATATGGCCAATTTGACTAAACATGGCCATTTAGTATGGCCAATTTGATTACACCATGGGCATCTTGATGGACCATTTTAAAAATTTGTCTTTCTTGACTAGATGTAAAACTTAACACTTGGTCAATATGGTCATTTCGGTCAAAAACACCAACCAAAAGAACCAGGTGTTTTTCATGACCATGCATTTAGTCAAAGTGAACATCCTTTTGGTCAATGTGGACACTTTAGTCAAGTTGAACCTTTTAAAAAACCACGATTTCTTGTAATGGTTCTTTCTCCTAATCAACAACACTTTTTGCTTTTCTTGGCTTTTTATCCTTGAACACATGTTTTTTAGTTACTTTACTTCTTGTGGTAACATTAACATCCAACACGTTCACATCTACAATGATTGTTTGTGTCTCGACAATAGGTTGAACCTTTGTTATTGCCATAGATTTCCCATGAAACATCTTTTACATCTCAGTAAACTTTGGACAATCTTTCGTTTTATGCCCATTCAAACCATAGATGTGGCATGCATATGAAGATGTCTTCTTTGGTTTTTGATTTGGTTATGTTGCCTCTATGGTTGTCACCGTGGTCTATTATTTCTTCTATTTACATGTCTCCACATTGTGATTCATCATCCCATAGTTTGTGCAATGTTTGTTAGTTTTCCATGTATTACTCTATGTTTTCACTAATATTACATGTTTGATATTTTATGGTATTAAAAAGGCACTCCTTGTTTCTATAGTAATCATGCCTTTTTCACACAACATTGTTGCCTCCTTATGTTATTGCAATATGGACCACTTCATCCCTACATTTGAAATTTTGAAGTATGATTGCAAACATGTTTTAAACACAATAGTCAGAAAACTGTTTGTGGTTGGTATTTGTAATCCATGAACCAGCTTCTAAATCTACTTGTAGTAAACCTCCACCTTTTTAATCTCCTTCTGCTTCATATTCTTTAGCTCCATGTATATTTGCTCATCATTCTAAATCTTCTGATGACATTTGTAAAATGCACGTGTCATTAGTAGAAAAATGGGGTTTTTCTTCTAGTATGTAAGTTCTGAAAAAATACAGTTAGGGAATTCTAACATGTAATTATGAACTAGTTTGATGTCGTATCTCTTACCATATAGCTAAACGCATTGATGATATACTATTTAGAAGTTTTTACATTTACTTTTATTGTAGAATTGAACATTCTAACATGAGCATCTAGATCAACATCTTTTTTGAAATTAGGATACATAAAAGCTACCATGTTTGACTTCACATAATGGCCATCTCTATGATCAAGAATTGGTATAGTTACAACAGATGAATCTCAATATCCTCCTTTTAAATTTGTTGCATCTACACTTTTGTACCCTATAGTAACCATTGAACTCATCAATGGTCGATATGTAGTCCTATTCAATGAATAGTCATCATTGGATTTGTAAACACCATCTGAGGTGTCCCAACAACTTCAATAGTTGTTATTGGTAATGTCATACTCCCACTCAATTTCTTTCTTGTCGAGACTCCATCCAATCAACTACCTAATTTTGCAATGGATCCAATTAAAACTCCCCTTTTGACAACATCCATGGTGGGCGTAACAATTGTTTCAACTCTTGTGGTTGTTATACTCGCATCAAGTGATTAAGCAATTACTACTCTAGCAAGTTATCTCCAAGTTTCAACAATTGCCGCTTTTAACATGATTGGTGAAAATGTGTTGATTCGAAAGCAATGATGTTCCATTTTGTGGTTACCCATTGGAATCCTCTGTGGTGAAAAATGTGGATGTGAATACACCTTTGGTTTTCTATTCCTGGTCTAAATAGATGAACGAATCTGTCAACTTTGTGGTCCCAATTAGCTTCCCAACTCCATGCCTCTCAATTTATTTTGGACTACAAGAATTCTTGGTTCTTGTTCATGCGATTGATCCATTAATGTTCTTGCCACATTCTATAACTCCACTTGTCTAGCAATACCTACTCTGATGTGAAAAGGCACAAAAGGACAATCCATGATTGCATGTCCTTCCTCACAGAATGCACAGACCCTTGAAAGTAATTTGACCATCTCTAAATCCATAGATTCATGATATTATGTTTCGGTTGTGTACTAAGTTTAATCCAACTATTGATTCCTTTAATGTGAGTATGACTGTGGTACTCCATCTAACACATTTAATTATGCCTCTACATAATCAGATGATCATAGGTAATTTTCCTTAATCTCTTCAACCACATCAATATTGGTGTTTTCTTCCACCTCCTAATCTTCCATTGGTTCATAGTAATTTAAATATGTAGATTCATACACAAACTTGGGTTGTATACTTCTTGTAACATCCCTTCTTCAACTATTCACTGATTCTAAATTTGAAATTTCCAATGGTTGATTAGGTACTACAAAAGTCCATGCTTCATCTTGATCTTTGACTCTGAACCACAAATTGCAGCTAAAAAGTATACTGCACCCATTCATTTGGGTGAGTAATCGACTACATCTCTCTTTGTGGAGATTGTTGTTTGTAATTGGGCCTTCTCTAAAGACCCCTAATCCATACTTCACGATTTTCCACCTCTTATGGTAGAAACAACTTGTGCCCTATAGGTCTTCATTCTATTTTGAAAACTCCTCTATCCAACATCAGATTCCGATATGGGGTTTTTATAAACCATGCATATTTTTTTCCATTTTCAAGATTGTTTTTTGTTTGTCTTTCAATAACCTGCCGATTTGCCTCCAAGTCCAATTGTCATTATAAACTTTAGGTCACCATCCAATTCATCTTATTTCACAATTTTTCATCTTTGGAGTTTATAGATCCTTCTATAATCCTTACGGCATCAACCACTTAAACCTCTAATACTTTTTAACATACCCCTTTAAATTTCGAATTGAAAAAAAACAACATTACTCGTTTGAACACTCACATTTATAGTATACAACAAAATTTGTATAAAACCATCCCATTATTGGAAAAAAAAATAATAATAAATCCTCCACAAGATGGTAGCCAAATGGTAGAAGTGAAATTTAATTCCTACATAATTATTCCACATTACTATAACAACAAATTTTCATTTCACATGCATACATCCATTATTTTGCATTAGTTCTCAACACACTTAAAATTGCCATTCATTAAAACACCGTATTCATGGTTATCTCATATAAACAAATTTTGCACTTCATAATCCATTTGAAAAAAAACTCTAGAAACAAGATTACAATTCATTTCATCATATTTTCATACTATAGAAAATTCACACAACAATATAAACATAAAATTCATTCCATAAGTATGTGTTTCTTTGTATTACTAAAAATTACAACAAAATCCCATGTTTTGTTGAAAAAAATCCAAAACCACAATTAAAACCTACGGTATGTCCAAAATAGAATTTGTGGTTTCTACTACAATAACCTATAGCTCCTCCTACTCTTCCCCCAAAATTGTGTGTCTAAATATTATGTTCTCTCATTTCCAAAACCTCCCCCTTTTGATAGTCCCATATCCTCATCATGATTTAAAACCAACAAGAATTCAAAATTCAAACTAGCAAAGTTCCCTAATCAAGTCCCTATCCTAAATGTTTATTCATCCAAAATCATGTACTTGTCCAACCCCCTTAACATGGACATGTAAATGTAAAATCATCTAAATCAATTTTAAGTTTTGTAGAATCATGTAAGTGTGAATGATTCATCCATTGTGTAAATTTATGAAAATATGCATAAATATGTGTAAATATGTGTAAATCTTTTAAAAGAAAATTCTTCATTTCAAAATTTTAAATTGTCAATTGACCCTTGCTTGATTGGATCAAAATACATTAAAATGCATAAATTTCAAGGGGAATTTTTCCTTGATTTCATTGAAGCCATTTTCCTTAATAAATACAAAAGGAAATGAATGCATATAAAAGAAAAAAGTAATTTTTGGTGTACAAGGAGATTAAATAAATAAATTTATCAAGTTTTACCAAGACCATGTGTTCAAAAGGAAAGTCCTAAATGATGCAACTACAATTGGAAGTTGGCATCAAAATAATTTGGTCGTTTAATATTTAACGCCCAATTTTTTATTGTGGAAAATGTGCACTTGCCAATGGTTTTCAAAAGAAACCTAATGAACCACCAAAACATTAGATGCATCCCATAGGACTTTTTTTTTAAAACCTAGTTCATTGACATTACTTTTCTAAAAACATTTACACAAGGCTATGTGAGTGTAAATCATTTATGTGATGGGCATGCGTGTATTCACACTTACTCTCCCAACATTGGATCACACCTACCATTTCAAATTTGGATCACACCAATATACATTATTTTTATAAAAAAACCATTTGAATAGGTTATTTTAATAAAATTTAAAACCACATTAGGCATCAAATACCCCCCCCCCCCCTCAAAATAAT
>Ga0116231_10000315_pt1 | contig 77450 bp, 53 predicted proteins | sample S1TSphgellanicum_2_FD_89695 | JGI IMG/M metagenome (GOLD analysis project Ga0116231, IMG submission 89695) | Host-associated microbial communities from peat moss isolated from Minnesota, USA - S1T2_Fd - Sphagnum magellanicum MG | ecosystem: Host-associated > Plants > Peat moss > Unclassified... | reverse complement strand
TGAGGTGGTGGCTTACTCCCGAGCCCGGAGTGTGTGTGTGTTCAAAGTGAGTCCGAGTTCACCCGTGGCTTGTCCCAACACCAAAAAGGTTCCATGATGAGTTCTAAAGGGGGAAGGTGATGGTTTCCCCAAGGTTCGGGCCGTGGCTCTTCCTAGCACCAAAGGTGCTCCAACTTTGGACTAACCACTTGGAGTGGTTAATGGAGGGTCCGTGTGAGTGAGTCAAGCTTGTCCACTCTTCCTAGTCTTTCCCGGGGCTTTTAGCACGCCCCTCTCACCCCTTTCTAGTGCTAGAAGTCGGGATCGTGCCCCAAGTTCCAACCGCTTCCGCATCGCCGCATACTTGGACCCTCAAGTGGGTCTACGAGGAACTTGGGAGCGCGTCAGTTAGGCATTAGTGCTCAGGTTAGCGAATAACAAAGATATGAGGGACTAGATTGGAGCTTGGCCTTCCATGGTAATTATGTATGTGCTTCTTAGTGGCATTGTTGATTGTTTTTATTGTTTGTTGCATCTGATTTTATACATTATAAAATTTATGATTACATGGAGAGGCTAGGAGTGCATAACGTATTGGTGATGTTATCTCAAACAATCTTGCCTTTATAACTCTACAAAAGATTGAAGTTAACTATGAAATTGCCAACACAATCTTTACTTCCCAAAACAAGGTTTTTATTAGTGTTGATTCTTTGCTTCTCATTTTGCAAGACCTATTGAAAATCTTGTTAAATTAGTTTAATGATCAAGAACAAGAAAAACGCTCTAAGTGAACTTTAACTACATAGTTGTTTTCTTCCAATGTTTTTCATCCTTGGCCCATTGATTATGTTGTTGAGTTTGAGCCCATTCTATTTTGGGTTACAACATCATTCAACAATTCATTTGCTATCATCTTTTAGTCCATGGATATGAAAGTGGTTTTTTATAGCAATTCTATAATTCACCAGCTCCTAATGCATGGCAACCTGTTTTGAATGGTTTGCACATGTAGTTTCACATGCATGATCTAGGATTCCTTCTTTTCTTGTTCAAGTTGTGAGACGTCATTTTTCATCTTTTGATGTTACTGGTGGTTAGAGTTGAACAATAGATTTGCACTGGTCATATTGCAAACTATCTTTGTAAATTTTAATGTCTTGAATGGGAAGGGTTTTTAAACCCCAATACTTGGCAATGGCATTTTGGATGGTGTGGAAACACAAGGAACAATAGATATTCAGTTTTTACAAGTTTAGATTAAACAATATATATCACCATTCAATTTATTTCAATGACTAGAAGGTTCAAGTTATGAATTTATAGTAGGAATCAACTTCTAGATTTACATATCACCTAGTTTAATCTCTTAGTTCATTGAACTATAATGTTGTCATCAATCTCATACCTTTGCACAACACTATAGTTCAACACATAGCAAATGAAACCCTTGGATCAAGTGAACAACACTAAATAAAACACATAATATGTACATTGATATGGTCTAATGTGAGTAATTGTAGATAATGCAAAGCATGGTGAGGAACAAACTTGAATTTTTTTGTAAGTTACAAATTAAATGAAATATGTAGGAGCTTATTAGATTCTTCTATATTAACATAAATGAAATGTGGGGATCAAGATTTGTGTAAACAGAAAAATCATATTTGGAACTTGATGGACTTATGTGCAAACATGAGTAAACTTGTATGCTTTATAGACTTTTATGCACACAAATGAAAGCAATGGAACTTAGTGGACTCGACTACATATATGTAAACTAACTATGTGGAAATTACAAGATAGATTAAGTGATGTTTTTAAAATGACCATGTTCTACCATATTTTCCCGTGATTTTTATTTTCCCATGTATTGTTTAGGCATCTAGTCAAAAGATTGAAATAGGAGAGTTTCAATTGAGATGAAAATTTTAGCAAACAAGGGTGAATGGTTTTGTTTTGTTCCTTGTCCTAAACACAGCTCCAATGTAAGTGCTTCATGAGTGGCAAATTTTTGGCATCATCTCCACAACATTCTTGTGGTTGATGTTCATGAAATTAATAAAGCTGGATTGCGCTCAAAAGTCATATCGTGGGTTTGATAACCATTTTCATATCTAGAGCCCCCTTTTATATTCAATAATTAGGTTAGGACACAAGGTGTATGCACTCTAAGGTGGCTCAGTGGGGAATTACATAGTGATTAATGAACTAAAAAGCCTTTCTGAAAATAAGCCATTTAATTTTTTTTTTAATGTACATGTTAAAAAAGTAAAAACTGAAATCCACCAAAAATGATTATGATATGGACGTGTGAAAATATGGTTAATTTTAAGCCATTCAAAAGTCCATAACTTTTTTTTGGTTAATTTTTTTCTAGCAATTGTTTTGCACATATGTTATTTTTGTTTTAACATATCATATATTGAGTCCCTATAATATACCCCAAATAAAATTCATACACAAAAATGCATGTATATACAGGCACAAACAACAAACCAATTTATATTTTTTAATTACAAAAGTCCATTACTATATAATTGGTGTATATATGTTGTAATTTTTAAAAAGAAATGTCTTCTTCTTCAAGTTGAAAATTTAAATTTAGCCACAAATTTGAAAAAATATTGTTTTTATGCCATGTTAATAGCATGTAAATGCACACCACTTTGTAAAAAACTAGATTGTCATGTAAAAAGTGAGCCACCCTACCTTGCAACCACCTTACGGTGCTCGAGCTCTAAAATTACAAAGATGGCCTAGTTCACCATTGATGATAATATCTACTGCTTCATCCTATCCTACAATGACATTGGCTAATCTTTTGTGCACATCTAGACCTGGTCTTAATCCAATAATCTTTGACAGAAAATTTACTTGCAAACTCCCAAATATACAGAAACACTGTTAGTTAATTCACAAGTTATTTTCTAGGTTGTCCCATTTATAAAATTATTGAAAAGGTTGATGGTCAAAATAGGAGACAAGACCCAAATGATCATTAATACTTATACTTCAGCTATAGTGAAAGAGTGTGTTCACTACAACTTGATTCATTTCTTTAATTCCTTTAATCCATTGCAAGTAAAATAACTTAATATGTTATTCTTGGATCCACTTCAAGCACTAGTAGGTTCCAAGACTTGGATTTGTCATTACATTTGACTAGAAGGCCACCACTTAATATACTATGAACCTCCTTTCTAACTAGGACGAGCCTTGCCAATAGTCGTATGTTTAGTATAGTGGCTTTCTCTTCCATTGTGTCACAACCCTAGCTTTGGGCTCGCAACCAAAGCAAAGGGGTTACAAGGTTGTGAGCCAAGAGGAAGCCCGGGAGTCAAGGCAAAGAGGTCGCAAGGGTGCGGGCCAAGAAGAAGATCGGGAGTCATATCACATACTCCTGGGAATGTAAGAAAGTGTGAAGGAGTATGAGGGAGTCAACCATCACACTCCCAAGGCAACTCCCACTTTGGGAGATGGAGTCCCGGTGGACTCTTGAAACTTCAGAGAGCGATTTCAGGAATCAAAACTCAATGTCTTGTAGCGTTCTTTATATCATTAAAAGCTCTTGGAATGTAGATGTTTAAAATGGGCTCGCATTGCTCATTTGGATATCTAAAACACAAGTTATGGCCAAAAGAAGGGCCGGGAGTCAAACTGCCAATTTGACTCCCGACGAGAAAAAGTCGGGAATCGACCTGATTTACTTAGTTGCAGAGGGCGTGTGATATACCGTTGAAAAGCTCTCAATGAGAGTTACAACTTTGCTTCGAAACGCATCTCAATCCGAGGTCTGCTCGCAAAGTTACGGGGTTCCAAAGTTGCGGGAGTCCCAATTGGCGTGATTTCGGGACTTTCACTCGGGAGTCCCGAGAGAGAAAAACCATTTGGATGTGGGCTCCATGGCCAGCCACAGAGTATATTATAAGGTGGAAGGTGGTGGCTTCCCCCAAGTCCGGGCCGTGGTGAGTCTAGTGTGTCCGAGTTGCCCGTGACTCGTCCTAGCACCAAAGGTGTTCCAATTATGCACTAATCACTTTGTGTGGGTTGTGTGCAGGCCCGTGTGAGTGAGTGAAGCTTGTTAACTCTTTCTAATCCCATCCGGAGCTCCAACACGCCCCTCTACCCCCTCAAAGTGTTGTGAGCTAAGGAGCATGCCTCGACTCCTCCCTCTTCCGTTGTCTTCTACTTGGACTCACATTTGAGTCCTTCAAGGAGTTGGGAGTGCGTCACATTCTGCCATGACCATCACTAGACCTTCATCGACATTGAACATGATCACATGAGGATGAGCAAGAGATTAATTCTAGTGAATACCCATAACTACTTGAATATGTATATGCATAATTTTGAGTGAGAAAACAAAATCTTGTTGCTTGGATTACTATTAAACTATTGGATGGAAGGTTAAAACAATTTTGGGAAAATTGATAGTCTAAAAACTTGGACTTCTAAAACTCCCTTATTTTGTAAGGTATACAATTATGAAGTCATAAGCTTGGTCACTAATAACATCATTCAGGTTGGTGCCTGATAGTGTGATCTTTTGACCATAAGTTTTTCGAATGTACCCCCACCACATGTGCATTGTTAAACTATTTCTTAACAAGCATCCTTGTCTGGAGTTTTGCACAACATATCAACTATTTAGACCTACAACCATACCCCTACTATGAACCAAAAAAATGCAAAACTAGTGTATTACCCATGGCTGGGATGGAGAGTATTTCAGAGAAAATCATTATGGATTGTATTGTCATTGCATCCATATATTGTAGTGGAAAGACAATCCACCACCCTTGTTCACAAGGAGTTGCTTACGTCACTGACCAAATGATTACTTCACCAAGTCCCACTCACCACAAAAAGTTGTGGTGATTTGGATCTAAAGGAGGAAACAATCTACTAGCATAGTAGGCTATCCTTTGGATGCATAAAACACAAGCTCAAACCTTAAAACCACTACCAATGGGTTTCAAGCACTTTTCAAATTTTCAATTTCATGCTCCCAAAAGCAAGTTCATTAACCCACATTTGAAGGTTCACATGACCATTTTTGAAGCACAAAAATACTTCATGTCTTTGAATAATGCTAAGAAAAAAAGGAATTTTATGAGCACTCCATCATTACCTACAATGGAAACTTGTAAGCAAGTTGTGCTAGAACTATGTCCTTGATTACTTCCAAGAGTTGCCTTCATTGCAACAAACAAGCACCAACACATTGTCAAATGTCATTGACATAAACTTTTGGAACCTTGACTTTGAACTATTGTTCTCCCAAAACTATGCTAGGTCGTATACATCACAATGGTCCTTTTAGCCCTTGAACAATGATGTTTAGATCCATCAACTAGAGGACCAGTTGCCTAGAAATTCAATAGTTTGAAAACATCGAAATTTGTAAGAACAATTATAAACGTCCTACTAGATCCTATTATTGAAGAAGATATTTGCAAATATATGCACCTAAGGAAAGTAATCCTAGGACTTAAAAAAACTCAAATAATTCAAGATAAATTGCAAAGCTTGGGTGCAAGTATTGTCTTTGAAAATAACCACCAATCTTGGAATATATGGGAAAAACTACCTAGAAACTAGTCCAATAATAATGGATAGAAACTTATAGAGATAAAAAAAACACAATAACAATTTGTGTGTTAAAAACTATATTTTTACAGACACAATGGTTTTGGTTGCCCTTAAATTCATCCTTGTAGGTTGGCAGAATCTCAACTTTGACTTAGCTAATCCTAATTCAACCACACACTGATCAATTCATGATTTAATTAAATGGCACATGGTTTTAGTTTACATCCTTGAATTAGGGGGGATTGAACCCCATTGAACACAATCCAAGTAGTTATTCTGAATTTCCTATCTAAGAACACATCAACTTTGTAGTAAAAGAAAATTAAGCACATATTTGCAACACATATAAAATGGTTTTAGGCCACCAAACCTTTGAAAAAATCCATCATTTAGTCATCCACCTTTAGACAAGCAACAATTTCATTAATACTTTGTAGGACACCTTCTAACAATTCATATGGCACAAAAAGAAAATAAATAGAGCAAAGAATGCTTCCACATCTTTTGAGACCTCAACAAGTCAATAACTCACACTTATGACTACAAGATATAAAAGAACAAAAGAACTTATACTTGGTCATTGGTCTATAAACTAGCCTTGTAAATAGAATTGCAAGAATGTTAATCTCAATATTACTTGAACACTACATAAAAAAGGCAATGGAAATTTGAAGCTAATTTTGTTGAAACCTAAAGTTTTTTGTTTAATAACAATGTTGAAACCACAAATATGAGGATACAAACTAAAAAAACATGGAGGTGGAGCTTCTCCCACAACTTCACAAGTTGTAACGATTAAACTTAAGACCTTGAAGGGCCTATTACCTTTGTTGTCAAATTTCTTCCAATAGACTTGAATATAAAATGACAAGAAGCTTATGAAAAGAAATCAAAATACCTTGGCCTTCAAAGCTCCCTCGAAGCTTATAAATGTTGAGGTTCGAAATAACAATTCCCTAGCCGTGAGTTTGGTAGGCATTTTGTTTCCACACTCTTGAGATCAATGTTCTTTAATTTATTTTGCTTCAGAATCTCCTTGTGATTATCCTACCAACCACACATGTCCACATACAAAGATTTATACACTTTGGTGTGCAAAAATGGGTTACGTCATCAAAATAATATAATTGAGCAAATTGTCAGCAATTGCAACATCAACTGTTTCATATTCAAGAACTTTCAATGTTTCAAGAAATGTAAAATGAGGATATGTATCTTGGACACACATGAACGAAACTAAAATGAGCAAATTGAATTAGAAAGTTGAAAACACAAGGTTCCAACAACAAGTAGGTTGTTGTTCAAACAAATAAGTGAGAATGTCAAGTGTGCTTCACAAAAACTATCACAAGTTGACAACTTTCCCCTAACCCTATTTTTGTTGACATTCTAAATGACGTCATTGAACCATAATGAATTAGTAATTTTTTTCACCAAAATCATTATTTTCCATTTTTGACTCTATAAAACCTTGTTATATACCTTATTGAACATATTTAGTGAAGACAAGTCATCAAAAATATTAATTTAAATGTGTATATGGACTAAAAAATTCTATGATTACAAATGAGTCCATTTTAAATCCTAAAAAAAAACAAGAGCTATTTTTACTTGATCCTTTTTTCTTAAGTATTATGAACTTAAAATTAAGGGTCATTTAAAATTGAGAACATTCCCTCCAATTCCCTTAGAAGAATAAAGTCCATATCCATAGTTTTTATGGACTGTGACATTAGAAGGTGCTTAGATTACAAAGTCCATTGCATGTAGAATATTGATTTTTTTAATTTGATTTTTTCAAAGTTAGATTGATTACAACATAAGTTTTTACTTATCAAGTTAACTTTGTAAATTCACTAGTGGCATTTGAGTTATCCCAAACATTATTTGTTTCATTTATAAATAATTACAATTATGACTTCCATAAAAGTACATTGTAGTGTGCATTTACCTTACAACCAAAGAGCAATATTCAACCAAGATTCTCTTGGATGGTGATAACATTGAGATCCACCATGTTTTTATTTTTTTAGGACCTTGTTGCCCTTGCACTCAAATAATTCAACAAGTCGCTTAGGAAAATGTGCAAAATAGTTATATGTAGAAAAGAGCAGGGATTCAATCTTGGTTACCAAGCTCAAACCACCCAAGGTCTAAATAACCAAGTTTGTGCGATGTGCCATACAATGCACACCATTGACATATGGAGCATGCTTCGTCATCAATTGAGTGGTGACACCAATTTTCACACCTTGAAAAACATTAATCCCATTTGTTTCAAAACAAATTAGTTTGTTTGCAATCTCCATCTCAATCAAGCCCCCAAACTCAACAAAAATTTTCACAATCAAAGAGGCCCAAGTTACAACAAAAGGTGTCCATGTACGCCAAGTGATTTCATTAGATTGAGAGTGAATTCATTGGTCTGATGAATGGGGAAAAGTGAACTACACCCACATTTTGTAGTAGTGAGGTTAGATTGTCTAAAGTGACAACATCTATAGCCTTTGCAAGTTTAGCAAAATTGGGATCTTCTTCCAATTTTCCATCTCATGCACATGCACATTCAACCAACTTTGATTATTGATGGTGGTAACTTTGTCACAACTCACCGAGATGTATGTACGTAGTTTTTTGATATACAACTTTGATGGCTTGAATTACAATGTTGTGCATTGTTTTAGTCATTGTCCAAGTTGTAAAGTTAGATTAATGTTTCCATGGATAGTTTTAGAAATTAAAAAAATGCCTTGAAGTCTTCAAAATTTGTCATTGGATGTCCTTGCTTGAATAGATGCCAAATTACAATGAATTACACATATTTCTTCTTCTTCTTGGCCTTCCCTATCTTCTTAATTAAATCAACAATTGTGTTTGCCTTGTAGATGCATATATCTTCTCATTTTTCACATGAACATTGTTAGGGTTCACATAATATGCACCCACAACAACTCTAGCTTTAATAGTAGTGCATTTCTTCAAACCTATTCATGTTTAATCATAGAGTGTAACTTAGGCATTAATAGTTTCTTTTTGCCTTCGATTTTGGAGCAAACCTTCCATCTTACCATCTTCATCTTTCCATCCCTTCCACAAATTGGTTCAAACAAGAGAAACCTTGCAACCCAATGATCTTGGTACACTTTGTTTACCTCCCATTTCTGATTTCTTTTGCTTATTCTTTTTTGGATCATTCACTATGGATTCTATATCATTTTTAGAAGGGACTACAACAACTTCCTCATTGACTTTCTCCTTCCCTTGTTGAGATCTAACAACAACATAAGCAACATATACATGAGACCCATTGACTATGGGTGACAAACTATGAAACAAGGTAGGTTTTAAAAGGTCTGCAAAAGCATGATTGACGATATCAGAACTAGGATCACTTAAATTGCTTGGTGTAGATGAAAAAAAAATGAAACTTGAAGTTAACTAATGGCTTTAGGGGTGCCATCTAGTCAAGAAAAGGATGAATGAAGGTTGACATGAATTTTTAGAGCTTTGTAGGTAATTTTGACGTGAAGGCAAAAATAAAAAAAGGAAAAAATGCGATAGGCAAAAACTGAGCTTCTCAAGCTTTGCAAGTAAACTAGATCTAAAAGAAAACTACTTGTGCTCAACTTTCAATCTCTACAAGTAATCTTGACACAATAGGTGAAAACAAAGGAAGGTGAAAACATGATAAGCCAAAAGCAATGAGGGCAAAAACTCATTAGATTTTGGAATTTAATTGTGATGGAGATTTTCACATTGCAATGATCCTTGTCACATTGATCTGTTTCTTGTTGTGCATTCTCATGTGTCAAACATTCATGAATAGAAACACCAATTGCATTAAAAAATCCCATCGTTGTGCCACTCCACAATACACATTCAAATACTTAAGGATTGCACATATTTAATAAAATGCATTGGAGCGGGAAGATTAATTGAAAAAAGAAACCTTACTTTGGTTGAAGTTGCTTTGTTGCACCATTACATTATGCAACCTTCAAACTCCATGCGGGAGAAGGAACAAGATTTGCAAAACAAATGCAAGATTCTTTAGTCCTTGCATCTAACACATATTGCCATTCTAGCGTCTTACTTGCTCTACTTGATTCTTGAAGCCCATGAATACACACAATATAAGGATGCCTTAAATTCAAAAATGTCATCTTACTAGTGCGATCCCACCTACCAATCTTGTTCCATTTTGGCGGTGAGGTTTGATACTAAGCTTTCATGTCTAGTAGCGAGGGTTCATACTGAGCTTTCACATTTGGTGGCAAAGGGTCATATGATCTTTCATGTCCAGTGGCAATGGATGTGATATTCTGTGAGGGGAGTGGCAATGGACATTTGTGCAAAGTAATGATTTGGCATCCAATGATTGTACGCAATTGGTTTGGTTGACAACTGATCTGGATTGCCCATTGGGAGGATAGCTACCCTTCCTTCTCAAATGTCAAATTATGGCAAATTTTCAAAAAAATTCAGCCCATTTTCCTTAAGGCAGTTTGCATGATTTTTTTTTTGGTCACCATGTGGTGAAAATTCGCCACAAATTTTTTTTTAATTGGAAGCCCTTGATGATTGAATTTTATGAATATGAAATAATAATTTTAAACCTGAGATATAAGGATATTGAATTTTGGATAATTTTTATTATTGAAAATGCAAATAAATTACAAAAAACATTTTTGGAAGGAATTATGTAATGGGTTCACATTTGGGCCAACAACATAGGCTGTGCTAATGTTGATCTCTAGGTAAGAGTAGCATGTAAAAACAACTTTAATAGTTGCGATAAATTAAATGGCATGTACTTTAAATTTTGGATGACATCATTACAATAGGGGTGTGAAAATGGGCTCAACATGTGTCAATTCACATGGGAAACTATGAGTGTCAAAAGACCTTGACAAAAAATGATTACTTTTGCTTGGCCAACAACAATGATTGACTAACCATTGACTACTATTGTAGTACTTAGGTCAATTTGATACTAATTATATTATTTCCAAAAATGTTGAAATTTTCAAAAAAATTAGAGTAAAATTTAAAAAAAAAATCAAATTTCTAGATCTAATTTTCAAAATTAATTAATTATTCAACAAACATGTGTTAAAGTGGTCAAGGTATTACAATATTGATTGCCTAGTCATAATGATAAATAACATTTATGTTTTTTAAAAATATATATTGTCTCGTATTTATTGGTTATAGATGGTGGATGGGGAAAAAATGAACATTAAATTCGAACATGATAATTAATGATAATGCCCCATATACATTGCATTGCTTGAACTCTACTCTAAATGCATGCAACAATGAGAACCCATACCTAATCTTGACATTATGTAAATGGTAAGGAACTTTTTTGAGGTTTTTTATTGCTAGACCCCAAAACCCAAGCAAATCCTTCAAAAAGAAAAGAAAAGAAAAGATCTTTGTCTTTTTTGGGTAGGCCCAAGACATGAAGAAGATCCTCACAAAAGTTCATTACCATATGTAAATGGTTTAAACTTTGAACCGTACTTAAATGGAAGACTCTTTGAAAATCAATTCATATATTTTATGAGCATACATTTCATTTGTGATCTTAAAATAAAATTTTGTGAAGGGACATCCTTGAAAATGAATTGGGAAATTTGTAAAAGTTCTTTATGCTCTCCATAACAATGGAAATGAAGAAATGCAACCCTCATGATTAGTGTATCCCTATTCTTTGGAAAAAAATTCACCAACTTCCATATCATAATTTTAGAAGATTTCCCTACTTCCTCCCCTTCGTTATGGTCTTTTGAATTACTTTCAAATCAGTGAAAATAATTTCTCCCTACATTGTGGCCCGGATTCTCTCATTATCCAATGTCTTGTAAGTGTAGTTCACTCACCAAGTCCAAATGTGAGGCACATCTTTGATGATTGAGCTAATTAATATGTTGTAATATATTGTTAATGATTATGTCATAGTTATGATGAATTTCAATTATGTATTTTGGTGGCCTTAATCCAAAAATGCTAGTGAATATTAATTTTATAAATTTTTGGTGAAAAATATGAATCTTATACAAGATTTCTTTTGGGATAATACATTGCAATAAATATCATAAAATATATGTCTTAAAGTTGAATATAACCAAAAATATATATTTGAAAGCCATATGGTAATATGAGAACTCCTATTTTAACTTTTTCAAGTGTAAGTTCAAGTTTTAGGTTAATCAGTTTATAGCATCAAAGGGGAAACTTATATCCACAAATGTCAAAGCTAATTCTGACTCCACTTCAGATTGAAACAATTTACGATGTCCAAATAGACATAAACCTAGAATGCAATATAATTCAAACATTTTGGGCGTGGAAAATTTTGGTTTTACCATTGCAATACTAATTATTTGAGTATTCATAAATTGACCTGATCAGTATTATCTTGCTTTTGGTCTTGCAACACCATCTGCATGTCATGTTTTGAAGGGAATCTTGTACGGCCAGTCCAACAAAGTTGGAAACTTGGAACCAACATTAGATGATGACTTCAACCATGAAAATTTAACTTGTGATTTAAAAAAAAACTAAATTAAACCTAATGAAATTAGGATGCAAAAAGTTTTCAATATCCTTACACACTTTGTCTTTCAACCCCAATTGAACTTTTTGAACAATCAAACGCTCATTTTGTAATTATTATATCTTTTATGGGGGTCACAATAAACTTATCTATCAAATCCTTAAAATTGGATCTTAATATATTACAAAAAAATCTGTGATTTTCAACTAGGTGAAATGATTTGGGTTTTGCAACTTCTAAAATGACTATGTAGTCAAAATGGAAGTTGCAAAACTCAAGATAGAAGCTTTGCCAAATTAAAATTATCAAACCCAAGTTGAAAAAGACACATTTTGTTGTAATGATAGCCTTACGTTACAATCACACATAATGCTAAGTTGATGTCAAAAATAACAAGTTTTTTTGTTGCATTCAAATAAGAATGTTAGCTACCTTCGAATTCTAAGTGGAATCTAAGTGACACAATGTTAAGTTGGTGTTAAGTGGATGTTAACTTAACATGAAATCTTTTATAAAAAAAATCTAGATCTTGGAATAAAAACACAAATTTATGTAGTAACAGCCCATAAAAGGTGGTTTTAAGTGATTGTTAATTTAAAAAAATGTTTTTCCATGGTTATTCTAGGTGCAAATGAGTAGCAATAAAGTTAACTAGCTTTTAGGTTAGTGCTGATTAACATAGGTTTAAATTTTATTATTATTTTTTCAATGATGTTATTTAAATTTTAGCCTACTGAAACCTAACACCAAGTCTGATTGCACTATTAATTTCATTGAAATTGGAGGATCAAATCAAAAGTGAAGATGAAAAATTTACACATTGACTAAGTAAGAGATTAAACTCCTCTCATTGAAACTAGTCCTCTCAAGGGCTTTTCACTCACAATATTAGGGTTAATATTTTATCTATATGTCCATGGCGATGTATCAAATTTTGTGAGAATCAAATCCTTTAAATTCTCTCAAGTGTTACCCACTTCATCAAACAATCAATATTCAATTTTGCTCAGTTTGAGGTTTCTTTCTTATTGGGGACGAAACATGGATTCTAGAATCAAACTAGGGTCCAAAGCCAAGATGGCTTTTAACATAACTTCAATAGAGCCATGTTACATTGTTAGATATTTTGATAAAATAAACAGGTTGCTTAGAAAGTATAGTGGGGTCTTTAAATGTGACTTACATTTGCTTTTCAACTCAAGCCAAAATTGTATCCCAAATCCTACATGGATGTGAAGTTTCTTAATCCTTAGCTCTATTATATGTGGTCTTTCTGAGAAAATGTAAGGGACCTTACAAAGTAAGGTTGTTCACACTTAGAACTATTGTGTGCTTTGTCCAGGAAACAAAAGGGACCTCAAGGTGGCACACTTTTTCAATATTTTACCTGGACCTCTTAAGGGAGAAGTTGACATGGAGGTGGCTTCCACACTTTAATAAACATCTGTCATTTTCAAACTCTCAACTTGCTAATATGAGTTACATTAAGGAAGACTTCTTCCATATGGCCTCAAGGGGTTTGAGGTGGATACCTCCTGCAAAAAGCACAAGTCGGACCTTGTCATAAGCTGAAACATATGAAGATTGCAGGCCACAAGGTGGTAAGAGTGGGAGGGATGTTACACCTATTTAGATCTTAAGATCCCTCTCTTTTTCTAGGAGGGTAGTTTCATAGTCATAAAGACCAGCCAAAAAAATTCTAGTGTAATTCACATGACATGATGTAAATTGTAATTTGACCTCTGAGAAATCGCAGGTAGTCTGTTTCCTGTTTGCCCAGCAAGATATTCTGTTTCTTTGGTGGTATCTCTTGTTTCTTGTTGTCTGAATAATTGATACTGAGATTGTAATGAAGAGTTTTAACACTTGATTACTCTTCTTTTGGGATAATCGTGTTCATGTTAAGTTAAAGAAAAAAATTCAACAGCAACTTTACCTTGGGTTAGACCCTCAGTAGAGGGCACTACTAAAGTGGGTCCACACTTGGCTCCCTCTTTGCATGGCCCCTTCTTCTGGTAAAGCCCTCAACCTTTGGGCCTTACTTCACAAGTAAAGACTTGGGCAGATTTTGTGTAGCATAGACTTGGCTCCCTCTTTGCGTGGCCCCTTCTTCTGGTAAATCCCTCAACCTTTGGGCCTTACTCTACAAGTAAAGACCTTAGCAGATTTTTTTAGTATAGGTGGAGAGCATGTTACAGCCAACAATTTTTCCCTCATGAAGTGTGAACATTTCAAAGAAGGCAAAATGTTAGTTAATAAAAATCCTCCCAGTTCTTTACACACCGAAAAGCCCTCGACTGTGTGCTTTAACAGTATCAGGCCTGCACTTGACATTGCCTCATACAGGCCCTTTTTTCCAATAAAGCCTGCAGCTGAGGGCTTTACTTACCACACAAGGTACCCTCCAACTACATTAGGAAATTTCTCCAAGTTCTTTATGTACACCAGGCATGGTTCCTTGTACCATTGGCTAAAGAGAGAAAACTCTGTGTATATATATAAACAAGGATGGAAATCCATCCACAAAAAGTACAAGACATGTCGAAGCAAATGTAAACACACGAAATGAAAACCAAAACAATCAAAACAGTATGCAGCCACATACTTAACAGGTAACAACGAGGTTACAATAATAAGTGCAGCAGCTACACCTCCACGCATGTAGTGCCTTCGTTCCTTCGTTACAGAAAGTTTCCATTGAAGTTCGTATATAAACTAATTTAACGAGAGTATAAAAGAGTTCGACCCACGTCCGTTTTACAAGTCGACAAAGGGACTTTGCATGAGCTTGCTTGCAAAGTTGCGTAATTTCATGCTGTGATTGACTTTGCAGATCATGGCTTCTTTGCACTTGTCACAGAAGGTGGTGGAAGGAAGCTGGGATTGTGGGTCGCGGGTTTCAAAGACAATTTTTGTCCCTAGTAGGCTGCGATTAATGTCAGACTCTAGCAGCGAATTTTGAAACTTATTACTTTTGCAGCAGGTGTATTAAGAGCATCCCCAGCGGTGCTCGCTATGTGTAGACTCTGCAGAAATATTTCTCACATCCAAGTTTAGTTATTTTACTTTTTTCTTACTTCACCAATAAAACTAAAATTGAGATTACAAATAGATGGGAGAGTACTAGTACCAAACCACTTGGACCAATCCGAGTAACTTTCATAAACTCCGAAGCGGGGGATTAGAAGAAGCAATTGGGAGCTATAATTCACTTGTGTTTTTGAATCGTGGACAAGCTGGTGGAGGTACAGTTTGCCGCTTCTGTTTTTGGCAAACTTAAGCCACTGGTTGCAAAGTCTTTGTGGTGCTTTGTTCATTACTGTTTTTTTTTTTTGTTTTTTTGTTTTTTCACTTTGGGATCAATTTGGTGTCTGGATATGCAGGTTTGAGATTCGGAATCACATGTGCGCCGTAGAGAACTTGTGGTATTCAAGCTTTCCAGTTTAGGGTAAGAGATACTATAGAGGTGGTCTTTGTGATACAATAATTTGATGTAGCTGGGCTCTATTGTTTTGTGAGCTTTCAGTTTTCGCTGTATCTTGTGCAATATTATGGCATTCATTTCACTCCCCATTCCTTTCAAGTGTGTGACGCGGTGGAAACTGGTTCTTGAAGCCGATTCATCGCTGATTCCTTGGTGTCGAGCTGTGCTAGTGTCGTAAACTTGTCTTTCGAGGAGTCAAGTACTGCCGAGATCTGAGAAACGGAAATTGGGTTTAGGGTCTAGATTAGAACAACTGGGTTTTTCTAGATGGGCAATACATGCACAGGGTTGGTGACCAAGAGCTGGTATGCGCAAGCGTTCTCTAGCGCTTTTACAAGCTCTGCATTCCCAAAGCCAGCGGCTACTTCTCAAACATCACCAGACAACAACAATCACGAGCTGGACTCAGCTCCTCGTGACAAGGTGCAACACTATCCTCCTGCTCCAAACTGTATACCAGCTTCTGTGCACACGAATCATGACCCTCAGCAGGTCAAAGAGGTTATTGATGTTACAATGACAAAAGAGGGAGAGGCAATCAAATTTCCAGGGCACGACTTAACAGCCTCTGTACTACATCGTCACACAGAAAATGTCAAGGACTTTTACACCGTCGGAAGGAAACTGGGTCAAGGTCAGTTTGGGGTGACTGACCTGTGTGCTGAGAAATCCACTGGCAAGGAGTTTGCATGTAAATTGATTGCAAAAAGAAAACTTATCTCTATGGAAGATGTGGATGATGTGCAGCATGAGCTTTGCATCATGCACCATCTGTCAGGGCATCCTAATATTGTGACCATCAAGGGGCCATATGAGGATGTCACTTCAGTGCATCTAGTAATGGGGCTCTGTGCAGGAGGGGAACTTTTTGACCGGATCATCCAAAGAGGCCATTACTTTGAAACCAAAGCTGGAGAGCTGACACAGACTATTGTTGGGGTTATTGAGGCTTGTCACTCTCTTGGAGTTATGCACAGGGATTTGAAGCCAGAGAACTTTCTGTTCTCCAATCAAGGTGAAGACGCTGCTCTCAACACAACAGATTTTGGGTTATCTATCTTTTTCAAACCTGGTGAAATCTTCACAGGTGTGGTGGGGAGTCCATACTATGTTGCACCAGAGGTTTTGCAAAAAAATATGGGCCAGAAGCAGATGTGTGGAGTGCAGGAGTTATCCTCTACATTCAACTCAGTGGAGTTCCGCCATTTTGGGCTGAAACTGAGCAAGGGATTTTTGAGCAGGTTTTTGAAAAGTGAACTTGACTTTGTGTCAGATCCATGGCTGAAAATTGCAGAGAGTGCAAAGGACCTTCTTTGGAGAACGTTGAACCCAAATGCTGCAAAGAGATTGAAAGCTCATCAAGTGTTGTGCCATCCTTGGATTTGTGAAGATGCAGTGGCTCCAGACAGGCCAAGTGATTCTGCAGTGCAGACCAGGCTCAAGAACTTCTCAGCGATGAACAAATTGAAGAAAATGGCAATCCGTGTGATTGCAGAATCTTTGTCCGAGGAAGAAATTGTAGGATTGAAGGAGATGTTCAAGTTGATGGACTCAGATGATTCTGGTTCCGTAAGCTTTGAGGGGCTGAATGAGGGGCTGAAGAAAGTAGGTTCAATTCTCATGGAGGAAGACATATGTCAGCTGATGGATGCTGCAGATGTGGATCAGAATGGGACAATCGATTATGGAGAATTCTTGGCTGCAACTTTGAATCTAAACAAGATTGAGCGGGAGGAAAATCTTTTTACAGCATTTTCATGTAAAATTGGGTACCTCACAACAGATGAGCTGCAGCAAGCATGCACTGATTTCCACATGGGGGGTTATGTGTGTTGAGGATCTCATTTGTGAAGTTGACCAGGACAATGATGGGTGAATAGATTACAATGAATTTGTGACCATGATGCGCAAGGCCAATGGAGACATACATCGCAGCACCCACCACAGAAACTTGAGTGGGGATTCTCAGATGCTTTGATGGGTACCTAGATAGCCCTCTCCTGCCTTCCCCCTTCAAAGTCTGAGCTTTTCTTCTTGACCTTGCAAGTGCTTTTGGTTGAACCATAATATCTTAGTCTTGGGCACCAGGCTACAAAGTGGCCATCAAAGAAGTGTTCGGCATCTTTATGTTGCTGTAATTGGTCTCTGTAACTGAATTCTAGCCACTTTTCTCACTTTCACCATTTCAGTCTTATGCCAGGTAATTCAAACCTGTTGTCAGAACTACAGGTTGAAGTTGCTGCTGGGACAAGCAGTGTCAATGTTAGGCAGCGTTTGATTAGATTTGGATGTTTTTGGACATCTATTATCCCAAAATTATTAACATTGCCCTGTTCTTAGCTTGCCATTTACTTTGAAGCAGTAAGCTTTCTGTGAGGCCAGATGCACCAAAGAGACTGGGTTCATGGATGAGTAGGGTTGCATGACGATGAGGCATATCTCAGCTGCTTTTGGATTTCTGAATTCATTCTGCACCTGCATAATATGGTAGGTCTTGCTGAGAAATTTTTGCATGGATGGATCACAACACATTCCATTTTGTCATGGTTAAGCAAACTGTGTTCACTGTTCATATATGCTAACTTGTCATGCTGGTAACGGATTTTGAGTGAGATTTTGGGCTTCTTACTGCCAGTGTCAAATCTGTCTTTGAGAATTTCAATTCCTGTGACCTTTAAACATATGTAAAAGTGCACTACAGTAGCAATGTCTGACTTCAAATAGCTTGGGAAAAAAACTGATATATTTGGACAGAAGATGCCATGATTTGAATGTTACAAGAAGCCCAGATCAATCTTTACTTTGGGGATGGCACAGAGCAGTTTACAGCGCATTTTGTCATGCCATGCATCTTCAGCTTTGGGCATATTGTCACCTAATGAGCAAACATATGCACAAGAAAATGGTTGTACTGAAATTCAAGATCCTAATACTTTTTTTTCTCTCATGAAAGGTGCATAAGATTGACTCCTTGATTGCTACATGATTTTATATATTCAGAGAATTTGTTGATTCATATATGCACAGAGCTCTTGAATGGTCAAATGACACCTTCAGAAAATATCACTCTTCAGGTGACAGAGAGATGGGGGGTTATCTTCCAGTTTCTTGAAGTAAGAGTGTCGTGTTTGCTGCAATCACCAGGTATAAGTTCTGTGGATTCCGCAAGGATATTGAGATGCATCCATGAGCTTCTTCCGAGACCACACAAGCTCGTCAAACAGGCTGGTCAATTGATTTGATACTCTCTCTACCCCACCCTGCACATAATATAGCACACGCAGTAATGAGATTCCTTGAATCAGGGTCTTCTTTCCCAACATTTTCTAAGCTGTCTGCTTCCTGCCCAAGGCCTGGCATGAGACAGTCCGCGACCAACAAAGTCACAGTTTATCAATAGAATGGTCAACAGCTGTGTCTGCAAGTGCACAATCTAACCTGCAGCTCACTGAGGTGTTCTCTTAGTCGCTGAACTGTTTCCTGGATGCACCGGAATATTGGAAGCTCCTCGTCCTCAAATTTGCTTGCAATACTGCAGCTTCTGATCTCCACCAGGCGTGCAATCTGATCTTTCAGTTCTGAGGCACAAGTCTCCACAAGTTTCAGCTCTTGGAATGCAAACATGTAGCTCTTCTTAATAGGCTGACGTTGCTGTTCATCATCAGTGTGCTGTTCTCGACCCATTTCACCAATCTCATCATTCAGTTTCTGTTGCAGGCGCCTGAAAGACGGAAACCAGAGCTCCAGATCTCTAGTCCGTAACCAGTTTTCATTGCTGCTTATCGTGGCACTGGAAAGCAAGACTTGTGAGTACGATGCAGCAGAAGAGTTGAGAGCCCAGATAAGGACCCTTGCTAAGAAGTCAGTTGTCTCCTTTGTAGCTCGCATCACTCCAGTCAGTCCAACAAGCTTCTTGACATGCCCAGTAATTGCAGCAGCAGGCTTGAAAGAAAGTGTCGACCGGATCTTTTCGTGGCTGAATTTCTCACTGATTGCCAGACTTGCATGGCGGGCAATTGACATGGATTTCATCATTCCCGGCGAGCTTCGACTTGCCAACAACCTGGTCGTCTCCGATGCAGGTTTTTCGTCTTGGAAACGACTTGCCTTGAGAAACTTGGATGCAGCAGTAGGCAGCACTGGTGCAGCAGCACTACTACTACTACTTACCACCATCATCTTGCTCAGCTCTTCCTCACAGCTTTGGAGTGCAGCACGCAAGGTCATCAAGGCGGCGCCGGAGTCTCCACCACATGATCCGGCAGCAGCTGCTTCTGACGTCATAATACAGCATCTATTTGAAGCTTGCACCACGACCTGCACACACATCTGATATTGTTCGAAAAGAGAGACAGCAGGCTTCAGCACGTTGCAAACATCTAGAAGTTTCATGCTCTCGTCCATGTACTCCTCCACCCATGAGGGATCAGATTCCTGCATGACGCCATGATGATGAGCAGCAGCAGCAGCAGCAGCAGACTCATTCTTATTATTATTATTATTGTCCTTGAGCTGCCCCTCCGACAACTGGCTCACGTCCAAGTATGTGGAGCGCATGAACTCGACCGCAAGAGCAATCCATTCCAAGCTCAGCCATTTGGATTGCAGGGATTGTTCCAGATTCTCCAGCCTATTCGCCAGGCAAACATAGAAAGCTCCGAAGTTCCGATCAGAAATATGTCTATTATAGCCTAATTTGGGTCCCAGAGGTGGTCGACCCTGCTGCTGTCCTGTCAACGGTTTAAATCTTGCTGATGCCATCTCCACAAGAGTCAGTCATTCACAAATTTTCTTCAACCCCCAGTTCAAGCACAAGAGCTGGCGAAGGAGCAACGCAGCCCTAATGGACAAAATTCCCTAATAACGAACAAAATTGGGCTTCTCCAAGTTCTATTCTGGATGATGGGTGGCTCATTATTGGAGAGATTGAGCTTTCATTTTTTTGGGGTTGTGTGTGGCTTCTTTAGACTTCCATTTTCTTCTCAAATGCTGGTTCGTTGGTTTTCACATCTAGGTTATTCTCGGTTCAATTCTGTGTGCCACAAGCAACAACTAGTTTTGACCAAAAAATCACAATTCTCGACTTGCACGCAAATTTAAGTGCAGAATTCTGCAAATCTACTTCTTCCCATTCTTTCCAGAGTGTTCTTGAAGTAACGTGATTGCCAGCAAAAAAATAAGCGTGGATTGTATTCCGCAGTCTCAAATCAATTTACGTATGGCGGAACAGGCAGGTCCAGACTGCCAGTGTCTTTTCTAAGAATTTTTGTTTGTAGCCAAAGTGGCCATCATCCATGGGAAGATGTACAAAATGTGGCAATCATCCTCAGGAAGATTTAGCCAAATCTGGCTATAAAACCAGATATGAAGTTCAAAACTTTTTATTCATCCTTCTGTATCTTGGGCAACACACTCAAAAACCAAATATAAAAACTACTAATTTTTTCCCTCACTTCAAAACCTCCAAAATCACTTCATTTTCGAATTATCAATTTCTCGTTTTGGTGAAATTTCGCCAATTAAAAAAAAAGGCTGGGCAGGGCCTGTTCCACCCAGGATTATTTTTTTTCGTTTTTTGGCGAAATTTCCCACAAAAGGCTAAACACTCCATCAGGGTCATAACAGATCCCTGTGAGGTGTGCGAGGTGTCTACGTGGTTCTATTGCAGGATTGACCAAATGTTGGTGAAGGTTTTTGTTAAATTAAAAAAGGCATTACAATGGGGTCCTTTGAAGTAGGTTAGTGGTAAATAGTTGCTCCTGTATCAACCAGTGTTTTTATCCTGGCGAAATTTTGCTATTTATTGACAAAGAAATTGAGAAATTTTTGGATTTTCTTTTTCTAGTGTAAACTTGAGTAGTTTTTCTATTTTTAATTAAATTTCGCCAAAATTTTGATATTAAAAAAACAGTGATATCAACTTGGTGCCAATTTCAAATTCAACTCCTGCATCACAATATAAATATTGTTTTTTTTTTGGTTCTGTGGGAGAACATGAACGTGTGTTTTGCTTTGCACAATAATTATGTGATTATGCAAAATCACACATGACAGTCCCAGCTAGGAAAAACTCTAAAAACGAAGAACAAAATAAGACACCACAACCCCGGTTAGTGTTGACGCTACCACTGGAGTGGATGCCATTTCTATGGCACTTTCATGTTCTTGGGATTTGATAAGGGAGAGCCAGGAAATGATAATTCAAAAGCTAAAGAACTGGGACAAATGTGTTATTTCTATAACATTGTTTTGGAGGATTTTGGGGGCTTCATGAACTACAATATATCCCTTAGCTGAAGATATGTGTAAGGATTGTAGTAGTAAATGAGGATGGTTACCTTTGAATGTACACATTTACTTCAGGTGTCCGTTTTTGAAAGCAAACCTGTTTCACTCTATTTCACTCTATTTGGGCAATCCCCAAATATTTTACATTTGCTTATTCTGAACAAACGTAATGACTGTAGGTGTAGTTCCGTGTGTGGGCATTAGTAGTGACTTTGCTACATTCTTTCTCAGCTAGCAAAGGTAGAGGTGAAGTGTTGACAAGGGTGAATGCCATCTGTTGTGGCGTGTAGGTTCTGTGGAGTTATTTATCTAGTAGCTCAAGTAGATAGGAAATAATTTTCACAAACTTCCAACAATGTGCTTTTCTATCAAACACACAATCATCTACAGCCGCAACTTCTTTTGTCCAAATACTTTTGGATTCAAGTTTCTCAACGTATGAGACCCCAATGGCGTGCGTAATGTTGTAAGTGGGTGACCTTAGAATTTTAAGGCTTTATCCATCCATGGTGTTCAAAGAATTCCTTAAAGAACATTTGAAAGGCAGGTGCAGCAGGTGCCAGGGAAATTGGAACATTACCAGTGCCCTTATCAACCAGTGGGGTCCTTTGAGAGATTAATTTTAAGGTAGTGAGTGTTTTGCTATCATTTACATTCACTTTTATATTCATCACTTCTGTACATGTGGGCTGTGGCCTTATTAACACTACAAAAATATAATACATTAAAAAAATTGCGCCAGAAAATTATGGACAGAAATTTGTTAGAGGTTTAAATTGTCACCAATCCAGTAAAATAATTGAGTTATTAAATGAAGCCTCTAAAGATGGTCATCATATTCATATTCAACAAAAGCATGCTTGACATGTAGATTTAGATGGGAAGCAAATAACAAATCTTGGGGATCATACACCTAATTGTTGTGATGATTTTAAGACAGTGGTCATGAGACGATTTTTGCAGCATTGTTTGGGTTTGGGATTGTATAACATGTGGGATAGTTATGAGCTTCTCAAGAATAGTTTGGTATTGATATGCCAATCATTTCTGATAACTGTAAAATTATGGTAATATAAGAAAGTTCTGCATTCTTGTGGTTTAGGGTTGTATAATGTGAGATATGTGTTATTGTGGTTATAGCGTTGGCTCCCTGGTGTACATAACAGTGCTATGGAACAGAAATAATTTCTATAGAAATAGGGATTGAAGTGATGTGGGCAAAAAGAGTGGAGAGAATGCTTCGCTTACATGCCATTGCATGGAATTCAAAGGTTTGACTGAAGAATTATTTTTCATTGTGGCATTTCTATGAAAATAACTTATGGAAATATTACCACACTGAATTTCTTTCATTCTTGTATGTTAGACTGATGTAATTGTTAGAAAAGTTCACTACTAGAAAACTCCAAACGGGACTTCTAACATTTTAGAGTAATCAGACTTTAAAACAAGTGTACAGAAAGAGAGTGCTTTCCATTGGTGAACAGCATTTGCAGGACACTTGTAGATCTGAAAATCCATCTGAACCCAATCATCCAATAAATGACCTTGCTTAGAAAATCAACCATGTTTCCCTTAAAACAGAAACTGTGGTAGATGCCTTGTCATCTAAATCTTTGAGATCTCACAACTATTGTCTTTGATTGGTGTAAGTACCTGCAGTTTGGCTATCCATGTTGACAGTTACAAAATATGGTCACACCATCACAACCTTCCTTCAGCACAGCATGTGTTAAGCCTTTTTCTTCAATATATCTTCCATAGATTCTGGATCAATAGTGTTGCTACTACTGAGTACTTCTTACCATTCTGGTCAAAGAGAATCTAAGAGTGTATTCCAAGCTGAAGTGAGTTGAGATGTGAGGCCTGGTTATTGACAAACTCCACAGGAAAAACTCCGTGAACAAAAGTAGAACAAGCTCTCAATGTTCCACCATTAAACCGGCATCTCACTTCCTAGCTTTTTATGAACAAGTTCAATGCAAAAACTAACTAGCAAACTTGAATGTTGATTGCTCCCCTTCCGTATCTGTGCACAGCAGGAGGTTCAGACGATCTAGCTCTGGGGTCTTATTCTAGTGTTCCTATCAAGGGTTCTGCTGCTCGGAATAACTGTGTAATTGCATTCATCACCTTATTGTACAAATTGATGTCCACTCTCAAAAATTAAAACTCAATCAAATGGACTGCAGATGCCAATTTCGTTTTAGCACTGAAATTTGCTGAAATGTCAAGGTCTTCATCTTATTTCAGCATTTATAGAAGTGGAAAGGGATGAAACTTTGACATGGTTTAAAGATCCACATGAAAATGTCATGGTCCAGGGGTCCCCTTAAAAATTTGATCAGGGCCATGGCCAGTCAGGTACAACTTGGGTGCAACCTGAATTATTTTTTTGGTTTTCAATGATACTAGGGGACAAATAAGTTCCTGAAAACACATCTAATTCACCTCCCCCGAATGCAGTATAGCCAGGTCTCCATGACTAACCTGCTCACAGCCAGATCTACTTTTTACTTACCCAGTTCATTGTTGAGTGGGAACTGCAGACTTAACATGGGGGCCAGGGCAAACAATAATTAAGTAGACTGTTTCAAAACTGGGTTCAGGGTCTGTGATCTGCACAACCAAGAAACCCTAAAATAGCTTAACCCTAAAACAGTAGCTGAGCCTAAAAGGAGTGAAGCACTCACTCCAGGGCTAGCTAGCTTTATGGAAATAGTGTTGCAAACCAAGTTCAGATCCTTTCAGCTCATAACCATTGTTGAAGAAGATCCGGTCTACAATTCATCACGTGCTTCTTGTTCCTTGCCTTGCCATGACACCTGCATACTTTCTCCTCTTGCTCTGGAGATGAGCCTTGCAAGGTCATCAAATGTTTGAGAGGATTGGCTGGATTGAGGTCTGAAGACATGTTCTCGGTTTTCTAGGATCCGTTCCAGAACCACTCGTCGCGCCCGGCTTATTCGGTTGCGTGAAGAGCTTACAGTGTTTTGCAATTCCTCCAATAGCTCGATGAACGCTGCTTGCTTCCATCCGATTGCCACCATCGCCACTTGCAGCGAAAATGGATCATGCTTCCGCTCCTCCCCAAACCTGACATTTCGCACAATCGCTGCAATTTCATTCTGCAAACATCCGAATCATGATCGTCAAGATTATTTATAATATGCTTTAAAACGTGACCTAATTTTTCATTTGTATTTGGAGGTTCCTTACGAAGCAGAACTTTCCTTGTAGATGACAAGGCACACCTCACCAAGCATAACCTTAGTCGTAGATAACGAGGCACACATTACTAAGCATAACCTTCTTGCACAATTTTCGAATTAGGTCAGGTTTTTAAGTAGGTAAATGGCAGGTCACATAGGATATTCTGTTGTTTGATCAACGACAGAGAAGTTTTTGTAATCCTTTCATCGCTTGAACGACGACGTTTATCCGTCACGAATAATTGAGTATTATACCTCTAGACGGTCAACAGAAGCTTTGATGTTGTTGAGGTCTTGGATGGCCACATAATTTCCTCGGACTGCATCTTCGACAATGGCTGTCTTGGCTTTGATCCGCGAATAGCGACTGCAAAAGGGCCTAAGCCAGCTTCCTGAAGTATGAGTTCCCATGCATCCAGGCTTCGTCGTCTCTGCCACCAGATGTGCCGCAACTTCTGGAGCAGCGACAACATCAGAAACCAACCCACATAGTATAACCGACGTGCAATTAGCTGCCAGTATGACATTAGAGACCTTGGTCCATCCACGCACTGCACGCAGCTTGTTGTCCAGTTTCATCTTCTTCAACTCTAGCTTCTTCTTCATGGCAACGTGGCTGTCGTATACCTTTCTGAACTGCTCGTTGAAATCATCGAGAAATGGGTCCGCAGCTTCTATAAAAGCTTTAAGCTCCTTCAGTACAGCTTCGCAATCCACTTGTGTAGGATCATCTTCCGTAGGGCAGTGCTTAAGCGCCATCTGGATGGAAGAAGGGGACACGATCAGTCAGAAGACTAGAGCACCCCAACCATGCAATAATATAGTACCTTCGTCGTAGATAACGAGGCAGACGTTACCAAGCAGAACCTTCGTCGTTGATAACGATGCACACATTACCAAGCATAACCTTCGTCGGAGATAACGAGGCGCATATTACCAAACATAACCTTCTTGCACAATTTCAAATTAGATCAGGTTTCTTAAGTAGGTGAATGGAAGGTCCAGGGGCTATTCTGTTGTTTGAGGGCATGGGAGTCCATGACTTCTCGCAGGCAAGAAGACAGGATGAATATGGAACCCGAAAGAAAGAATCCCTGATATATATTTATATGAAGCTCTAGACTAGATATAAACTGTCTGACAAACAGCTCTCATACCTGGATGTACAGCTCGCGGTCTCGTGTCTTCTGAATATATTTCTCCAGCACTCCACAGAAGTCCAAAGCAGTCAAACTGGTGTCGAAGTAATCTTCCACCAATTCCTTCAACTCTTCATTAGCCCACACATCGTTTTTGCAATTCAGAATCACGTCGACAACTTCCTTGTCAACTTCAATCAAGCTGGTGGTGACATCCTTGAGGGATTTGAAAGAGACTCCCTGTCCTGGCTCCTCCACCCCGGCTGCAAGGCTTGACAACGCTTTCTGGGTACGGGTCTGAAGCTTGTCATCGAACTTTTTTACATCCGGATCCGTCTTGCAAGCTGCTTCGTAATCTGCGAGGCTATCATAAACACCACTGCCACCGCTACTAGAAGTGGGTAAGCGGGCAACTAGAGGTTGCACCACATCACCCTGACTGCTCAGGCTATTGCCGTTCCCCATTCAGCAACGCCTGCCAGTGCAGATAAAACAATTAATACTTTACAAGCTGCAACGCAAATCACAGAAGGATTCCAATGTGCTGAAGCTAAAGCGCAGCTCTATTCCAACAACACATTTAAGCTAGGAGCTAGCTGCTTGATTCTTCTCTCCACACAAGTTAAGGTTGAGCACGAATAGCACCCAACAATACAACACTGTAGCACAATTCTGAATTGTGAGCTACATGTATATAAACTTGAATTCTAAACTGCATACACTTAACCAACCCTGATCTTTCTGTACAGGAACAGAAGGTCCAAAGTATATATTTCTCTGTATTGGGTGTAATTTTTCGAGACTCCCTGCCTCACATGATGTGTCGTCTCATGTGGTTTTGTTTGCAGTCTGAATCAAGGAATTCATTCTTTGGCCATACACAATTGATAAGAAGAAGGGATTTTGGTCCTGATTTGGGTTTTCCAAGGAAAACCAAAAAAACCAATCTCAGTGCAAGTAATGCTTTGGCTTCAAGTATAATCCTTTTTGCCATCAAATTTGCGGTTTTGTTAATCTTCCTCCATCACATCTCACACTAGGGTTGTAGTGCAAGTTGGGGGAGTCACAGATCACACGCCAGTGTGTAACTGAAATACCTTGTTTTTTGTTTTTTTTGTTTTGGCTTCTGTCATATGATCATCATCTGGTTGCTTCATCAATTCATGTAGCTCTTTGGCTGTTATACGTGCTTTAAAGAGTTACTGCTCAAATAACGTCATATGTAAGAATCGCTATATGCCATCTCATTTGGTTGCCAATTTAAAACATCCCCAGCGGTGCTCACTATGGGGCCCTGCACATTAAAGAAAGTCAAAACATGCCGGTTTGACTTAGAAAATGCTTTTGGCCCTGCACACTTTCCTGAGGCAAAGGGCTGTGCTGCCAAAGAAGAGTGTAATAAATATGATCTGACCGCTGATCCCTGTTTCTGAAAGCTCACTCGTAATGATGGGCCTAGGTGTTTTGCTATTAGTAGTCTCCCACCCATTTTTGAGAAATGTCCAGAACTAAAAGTTTTGTAAATCTAGAAAACCGTCCTCAAACCCACACCAAAGGTTCTATGAAATAAAACTAAAACTAAAAACCTTTCAAAATCAAGAACCAGACAACACTGGTTATAACTCATAATCACGTAATAGAAACAAAGACTCAACTATTGACACAACCCATGAATCATACTTGTCTAAACGCTGTCAAATAGAATGGAAATAAAACGCAAAGTCACAGAATAATCATAAAGAACAACTATGTTTTAGCCACAAGGGAAAGCCTTTACTCCTTCCAGAAGGAGGCCAAAGAAGCTCCATCCCCTTATTCAAAATGCTAATGCTATCAATGTCCACATTAGCACACAAATCCAAACCTTTATTAATTTGGTTGGGTGGTAGCCTTGACCTCCTAAAGACACTGCAACTCCACCTTGGAGATCCTACTTCGAAGGCTATATTAGTACTCTTTGTGACTCTACCAATTATTGGTAAGTCTCTTTAATTCATGTAGCTAGGTAAAACAACCTCTAATTGAAAAAGTTACTAGTTAATAGGAAATTGCCTTTACCATTTCGGACTTACCCTATTTATGCCATAACCTATTGGTATACATAGGAAATTAACACTTATTTCACTGTGAAATTTTTTGGAGGTAGGTAAAAGCGAAGTACATGGAAGAATGATAATATTACTTAAATCATGTATTCCAAATTTTGTCATGCAGTCAGCTTACAGTGGATTTGTTTAAGTCATGGTTACCAATTAGTTTTTGGTTTACATTAATAAAGATGCGTTCACACTTGGTGTTAGGTACTCTAGTGTTGAGTCCCTTAACACCATACTCGTCATTTAAGACTTAAACTTATTTATTGTGAAGATTTTATGTAAAACTAACTTTCATTTAACATTAAGCTGTTGCCCATTTAACATTGGGTGCCACCTAGGATGGCACCTAGATTTTCATTTAACATTGATTTAACATCAAGTGTGAATGCACCATTATCATTGAGCAATACTATTACTTTATAGCTTTCAAACTTCTTTCATTTATGCTAACATGTTCTATTATACAGGAATGCCTTAAAATTTGTCAAATAGTTTCTAATTAAATTTGCAAAACTTTCCCCCACAAATTTCCCTATTGTCATGTGCTCATAACTTGCAAGAAGGGAAAAAAATTACTTTGGCAACACTAGATGCAAAAGTGAATTTTTTCACTGCCATTGTGCAATGGCTTTATGAATATTATACAATTCTGATATATTATATTGCACGGTTTGTATTTTTATTTACATAGGGTAAATATAGTGTGCAAATGGTAAATACTTATCCTGACCTGAACTTGTGATAAAGTGGTGAATTGGATAAATGTTCTTCATTTACCTTTAACTTTACTCAAATTGTTATTTTTGAAAAGGTAACCATTTACCTTTATCTGGATTGGAATCTTTTGGAAGCCTTTACATTTTCACATGGCTATTATACACTTTTGAAATATTGAATTACCAAATATCACACAACTTACGTATCAAAATCCATATACCTCCTGAACACTAGTTGACACTAATTGAATATAAAGTCAATCTTAAATGACCAATGGTTGCACTAGCTCTCCACTTGTGTCCATGCAACTTTTCTTTAACATATTTCCACTAGTCCACTTTAAGGGGGAATTGAAGCAATTTATTACTTTTGCAAATTTCAACTCTTGAAGCCTTCATTAGCCTAAAGATTCAATGTTGCGATCTTGCCCATTAGCCACATATAGCACCACCTTTTGATTCTTTTCCATCCTAAATTTCACATTCACATCTCTCTTGAGTTTCACTTTTTGCACTCCATTTTGATGCACCTAATTTCACTTCGTTTTGATAGGTGCAATTCCTTTCATGGAGTTCAACATCCTGTGTTCATTTTCCAGTAGTTTTATTTGTCTGTGTTTGATGCTTACAAAAAGGCTAACACTTGTGCAATGCTTGAATTGGTGCAAGTTCATGAATTATACCACAAATTGTTAAAGGTTGTGGAAAGTATTAGACTATAAACAATTTAAGGAGATTTGTGGAACTAATGAGGAAATTTTGATCATATGACTAATTGATTACTTGCACATCAAGGTGTTGTTTGATTTGTTATCAAAAACATCATATTCAATAACACATTACTTGCAATTTTATGATAGTGTATAATATGATAAATTGCAAGGTCATAAATAAGGTCTATTTTTCAAATTTATGAAGTCACTTCAATGGTGAGGGATTTGAAAGGACTATAGAATTATTCTAAGATTCCTGCTGTAGCTAGCAATTGCACCTAGCTCTAAATTTGGTGAGTTTTTTTTTCCAAAATATATAAGAAAAAAACCTCTAAAACAACATTCTTTCATGTTCTTTTTGCTACTTTGAAAACAAATTTGTCACCGAAAGAAAGCCTTGGTCATTGGTGCTATAGTTGCAAGGTTGCATCAAACATTAAACAATAATCAAAATGAGAAAGTTTTCTTGAACTAATTGGGAAACCTCCAATCATGTGAATGCTCAAAATAATTTTGAAATTGTTCAATGGTGTTTAAATTAACAAAATATGTTTGAATGTCTAATCACATTGACCTTCCATATGACTAACTTAAACAAAGGCATTCAATTTATACTTTGTATGGTGATCAAAATTGTGGTGTTCAATGAAAAATAAATTGTAAATGTATTCAATTTGACTACTATTAACCACACAAGCATCACATGGTTTTCATTTATAAATGTGAAGATCATGATATAATTAAAATTGTAGTATTAGAAATCCATGATAAGTGTATTAAATTGAGGTCATAAATACATTAAATTTAAGAAATACTAGAGGGAGTGACAAATAGTAGAAATAAGCATTCAAATAAATATAATTTCCAATTTTGCTGATTGATTTATTAAAGAGTATTGATAATATTGACAATCAGCCAAGAATTAAAGGCATTCCATATATTATCCTCCTTATAGACTTTTGGAGGAAACCAAAAGACAAAGTTCTCAAAATTACGGGTCCCAAGTTGAAAGAAAATCCACAATATGCATTTTCTAGAGGGATAGACAAGATAAAAGGTTATCAAGATTATTGTTGTCAATGGCATAAATATTTCCTAGGACATCATCTAACAAATCAAAATTGAATATTGTAAATTAATGAGGATCAATAAGATCAATAATTGATTTCATTATTTTTTACACCTTTTGGGGCCAAATGAGGTTTTATGTTGCAAAGCTTCACATGCTATTTATAATATGTGACTAACAAAATAGTGAAACATATATGTTCACACAAAGGTTGAAAAGCACTGTCCATCATACTACTACCATAAGCCAATTATGGCTTCACTTACAAGTGTCATTTTTTTGGGTCAAGAAACCCCTTGAAATAGATAAGATACCCATAAGTCCATAATTTTAAAAAATTTACAATTAATGCAAAATATGATACAAATTTTCCAAAACCACCAACATTAATTCATGAAAGTTACATCTTTATACATATTTTATGCTGATTAGGACCAACAAGGAAATAACAAATCATTTAATAAGTTTTATGTCAACCCTTAATCCTCATATTGCACCTATTTGGAAGTGAGCTATACTACTTGTTAGATTCAAAATCATAGGTGTACTAGTTTTCAATTGTTAAGAATGATGATCACTAAAGAAAATTGTATCAAAATTTAATGCATGACATAAAAATAGATTGAGAATAGATTGCATGGCTCCTTTGGGGACACCATTGAGTAATGCAAGGCATTGGTTAACTTACTGGTTAACTATGACCACTATACAAATTTCAATTAATTTGCCTTGAAAGCATCTGCCCATGAATTTTGCTTGAAGTATATTATGTAAGTCTTGGAGTTTATGTAAAAGCCATGTCCACTTTATCAAACAATGTTCCCTAGCTTATTTCAAAAGAAGGAACCAATTGTGTGCATGGAAGCAAGTTATGAATATAATACCACTAGATCTTGATGTTTTGTAGGGGAGGAGGTGGTGGGAGGACACTTCACCATTGTAGGGCCATTGCAAAGCATAATCCCAATATCATTGCTTAGTTTTTACATGAAGTAGGTAGGGGGGGGCCCAAGGACCATAAGTGGTAATCAAAAGTTACATATAGTCCAATATAGTTCTTGATGGAGCCAAGAACACACATAACACTCCAATAAATAAGTTCAAAAGTACAACAAGAAATGGCACAAAACATAACGATCAATGACAAATAATAAAAATAGATGGCAAAGATAAATGGCATATCCAAGTTCATGTCAACATGATATATTGGCAAATATAAGTGAGACTTAGTATGATTCTAGAAGTGATGATGATAGTTACTATCATATAATTAAATGGCAATTTGGCAATTAAATTTTAATTAATCAATTGAGGTGAATATGTAACTATAATAACATAAATTAAAATTTGAACTGAAAATTTTATTATGTAATGGACTTTTTAGAATAACCATATTCATAAATGCTTGAACATTCAAACCAAAACTAAAACAATGGATTGTCACGACTTATGTCTTGGGACTAGAACAAGAATAAGACAATTGAAATGGGTCGAGAATAAGCTCAAGGCATGGCATGAGCAAAGTAAACACACTTAAAAAAGAATGGGAGTGTGTGACTCCAAAGGAGAGTTGTGAAAGGAGGCATTCCAAAATGGAGATAACATATATTTTCACTTTGGGAGTTGATAGTTCAAAGAGTTTCAATCATTTGGAATGATGTTTGAAAAAGTAAACCATATTCAAGATGAGTGAATATGTTGAAGGATATATGGCATGGACAACATTTCATAACCCATTGCAATGTAGGTATTAAACATATATTTATATGTTTATAGTCAAAAAAATTTTAAATTTAGTTTAAGTTGTTCATGGGCATTCATTTTTCATTATTCATCCATAATTGCTACTTAAGAAGGTGCCCAAAAAGGTTCTTCAGATAACGGGCCATATGGAACCATTTATGAAAATTTTCTTGAAGAAAATTAGTAGATGTTATTTTTAGCTTTAATATACATTCAACATCTAAGGTACAACCTTGTGCTTTAACCTTATTTGATGCACTTTTAAATTTGTCAACTTGTGATATCAATGATAAAAAAAATTTCAAAGCTTGATGTTGGAACATAACATAAATATCAAGGTGCATTTTTTAGTTCCCAACAATAAAGAAGGCATGGGAACTCCAAGATGAAACTAAGATTCAAGCTCTTAGTTGAATTCATGGATCAGGTGTCAAATTATATAAACGAAACATGAGGACAATTATTTCATTTTGGAACCAAAATGATGCACAGATGAATTATGAGCAATTCAAATTCACAAGACACACTGTAATTCTAAATTGGGTGCTGGCATCACTTTTTTCATTATAATATAGTTTACAACTCCCCATGGGGGCCAAATTTGAATGATCATTTTTCTAAAGTTTTTCCTTGTTGTTGTGAACCTTTTAGTTTTTAAGCAATTTACCAAACTCTTAACCAAAGGTGATTTGACTCCTTCAAATCATCATTTAAATGGTCTAGAATCACTTTGGTAGTTTGATCCTCAACCTTTCAAATGACCATAACTATTGGTAAATATCCTTATTTTGGGAATGTGACCCCAATTTATTGAAGCATTTTTCACTTGACCTTTTCAAAGATAAAATAGATGCATTTTGGATAAGGTTTGCTCCTAAACTTGTTCCAAAAATTCAAACATCTCGGAATTCTTAACCTTCAAAGTGAGAATTCCATTCTCAATGTTGCCACTTCTTTTTTCGGAGTTTCCCACATTTGTGCAAATGCATTTCAATCAATGGATACCTTGGCCACACTCCTGACCCTTTTACCTTGTTTTGCACAAGCTTTTGGATGTAAGGCCAAAGTTAAAGTCATAACATTGTTATTTTATTTCATGTTTCCAACCCTTCCATGCTTTGAGTAACATTGTTTTGAACTATTTTTCTTGCATATTTTGGGACCTCGTTTTCAATTATTTTGTTGTGTGGTTTGATTTAGGTTTAGGGGTGTTTTTGTTATAAGTGTTCTAATTTTTGTGCACATTGAAAATCATTTGGTTGTTGTAGTTTTCATGCCCATCACATCATTTTTCGATTTGCATTTTTTTCAATAAAGTTTTTTTTAATATATTTATAAATGTTCAAATATTTTTGACACATATTTTTAAAAGGAATCCTTATTAGTCAATTGGGGGGGAGATTTTTCTTTGAACTTTAAAAATAAATGAATAAAAATGTAGGTGCAATTTATTGGTTGTTGGATATTTCATAATAAGGTTAATGTAAGGCACAATCATGAAAAAGGTACCCCCCAGGAATCAAAGGCGTACATAGGATGTTTTTCATTATCTACCAATGATAAAATTTACACAAAACAAATTTAATTGAAAATCCAACAATTCAAAGTAAAATAATTTGCATTGTGGTGGTGATTTTTTCATATGTGTACATTGACATGCATCAATATTTTTGTTTAAATCCAAAAATGCAAAAAATGATTAAATAAATTTCTATAAACACAACTAGATATGTCTTTTTAAGACATTATTTCCTACACATGACATGCACCTATGATTATAATTTCCAAGGCCAATGAATACAAATAATCAAATAAAATGGCTAAAAAAATTGTTTTTTCCCTTATAGCCCCATAAAAAGAATTTTTTGACTTTCAAAAAAATTTATATGGTCTGTAATTTAATCAAATGCATCCAACAAATATTGCTAAACATAAATGTAAGCATTGTTTATTTATAAATAAAAGTTGAAATCAATTGTAACTTTTAATATCAATCGGTTTTTTTTTCAATTTTTTGATGGAACTAGGGTGGCCAGCATCCCTAGGCAAATTTTGACTTAATTAATGACATTATTTCAAAGAACTCTTGAAATTGTATCCTATAGACATAAATGTGACAACACCTTCCACCAAAAAGTAATATTATGTCACATTTAGGCCACCAAAAAACAATTAACAAAATTTATGATAAAATAATCCATTTTCAGAAAACTTTGACACATTTTGATGATTTTTCACCAAAAATCCCACTACTCAATACATTCCTTTTGATTCCATATAAAAAGCATTGCACTTAAAACATTCACAATGTTATTTGAAGGACTCAAAAATAATATAATATCCAATATATTTTTAGATATTTTTATTTGTGTAATACGACATTATTTTAATTGTATGCACATTAACAATACATTATGATTGTAAATGCAATGAATATTTTAAAAACCCAAAATTATTTTATGTAGTCCTTGACCCATTAAATTGTCCTTTTTGGTATGCTTATCATGATTGTGCCCTCTAGGGCATGCATTAATCTTCAATAATAAAAATAAAATAAAAAATATAACATATACATTAAGATTGTAAATATTGATTGTTAGTAGGTTCATTCAATTAATAGGTCAAAAAATTAAAAAATTAAAAAAATTATTGTTACAAACACTACAATTCAAGAAATTACAAATGATTTTTATATGTCATTGAAGTTCCTTCCTATATCTCCATCCATCCCCAAAGAGTGACTAGTAAAGCATAACATTCTTCAAGCACTTACTAGTGATCCCCTCAATGAAAGCCCAAATTGACCATAATAACTATAGAAGTGCACAAACTTTAATTAGCATTTGTGTTGTGAGGTAGGTATAGCCTACCACTTCACTTTTTGGCTTTGAAATTTGCAAAACAAATAAAATGACTTTTTGTTACAAATCAATTTACTCCATCTCTCACATGAACTGTCAAGGGTGGAAATCTTGATTGTGGCAAGTGCAAGCATCACTTACTTTCTAGAAAATAGATCATATGTTCATGACTTTTATTTCATTTTATTTTTGTTTGTTTTGAATGAAATGAAATGATTGATGATTCAAAATATCAAATATGTATGTTGTTTGTTTAATATTCATTATAATTTTATCCATCAAGGGAGCATATAGTTGTAAATTTCTTTTCATTGCATCTTCAAAAAATGAGTGCATCATGTGTTCTTTTCTTTTTATCAAATACTAAAACTAAGAATTTAAATAAATATAGAGTATTAGAATTCAATTCAAATAACAATTATATTTGAATTTTTTTATGATGATATATGTGCATATTAAGAAATTAGGTAGTAATAGGGTGGGAAAAAAAATTTCCTAATCCAATACCTCCCAAAGAATACCCAGTTTGAAGTAGATAATGTATAACACCATCACTTAGTGTACCCCCCCCAACCTCAATGCACGGACAAATGAGGTCTAAATTTAAAAAATTGACATGACATTGGAAAGGAATTTGATAAGAGATACACAAAAAAAAATGTTATCATGTAACATTTCTTCAAAATTGTGTCATTTCTATGAAGGGCCCATGGAGAGCTACAAAATACATTATGCATGGGAGTATTTCCTCCTACAAGATCCAGTTCATGATGAGCTTGTAAGAGAATGTGATATGCCTTGAATTCACTTATGGCCCAAACTGCACCATATGTCATCTTTACTTTTTTTTGAGCAACTGAGGTGCTCAAAGAGATGTTTGTGAACACATCGATGTGTCTTAACATTCAAAGTTCTCTTTGCTTGGACCCAATTTCAAGGGCCTAAGGAGCACAACCCACATTTCAAAAAACTTCTTTGCCATTTGAACTGAGGATTCCCATCTATACCCCTCAACAAGCTTGGGATCATCATTAAGAAATTACTTGCAAGGGTTTAGGGGGTCTGTGTGTGTGTGTGTGTGTGTGTGTGTGTGCACTCATTTACAATTCTGGGGGCACTGGCCCACTGGGGTCCCCAAATCATCAATTATTGGCAGTGTGGGGGACTACTTCCACTAGTATTGCACCTTGTGCCTCATTCTTATTTAATTTGTTACCTTGACATCTCACTAATTAAACCTTCCAACAAGAGCACCATATGTTATATAGTCGGGCAAGGAACACATGTTTAATACTACGGTAGAAGTCAATTCCTTTTATTACTGTACATAGTACATATCTTGATGGACATATTGTATCAAATCTATTTGTTTAGGAAGGTTATTTGTTTGTTTCTTTTTCACATTGAGATCCTCCAAATTCCAAACCATGATCCCTCACTTGCCTCTCTCTTGGTATCATGAAAGGGCTTTAAGGAATGCCCTTCTGAGTATGGGTGTGTGGAGGTAGTTGGGTCTGGCCTTACTCTTGGAGGAAAGCCATTTTGAGTAGGGGTGCACAGATGTGGTTTGGTGATGTTTAAACTTATGGTGCAAGAGTTACTGAATATTGAACATTTTTCATTGAAAGTTCAATAAAATCAAAACAAAACTGTTTAGGGAAATTGGGACAACTTCTTGGTAAAGCTAGAAAGTGCTCAATGAGTGGGATTTCTTGAAGGTAATTTCTTAATTTTTATACCTAAGGTGAGGGACATATTGAATTTTGAGTAATATTTTTCATGGGACATTTATATATTCATTTATTCTTCACAATTGGGCTCTATCATCAGAGTCCTATTCACACTTGGGCCAACAGCAGAAGTGACACTAGTAGACGGTTATTTTCCAGTCCAAAATATTTCATATCTTATAAAACATACTTTTTTAATAATGTTATTTAATTCTCTTGTGACATACTTAAAAAACATGAGAAAAACATGAATAGAAAACATTGGTTAAGTAACCACTCTTCCTTTACATAGGGTTTTGGGGATAATGAAATAGATTTATAACAGAAGTTGTTGGAATACAATAATGGATACAAATTGCTTTTATGAAATCCAAAGCCTTTACCAAAGGCATAAAAAGTACTTTAAAAACATTTCCTTTGTCGGCCTTGAGGGCAAGGATATTGTGTTTAGATTCATTATAGAGTATAGTAGCTTAATGGATTTTGACCCCTAAGTAGTAGGTCTATTTTTATATGAGGATTTTTGAAAGATGATATTTTGGCTTGTCTTCAGACTTGAGATTAGTTATAGAGTTATGATATCTTGAAGGATTTTGGTTTCTTTTAGAGGATTTTTTTGAAAATTATATTTTTTTGCATGGTGAAATTCATAATTCTTCTTTTGCCTTAAGATACTTTGTAATGTAAATGGCAAGGCCACAGTGTGACACACCCCCTTGTTATTCCACGTACCTTGTGACCCATAACCACCTTCATTTCATTTCATAAAAGGTCCCAATGAAACATGTGCAAAAGTGAAGAAAGAGGAGATATGAACTTGAGGTACTTTTAGATTTTGTGGCTGGATTTTGTGTGGTGTACTGAAAGTATGTCAGAGAAAGAGGTTTAAATGTAGTGTGTGATGGGGAAGGTCTATTACCCCCGGGGCCCCTCAGTAGGTTCTCAGGTACCCACTTGGGCGGTTTCAGGGTACATGAGGCAGGCATGATTTCTGACAATTGTGGCAGCCCAAGTAAAGCTGTAGTTTGAATGTGTGTCAGGGAATCCTTGTTCCCCGAGGTCCACAGTCCAGTCCACACTTACTAGTTAAGTAGGCTCTTGGGGACACTGAGAGTTGCAATTTGTTGGCCTTGCCTACCAAGGCAAGAAGGATATTGTGTTTAGATTCATTATAGAGTATAGTAGCTTAAGGGATTTTGGCCCCCTAGGTAGGTAATAATAGGTCTATTTTTATATGAGGATTTTTGAAAGATGATATTTTGGCTTCTGTTGAAACTTGAGATTAGTTATAGAGTTATAATTGCTTGAAGGATTTTGGTTTCTTTTAGAGGATTTTTTTGAAGATTATATTTTTGCATGCTGAAATATTTGAGTTTCCATAATTCTTCTTTTGCCTTAAGATACTTTTTAATGTAAATGGCCTCCAGGTCACAGTGTGACACACCCCTTGTTTTAATGCTATTGGTAGTTCTCAAGTTCCAAATTGAACTAGGCCCCAAAATTTTTGAAAGCATACTAAAAATTATGTAAATTGAAAATTTAACAAATTTGAAGAACCGTTCCCAGAATTGCATAAAAAGTTCCATCAAATTTCATAACAGATTAGCCAGAACTCAGAACTGAACTGAATGTTCCTTTCAAAACCAAGGATCAGATAACACTGATTTGAACCTTTGTTTGCCTCCCAAAAAATATGGATGTACTTGGAACTGGTGTTTTGAACCTGTGTTTTCCTCCAAAAAAATATGAATGTACTTGGAACTGGTGTTTTGAACCTGTGTTTTCCCCCCAAAAAAATATGAACGTACTTGGAGCTGGTGTTTTGAACCTGTGTTTGCCCCCAAAACAATATGAATGTATTTGGAACTGGTGTTTTGAACCTGTGTTTACTCCCCAAAAAAATATTAATGTACTTGGAACTGGTGTTCATCAGTGGTTATTACATATACCTGACTTGGATTACATTTGACAGACCTGGTTCTGTGGGAGGTTCTCACCAGTGTTTGGCAGTTCCTTGATTTTTCAAAGAAACCACCGCTTCTGGATATTTTTAAAAAATCAAGACCGAAGAACCCCCTGATCCTGGGTATTTTAAAAAATCAGAATGAAAGAACCATCTGGTTTTGGGTATTTCAAAAAAAAATTGGAATCAAAGAACCGGTCAGCTCTGGGTATTTCAATAACAGCAGAATCAAAGAACTGTGAATTCTGGGTGTTTCAAAACCCTAAAAGAACCCACTGGTTTTCATGAGAGAACCGCCAGTTCTTTCATGCTTCTTCCTTTGAATGTTTGTCAGGTTGGTTCCTGAGGTGAGGATTTCACCTCAATTGGGACCCAGCAATGCTAGACCTGTATATTCAGTTTGGAGGGTTAGAATCATTGGTTCTGGTTCTGGTTAGTAAAAATCAAATTGGAGCTGGCAGGTTTGACTTTCAAAAGCAGTTCTAGAGTCATAAACATAAAGCACTGCCTGGATTTTTCCTTTGTAATTTCAGCTCCCTTACCTGCCTGAAAAAACATGTTTTCAGCAAGTGGGACCGGCCTACTGCCTTGAGGCACAGATCTGAAATCATGGAAGGGCCTGGACTTAGTCCCTTCTCCTTCGCTGAACTTTTTCTTTCTTTCGAAGAACCAAACCTGGAACTGGATTCTGGGTTCCATTTATGTCTGAAACTGAGACTGGAATCAAAACTGGTATCGTTGAAAAAAAATATACACTAAATCCAGAGGCCAACCAGAGGCTAACCAGAGGTTAAATATCTGCTCCAATCCAGGTTACTCAGAACTGGATCAGAACGAAGACAGGATCAGAACAAAATCGAAATCGGAACTGGAATCAGAATTTCTTTGAAGAAACTGGACCCAGAATTATTTTCTGAAAGAACTGGAACCAGAACCAATCTAATTTATAGTCAAGAACCGCCCAACACTGGTTCTCACCTTGGTTACTTTCTGGCAATGCGAAAGGCTAAAATCGGCAAGCCTCGTGTTTTTTTAACGAGTCGTCCCTTGTACCCGCCTTGACACTCGGTAACCGAGCCCAGATGCAGACGACTGAAGACCGTCGGATTCCAGATCCAACGATATGCGTATGTGACCGAGTCAGCTCAGAGCCAGCGCCGGCGAAGGTAGGCGTCCACGGTTACATGTGGGCAGACATGGTTCTGTGGGCGGTTCTCACTTTCGGGTAACATCGGTACAAAGAACCTTCCGCTTTTTGCGAGTCGTCGCTTGTACCCGCCTTAAAAATCGGTAAGAAGACCGACGACTGAAGACCGTCGGATTTCGGATCCAACGGTGGGCGCTATGTGACCCAGTCAGCGGAGAGGCAGCGTCGGGGAAAGCCAACGAAGAAATTAGGACCAAGTTGAGAAAGGAGCTTCACTAGGGAGAGTGCCGTAGTTCGAATTCCGGCAGACCGTCGGACCATTTGCATCGAAGGAGACGAAGAAGACGAAGCGGCAGAGCAGCACTGCAACGAAAAAACCCAGCCAGTCAGTCGGCGTTGCAGCAACAACAGAGAGGTTTCGTCAAAAAGAGCCGAGGAGCAAGAAGCAACGAAGCCAAGCAGCTTTTGTTTACACGAAGAGTAATGTGCGTTGGAGCTGCAACAACAAGTTTTCGATGCTGCGATAGGTCTCTGTGTGTAGCCTAGCACCAGAGCACCAGACTGACTTACTGACTGGAACTTTTTGGAAGCTGGGGTTTTGTTTCAAAGGCTCAAAACGAAAGGTAAGTGCACACACTCAATTTTTATACTCTGTTGCTAAACTTTGTGCAACTTTCGGTTCTAGTGCTTCTGAAGGCTTGTTTCTCGGCTTTCTTGCTTTTGAAGTGGGCACGGATTGTAGGTCAAGCTGAATAATATAGTTCAGGTATGGTTCTTTTATGACGCAATTTGCTGTTGCTGACCTAGATGAAACTTAGGAGGCAAAGGTGGGGTTTGAAGAGAGATGAGAACAGCTTGAGGATTAGAGATAAATGAGCGACGCTTGTTTCAGGGGCATTGAGTAAGAGCTGGTATTGCCGTCCTTTTGTAGGTCAATAGCAGGATCCGTCCACCCCCCCAACACCCTCAGCAAAGGTCAGACAAAGACGATAGTCGCTAGGAAGCGGAGGAGGAGGCTGAGTCAACACATCCAGCAAACACAACCCCACGGCCTTTCTTGCTGCAATTTTCGAGATCCTTTCAGCGAGAACCCCAAAATCCTGGACTGCAGCAGGGGAAGGAAGATAGTGGAGCGATGAACAATTACGGGTCTGAAACGAGGGTTTTGCGAGGCCAGAGCACAACGGCCTCAGTGCTGCAGCGGCATACAGAAAACCTGAGGGACTTGTACATCCTGGGGAGAAAATTGGGTCAAGGTCAGTTTGGGGTGACTTACCATTGTACTGAGAAAGCCACTGGATTGCAATTTGCATGTAAATCAATTGCCAAAAGGAAGCTTATATCTCCAGAAGATGTGGAGGATGTGCGTCGAGAGATTCACATCATGCACCATCTTTCCGGGCATCCTAATATTGTCACCATCAAGGGGGCTTATGAGGATGCAACTTCAGTGCATCTAGTAATGGAGCTTTGTGCCGGGGGGGAGCTTTTTGACCGGATCATCCAAAGAGGCCATTATTCTGAAGCCAAAGCTGCAGAGTTGACACGTACTATAGTCGGTGTTGTTGAGACATGTCACTCTCTTGGAGTTATGCACAGGGATTTGAAGCCAGAGAACTTTCTGTTGGCCAACCAGAGAGAGGATGCACCTCTTAAGACGACAGATTTTGGGTTATCTGTGTTTTTCAAACCTGGTGATATCTTCACAGATGTGGTGGGAAGTCCATACTATGTTGCACCTGAGGTGTTGCGAAGACACTATGGCCCAGAAGCAGATGTCTGGAGTGCAGGAGTTATTCTTTACATCCTCCTTAGTGGAGTTCCTCCTTTCTGGGCAGAGACAGAACAGGGAATTTTCGAGCAGGTTCTGAAAAGTGAGCTTGACTTTGTTTCAGATCCGTGGCCAAAGATTTCAGATGATGCAAAAGACCTGATCCAGAAAATGTTGAACCCACATGTTGAAAGTAGGTTGAAAGCTCATCAAGTGTTATGTCATCCTTGGATTCGGGAAGAGGGAGTGGCCTCAGACCGACCCATAGATCCTGCGGTACAGTCTAGGCTCAAGCAGTTCTCAGCTATGAACAAGTTGAAGAAGATTGCCATCCGCGTGATTGCAGAATCGTTGTCTGAGGAAGAAATTGCAGGATTGAAGGAGATGTTTAAAATGATGGACACAGATGGCTCAGGTGCAATCAGTTTTGAGGAACTGAAAGAAGGTTTGAAGAGAGTAGGTTCAAATCTCAAGGAGGCAGATGTTCGTGAGCTGATGGATGCTGCAGATGTTGACCATAATGGAACTATAGATTATGGAGAGTTTTTAGCTGCAACTCTGAATCTCAACAAGATTGAAAGGGAGGAAAATCTGTATGCAGCATTTTCATATCTGGACAAGGACAAGAGTGGGTACCTCACAAAGGATGAGCTGCAAGCTGCAATCACAGATTTCCATATGGGAGACATCTCAATTGATGAGATGATTCGTGAAGTTGACCAGGACAATGATGGGCGCATTGATTACAATGAGTTTGTTACCATGATGCGCAAGGGCAATGGTGGTGTTGGCCGCACTGCCCTCCGCAGTAACTTGAGTTTCGGCCTGTCAGACACTAATGCAGCCTAGACTGACCATTAATCATTCCTTCTGGAAGTTTCGTTCTTGGTTTTATTTCACTGGGTTGTTGCAGCTTGATGTCACTAACCCAGTACACCATTATTGGAAATGGGACAGGAGTAGGCGGTTATGAAAACTTCAGGTTGGAAAGCCTCAGTTTGTTCCATCTTGTTCAACAGAAGAGATGGCATGGATGTGCTTGTCTGTGTCTCATCTCTTGTGGACTTTCCTTTGCCTGTGGAATATATACATGTGGAATATTTTGTCACCAGTAGGTAATCTTCACTGCTCCTCTCCATATATGTGTACAGCATTATCAGATTCTTTTTTATATGAGAATATGTGCTAATGGGCTCCAACCCATTAGCATGTTGTCTCAAAGCTTTTCCTGCTATCAAGTAACCATGACCAAACGCTCAATACTTGATGATCAAATATGTGTGAGCTTGCTGATCATGGTTTTAGCAGACCTGTAGGTTTTGAAATCAGATGTGCTTCTGGTCCTGGAGACAAGTTTTCTGCTCCAGCTTAATCTGTTGCAATTGGTGTTTAAATACACAAGTAGATGTTCATGATTATTGCAAGTTAGACTTCCAAGGTGGATTGCTTGAAGTTTTCCTTCAATTTCAGCAGTTTTTATGTCTTAGTATGTGCTTATTGTTCAAAACTCCCCCTTGTTGCAGTTTTGGGTTTCTACCCTTGGTTTAATGGATCTGGTCCCTGAAAATTGAACATCTGGTGGTGAGAAGGTGAAGAACATTTATGCCTGGTTTTGTTCAAGTTCATTCTTCTTCAGTGTTTGTGAGCTTTCCAACTTTCTATGAGCCTCTTTTGGTCAGGGACAGAGTCCTAGTTTGTGTTAGGACACTTGAATGCCTTGTCATGGGTGACTCTCTGCAAGTGTTGCCAATGTGAGCTCTGCATTGTAAGGAGCAATGCCCTTTTTTGGATTCCCTATTGCTTAGGAGCAGCCCTCCTTTGAAATGGTGGTTTCTTGATTCCCCTAAGCTTCAATGAGTTCCTTGTACCTCAAATGATGAGACAAATTGGTCTGCTGAAGAAAAATTAGAAGGAATGATTTCTGTTTGGCATTTCTGCCTTCAGAATCTTCAAAATGATCATTTCAAAAGTCTCCTAATCCTAAGTGGAGAGCTTTTCCAAGCCTGCTTAAGCCTCTAAAGTTCTTGCTCTCAGAATTTTTCCATCTCATCTCACTGCCTTTCTGTACTTCCCCCTTTCTTATTTTGGGTTTTTCCATTTCTTGCCTTTCTCTATCTCTTTTTTCTTGTGTCCCTTGGATTTTTTGGTCCTCATTCTGCTCTTGCAGGTTTGATTAAGACAGCCAGCAATATGGTTGAATTTTCCTGTTACTTTGGGTTTTCTAACAAAAACTCAGTACAGTGTTTGATGCTTGACAGTAACCTCCAGCCATTGCTTGGAATTCATGTAGTGAGTGGGGATGTTATTGTCAGTGGTGAATCCCATACATGTTGCTTTGAAGGTCCCTGAACATTGGTATGATCATCCCTGTCATTGAAATCCACTCCCAAACTTTGATTTTGGTCTCATTTCTCTTTCTTTAGGGTTGGGCTTCCTTTATTTCCTGCTTGCTGATTTGGGGTTGCTATGTTGTCAGATCTGAAATTATCAATAACCTTTTTATCAGGTCATCTCTCGATTTTGTTCAGCTTGACAGAATTGTAGGTATTCAGAAACTCTCAGTACTTATGAAGACACTTTCTTGATTTCCTTGGTCAAGGTTTGAGACTTTTTGCTTGAGCCACAATAGTTTCTCAAAATTTGAGTTGTGAAATCTATGAATGTTCTTGCAGAATCAGTTACTATTTCCAGAGTGTCTTTGAGCTTTCATGTAAGCTTTAGACCCCTTTTTTTTTGCATTTTATATTTTCTTTCATCACCAGATATGATCTCTATAAGCTCCATGGTTTTGGTAGTGGACATTTTGATTGGTTTTTTCTGATCAATTCCCACTTCTCTAATTTTCAAATGCAGTGTCTCAACAGGCTTAGAAGGTTTAGGCAAAAGCACCTGGTAACCTATCTCCCATCTTAGATATTGTTGTGATTTACGCTATCTCTCATTTTTGTTCCACTAAGATGGTCTATGTTTGTCAAACCTATAAATCAGCCTTCAAGAGATTCTAATAACATATAGAAGGAACCAATACATTTAAGCTTGCTTGAGTCTAAACCTTTGTATGATGTCATTGCCAAAGAGGTTTCTCATTCCTCTAGGGTTTTTTGTATTGAAAAACCTGTTTGAGGTTTTATAGGTCCTAAGGAGCAAATGCAGTAGAAGTTTTGCATCTTGCTACCACTCCAGTTAAAAGAAAAATTGTCAGTAGGAGCTGATGGAGTCAGTAGGATGCAACGGTACGCAGTCTTGCTATTTAAGGTCCCTGAACATATTGCCTCTTGGTAAGCTTTTGGCTTTCAGTTGCTTTGCAAATGCTCTGTGCCTTCTAGTGATCATTTTCTTTTGTTCAAATAAGAATGTTATGTTGTTCTAGGGTAGGGTTTCTACACTTCACTTGCTGATTTATTGCAACTATATTGTCAGATCTGAAATCTCTACAATTGGTTTCACCCTTGTTGTTGAGGTTCTCTGGGATTAGATTTTCTCTTTTCCATGGAGGTTATTTCATTGCTGTAATGTTGTCAGACCTGAAATCTCTATTTTGTAAAATCTAGGGTTGGGTTTTTCTCTTTTTGCCACTTGCTGATTTGTTACTGTTACTTTGTCAAATATGAAAGCTTGATGGTTTAAATTCATGTTGTTTTGTTTTTTTCTGTTCTTTAATTTTGGACTCACTTTCTTTTTTGACTTCCTCACTTGTTTTCAAGAATTGTTGAAGCACCTCTCAAACTTATTCAGTTTAGCCAAGTATGGAGGCATTCTCAGTTCTTACAAAGCTATATTATTCATCTGCTCTTCATGTTCTCATGCCTTCTGAGCCTTTTTGAGAAAAAACAGAGAAGCTGATGATGTTTCTTTGGCTTGGGGCGTACTAAAACCTTTATGTGGTGAACAATATTTGTGTCTAGTGGGCTTAATAATGTTTCAGATTTTTTACTTTGCAGGCCTCAATGACATTTGAGGGCTTTGATCCATCATTTATGAGCACCTCCACTCTTAACACAGCATTCACCCCATTATCACACAAATGGTGGCTGATGTCAAGGTGTAGGAAAGCAACACATGCTGTGTGATGGGCATCTCAAAAAGATATAATTACTTCTACATAGCTTGCATATGGAATGGTAAGTGATGCCATGGATGAGTATTATTTTCTAAGAGAAAGCACTACAATGTTGATCAACTTGAAGCGATTTGTGAAGGCCATGAAAGGGGTGGGTAAAAATACTTGCAATTGCCCACAAGAATCAATTTGGAGAAGGAATAGTATACAAATTCTGACATGGGTTTTTCAAGGATGGTTGCATCCTCAAATTATTTGCACTACTACTAGAAGAATTGTTCCATCATTTGGTCCTCACGAGATCATTCCTCTTATAGTTGAAGAAGCACTTGAGGTAAAAGGGTATTTTTTTGGTATGTTATGAAGTAATTTAAAATATTTTATGTATATTCTAGAGTTAGACAAGTGTTGTGCGTGTAAATGGTTTGGGACTTACACTCCATGTAAGTGTCTAATATCCATTTATATTCGTGTAAGTGTAAGAATCAATATATTTATATGATTTTACATGGCTATGTAAAACAGTGTAAGTGTAAAACAAATACACTTATATGATTTTATATGGTCTTGTAAAACAGTGTGAGTGTAAAACAATGTAAATTGCTTTTTGGAAGGGGGGATTTCATATTTTTTTGGTGATAGCCCAATCAAATGGCCCATCAAAAAAAAACCCCCATCAAAACATTCACTCACAATTAATTAATATGGATTTTTAATAAGGTATGATCATTAAAGGCGTATAATAAAAATATATAGAGTTATCTGTAAAATAAAATATATACAGCATCAAAACCCTGAGTTTGGTCATAAATAGGGTGAGATTTTTAAAAAACCTAAAAAATAATACATTAACGTTCGAGGGGGAGAGGGGGGTGGGACTCATAATACCATCAATTTTTGTGATAAACTGAATTTCACCTTTTCTTTCCTTTTTCCTAAGTGCCTCCACTGCTATTACATATATTTTCATTGCTTCTACCTGTACAGCTACTCTTGAACCTTATGCATTAAATGCTAAGTTTCAGCACTTCATACCTGGATTCTTTTTTAATTCCTCGCTTTATGGATACATTGAAAGAGGGGTTTGAGGGTGAAAGGAGGCCCAAAGTCAGGGTTATTTTATGAATAACCTTAGTATATACACTTACACGCCCCCAAAACATTTACATGGGGCTGTGTAAGTGTAAAAACTTTGGACAAGTGTAAATGATTTACAATTACACGGGATTTACATACCACATATACAGCTATTGACATTCACATGCACAACATTAGTCTAGACATATTTTTAAATATATTAATTATATTTTCATAATGAATTTAGACACCCTATTTATACTCAAATAAATTATAATTTTTATTTTTTTTAATAAGTTACACTTTATATTTTTTTTACACCATTTGGAATAAAATGGAAGTGTTTATTCAAACATTTAGTACAAGTAATTTTTGAACAAAAAGAATCACGTTTCAATCATTCTAAAAATTAGCACATATTTTATTCATTTAGGACTAAATTGTTCCTAGTGGATGGTACGAACTCCACCTAGTGGCCATTTGATTTAACAAATGTAAATTTCTTACATTCAAGTAAAGACAAAAATCATTCAAAAAATATAACATCCATGTAAACATTTTGTCTCAAAAAAATTCATACCAATTTTTTTATACAACATTTATAATCATTGTTTTTAATACGTTGGGGGACACAAAGCCAATCCCACAACAGTAACATTGTTAATGGATGCATCCATCTTGTTCATATTGTAACAAATATAATATTATGCTAGTTTTTTAATTAATATACAAATATGATGAAAAGAGTATTTTGCTTAGTGCGCACCAAGTGAAAATTATAGGTCATTCATTATCAAGGTTGGAAGTCAATGCTCCTATTCATGAAAAACAGAAATTTTATTTACTAAATTAAAAGAACTGACACAACATGTGCCAATTCGTCAATGGCATTAATGTCTATGGATCCAAAATTGTTGCTCATATTATAATAAAATCATTAATTATATTTGGCAGCTCTATGCCATGAAAGAAAAAAGCAAACATTGGTGGCCACCAAGGATGAAGGTCTAGGTGCAACAAAAAAAATCATTGACCACAACTATCTAAGAATATACATATATAATTTTTGATGATCAAAACATTGCTTAAAAATATGCCACATTAAACACAAAAGAACTGAAAAATTAAAAATTTCTTAAAATTTGGACTTAATGCCATGAAAGCAAAAAAAAAAAGACACTTGGTGGCCACTAGGGATATTAGGGTTAAGGTGTAACAACAAGGATCATTGATTATGACTATTAACAATGTACACAAAATTATCTACAATGAACAAATTGATTAAACAATACATCTCATCAAATACAAAAACATAACAAATATGTGTTTCATTAACAATATTTCTCCCACCATTGACAAAAATAAACTTAAAAAAGACAACCAAGACAATTTGAACTCTATCTATTATTCCTCTAATTTTGGCCACCAAATGGTACATAAAATAAAAATAATAAAAAATATTGATAATGAAGCCATTAATCACAAGGAGAAAATTAATTCTTTGAGTTTTAAAAAAAGGCCACCATCCCTATCTAGCAATGACTACACTAACAAGTATAGATCTAAAAATGGTGCTCATAATAAAAACATTTTTTAATAGTTTAAAATCTTATATACCATTTCTCCTTGTGCCCACCAAATGCAACAAAATAGATTATTGGTTTGAAAAGCAAAAAATGAAAGGTCCAAATTTTAGCTTCACCTACAAACACAAGTATAAAAAATTCACACATTTAAAAACACCAATGCCACCAATGAATAAAAAATCAATAGATTGTTACTAATTATAAATACTCAAAAAACTTTATGAATTATTTGCTGTATAATTAAATTCATTAAGTAATACAATTCGTGAATAACAAAAATTAACATTAAAAACATTTAGTGCAATAAATTAAATGACAAAATAGACATCGAGAAGAACCAATATTTTATGAAGGTCACCAACATACTTCAAAAATTATTGAATGCATTAGCAACCTCAAGTGCAAAATTACATACAACTACCAATGCTTCCAATTTTTTTATTTCCTACCCATATTTTTATTTCAAATAAGATTTGCTTTGGATTTTGTTTTTGGAATTGTTGTTTGGATATAACTTGAATGGTAGAACATAAAGGCTATGATAGGTAAGCTATTTGGTGAAGTGAACAAAATCACAAAAATTTTAACATCAAAAAATTGAAAAAAAAACACCTAGGAATCTATGGTGTTTTCAAATTTTTGAGGTAGATGGATCACTCATAATTCACAAGAAGACTTAGCCAAATTTGGCTAGAGGTTAATGAGAAAAGTAGAATAAAATTCCAACCCCAATATATATTGGCCACATACAAAAACCTATGGTCTAAATATGACAAGTTCGTTTTTTCCTCGCCAAATATGGCGACTTAGGCCTTCTTTTCCAAAAAAATTCCTTTGGACATGTTGTCACCCCATTTTTTTTTGTGGCCAAGTGGGGTAAATTCACCACAAAAAGAAAACCCTGCCTACAACATTATGGGTGAGGTTCTTTATTTTCAAATGTGTGTGGTAGGGTGGGTTGGCCATCACCCACAATAGGATTTAACCAAATTTCAGCTACATTTTAGAGAGGAAATTAGAAAAATTTAGAATTCCTGTTATGTATTGGTGACATGCTAGAATGTATAGTCTTAACATGGCAATTTCAATTATTTTCCTTGAAATATGGCGACTTTGGGTTATTTTTTCCAAAAAATATCTCTCTTGCAAAAAATAAGGGGTGTCAGGGGAGATGTTATTTGAGCAACTCCTCCAGCGCTCAGAATGCGACTGTGCAAATTAAAATTGCATGAAGAAAAGTCCAAACATGCTAGTTTGGGTAAGCAAAAATGGTTTTGGCCCATTATTTTAGCAAAGTTTGCTGGGGCTGGTGAAAGGCATAGCAAAGCCAAACACATTTTAACGAAGAGTATAGTAATTATGACCTCTCTTGACTGTTGCTCCCTATTTCTGATTGGCCAATTGTAATTTGATTAATTAAATTGTTTTTGTTATTTATAGTTTCCCACCTATTTCCTAGTTTTACTTATCTTTATTATTGTTTTTGGAATAAATGGAAAGAAATCCATTGCCCAAAAGAATATAAAACAAACCGGTGAGAGAATAGAGATGATAAAAACATTGGTTTTTACCACGAGCTCTCCACCCAACCTTAGGATCACATAGATGCTGCTATACACCTGCAATCTACCCCCAAGCTTTTGCCTAATTTAAATAGGAGACGAACTCCCTCATGCAAATGTATCTTGTTACCTACCTTAGAAGGCACATGGACACGACCATCATCTCATGCATTTCTCACTAAACTTAACTAAAGATATTTAGATAAACTTACTTAACAAATCTCATAGTCCCAAAAATATATGCATGTAATAGTACAAATATCTAAAGTCACTATAACTTGGTAAAAATAAATAAAGTAACTTTGGTAGGAGGTTGATATCCAACACCCCCACAAAATGAACTATGAAATTACACACTTAATCACACCCATCAAGTGTTAAATATTCATGCTTGTCAGCAAAAAGTCCCTTGAACAAAATATCTACAACCATATTCTCCGTGTTGCAATATACCAACTTAACAAAGCTTTTTTCAATCTTCTTTCACATCAAAAGCTATTAATCTCAATATGCTTTGTGTGAACATGAAAGACTTGGTTCTTTGATAAAGATATACATTTGGATTGTTATCATATATGATAATGGATTTCATTTGTGGAACACCAATAGTCCCAAAAAGTGATGAAAGCCACATTGCTTGCCTTGTTGCTTTTGAAGTTGCCACATACTCAACTTTTGCTAATGACATAACAATAGACGTTTATTTCTTATTATTCCAATTGATAACACCATTTCCTAATAAGAAATTTAACCTAGTGTGGATTTGTGATCATCCATATTACCAACCCAATGTGCATCACAATAGGCACACATTTGTGTGCTTCCATAAATAATACCATAATCCCCAATATTGGGACACTAGCTTTTGTAAACATTCTTTTCAAAATGCACTTGGTCCATATTGTTTCAATTCCTTGGTTATGATAATTGTCCCTTTCAAACACATCTAACCCTTGATGATCATGTTGGAACCTTGCTTAGAGCTTATGTTTCTTTTGAAATGTGCTTAGCCTTGACTATGATTTACTTTATTGTCAAAATGCCCCTAACCCCTCATGTTCCTTTCGAAACCTTAGCTATGGCTTACATTTTCATCAAAATGCACATGGCCTTTCATGTTCGTTTTAGAACCCTAACCATGGTTTACATTCTCATCAAAAATTGTTTGGCCTTTTATGGTCTTTTTAGAATTTTAACTATGGTTTACATTTTTGTCAAAATACACTTGGCCTTTCATGTCCCTTTTAGAACCTTGGCTATGGCTTGCATTTTTGTCAAAATGCGCTGGCCCTTCATGTCCTTTTTGAAACCTTGGTTATGGCTTATGATTTTTTCAAAATACACCTAGCCCCAATTATGATTAACATCTTCATTGTAATGCACCTTGCCCATAGTAACATTTTTGATGTTTTTTTTGAAAGATAAACCAAAAATCCATTGTGCATTTCAAATACTAGAAATTTTGTTTCATTACAATCTAATGTGATTATCCAAGATTAGCCATAAAATGGCTCACAACCCCCACTACGTTTGCAATATTAGGTCTTGTGTAAACCATTGCATACACAAGACTTCCAATAACATTTTGAAACAAAACAGCCCGCATTTCTTCCAAATCTACATCACTTTGAGGACCCATTTCCTTTGAAAACTTTCAATTGGTCATAAAAAGAGTTCATATTAGCTTATTTTCAACCATTACAAATTATTTCAATATTCCTCCAATGTACTTACTTTGGTTTTAATAAATCACTCGATCTTGTCAAACACGATTGATTTGTGTCCTTAAACAATATTGGATTTCAGTTAGATCCACCATTTGAAATTTCTTCAAAAGATTATCCAAATAAAGGATCCTTTGTCTCTTTCAACAAAGTCAAGTCATTAGAAGCCAAAACCAAATCATCAATGCATACAAAGTTATGATCACATAAAAATTTTCTTAAACTTTCTTAAAATAAACACTACGGTTAGCAAAGCTCTTTTCAAACTCTTATGATAAAAAATATGCATTAATCTTGTGGTTCCATTCATGAGGAAATTATTTCAAACCATACAAGGATTTTTTAAGCTTACATACTATATTCTCTTTACCTTTGACCATAAAACCCTTTGGCTATTGCATATATATCTCCTTTGAAATACCTCCATTCAAAAAGGCATTTTTAACATCCATTTGATGCCCTTGAGATCTTCAATGGCTTCAACTATAAGCACAACTTGAATTCATTCCATTCATGCAACAAGGAAAAAGGTTTCATTGAAATCAATACTTTTAACTTGTGAAAATCCTCTGGCCACCAAACAAACCTTGTGTCTTGCCATAAAGCCATCAACATTGTATTTAATCTTGAAGATCCATTTGTAACAAACTAGTTTGCAATTAAGTGGAAGAGGAGTAATTATTCAAATTTTATTGTTTTGTAAGGACTAAAACCCAAAATCCATGGTTTTTTCCAGTGTTGTGAATCTTCACCATTTAAAGCCTCCACAAAAAAAGGGGGTTCATCGACATCAATAGAAAATACACATGAAGGATTCACATCTTTTCAATCATTGTTGAATTTTCTTACACTTGCTAAAGAATTCTTTCATCTTCCGTATTTAATTTTTGATTAAAAACCATATGTTATGATCCAAGATTAAACTTTAAAACCATCGTCTCCCCATTAAAGTTTCTAGATTCATCAAAGATAACATCACAACTTATGATAACATATTGGTTTATAAGGTTGTATAATTTATACCCTTTAGGCTTTTCATAATAACCAATGAATATGCATTTGACACCTTTGGAATATTCCAACTTTGTCCTAACTTCAAAAGTACATGAGTAAATGTAACACAACTAAAAACAGGTAAATGATTTATGGAAGGTTTATATCCACATTAAACCTCTTTTAGCATCATGCTAAAAATTGCCTTGGTAGGGATTTGATTTTGGATATATGTTGCAGTTCACTTCTTTTGCCTAAAACCTATGATCTAGTTTCATATGTTGTAGCATACATCACACACTTTCAACAAATGTTCAATTTTTCCTTTCAATTACACCATTCTGTTTTAGCATGTATGAAATGGTTGTTTACTTCACAATGCCATTATCCTTGTAGAGTGTATTGAAAATTTTTAAATTATATTTCCCACCTCCATCACATTGTTAAAGACATGAAAAACCACAAAAACAAAAATTAAAGGAAAGGTCTAAGTCTAATTTTCAAACAATGAATAAAACAAAGTTATGTGATTCAAAAATAAGAACACAAAAATTAAGAACAAAAACACAAGATGTGCAAGACAAATGTGAAATTTTTTTTTTATTATGCCAACATATGCAAACATGAACATGAAAAGAACATGACAAGGTTATGGTGTAAGATAATGCTTAAGACTAATGTTGAATAGACTAAACGAAATGAAAGGTCCTACTTTTATTTATACCCCTTTGGGGACTTAATTCAAGGAAGTTCCCAAGGAAGCTTCTATGTGTGCATCGAGTAAAGAAGCTTTTTGAAAACCTTCTTAACTGAGAGTCAATTATGAATTAACTAAAATTTAACATAATATAACTAAGATTTAATTAAAAATAATTGGAAATTAACTATAGTTAATTAAGAATTGACTAAAAGATAACTAGGACTTAACTAGGATTTAATTTGGACTTTTAATTAGAATTTAACTAAAATTTAGTTAAAAGTTAATTAGAAATGAATTAAAATTTAACTAAAAATCAGCTAAGAATCAACTAAATTTTAATTAAAAGTGAATTAAAACTAAACTAAAGGTTAGGTACAAGTTTATTACAAATCATGGATGAACATTCAAATGAATGTACTCTAGAGCATTGGCATCCATGACACACGTATGATTGCCTTGATTTTCTTTCTAGTTTGATTTTCTACCAAAGCTTTGAAAATCTTAAGCTTGTCAAACACACCAAATTTAATCTTCATGGTATAAAAAAATGTCTTCCTAAAAAATACTTTGCCCTTCCATGAAATGTTGTTGCCATGGGACCACATAGGTTTGTGTGCACAAGCCTAAGAATTTCCTTTGCATAAAAACCCCCACTCAAAAGAAATGGGGTATTGTGGTGTTTACCATACACACATCTATCACAAAAATTCAAGTCATGATCTCCATTGAAATCCATGCCCTCCACAAGATTATTTTTGTCCATGGTTGTTAAAGCTTGCATAAAGACATGTCTAAGTTTCTTGAAGTCACTCCTTTTAATCTTATTGCTACAACTAAGGATTGAACAACTCCAACCAATTTATATAACCTTCCTTCTTGAACAACTTCAACAATCACCTTGTTTGAATCAAAAGACTTCAACCAACATTTGGTAGTTTCAAATTCTACCATAAAACCTTGTTTTGTTAACTGATTAATCGATAACAAATTTTTTGCCAATTTTGGGATATATACATCACATCTCTAATACATTTAAAAATCTCATTTGGCAAGTTGAAAACAATAATGTTTTTCCCACATACACCAAAGGTATTATTATCTCCAAGATTTATTTTGTGACTCAAAATAAACTCATCAAAGGTTGATAATACTTCCTTTTGAAAGGTTAGATGTTGTGAAACTCCAAAACCAACAAACTATGCATCCCTATAAATTAAATAAATAGATAAAACAATCACAAGAAGTTCAGTTTTGTTTGTTGTAGCTACTTCTGAAAAATCTTTGAATTTGTTCTTCCAATCTTGTTTCATCTTGTGACATTTTCTCACAAAATGACCTTTGGTGTTGTAATTGTAACAAGTTTCTTTCTTTTTCCACTTTTCATTCTTGAACTTCCTCCAATCTATCCCCCTTTTGAACTTCCTAAAAACACCCTTAACAATTAATGTTTCATGTTTTGTACCATGGTCAAACTACACTTTTCGTTTACATTGCAATTCTTCTTACAACAATTGTCCACATATTAACTCCATAGACAATTGATTATTGTAGGTATTGAGTGAAACCATGAGGGTATGGAAAGATGATGGCAAAGTCCCTTAAAATGTGAATGTCAAATCTTCATCCCAAATTTGATGATCAATGTTTGCTAATTAATTTGCAATCATTCAAAGCTTGTCGATATGAACTTGCATTGAGGTGCTTTCCTCCATCTTAAAATAATAAAGCTTTTGATGTTGTTACAATTTGTTGTCAACATGTCTTATCTCAAATGTTACATAAAGATTATCCCATGCATTTTTTATAGTTTCTGCATGTGCTACATGATACAACAAAAAATCAACAACATTTAAAAAAATTGTTTGATGAACCAATTTGTCCTTCTTTATGAACAAACGATATTCAAAATTGCCTCCTTCAAAAATAATCTTTCCAAATTCAACTTTTGGTGGCAATAATTCTCCCTAGGTGATTTCCCAAAAATACTTTTCATGTAGGAAAATTTTCATCTTCATCTTCCACAAATGAAAATTATTGCCATTCAACTTCTCAATACTTTGAACACCAAAAATGGATGCCATGATTATGAATAGAAGAATGCCAAAAAACAAAAAAACCTAGAGTTTTGAGACTTTCAACAAAATGTTAGAAAAACCAAAAAACACATTCAATGTTTCAAAGCTTTTAAAATTTGTAAAAAGCAATTTCAATCTCTCTTTCCCTCTAAAGTAACCATGTTCTGATACCATTGGAAAAATGATCAAGAATCGATGAGAGAATAAAAATGATAAAGACACTAATTTTTATCACGAGCTCTCCACCCAACCTTACGATCACACAAATGTTACTACAAACCCTACAATCCACCCCAAGCTTTTGCCTAATCTAGATAGGAGGTGAACACCCCATGCAAATGTTATCTACCCTAGAAAGCACATAGACAATGCCATCACCATATTTCTCACTAAGTTTAACTAGAAATATTTTAATAAACTTACTTAACATCTCTCATAGTCTCAAAAATATGTGCATGTAATAATTTAACTTGATAGGAAGTAGGTACATTTGTGTTCACGAAAGAAGGAAGGAAAGGTGGAGCACCTTCGTCTCGTGTGTTATTCTCAGGCAGAGAGCGCGCTGCAGCGTATCTCTTTCTGAGAAGCGATGTTTTCCTCTTGTTGTAGAGGCTCGTTAGGCCCGTCTCTGCTTGTGGGAACGCACGTCGCATCTCGCCCAGCTCCCTCATCGCATTCCAGTGGCGACCATGTCCAGACGTGGGGTCGAGTTCTTCCCTGGTGCCAAACTCCCTTGGTTTGCGAGATCCAAGGTACATGTGAAACATGTTTTTCTCTTTCATTTTTCTGGATCTTAGAGGCTTCCCACTTTGCGTCTGTGGAGGAATTGTATTGTTTTTCTCTGAAGTTGTGGCTTGTGGAACTGTACCTTCTTTCTTTATGCGAAACTCGACGACTCTATCTCTAAACCCTAAGGAGGGAGGGACAACTAGTGTGTCCTCTAGTCAGGGTTCCGTTCGTCTTTTTTTCCCCTTCGATATTTCAAGAAACAGAAGAGCCTTTAGAGTACACAGAAGAACCTTGATATCGATAGTTGGACTTCAGCATAATCCTCAGAAATCTGGATTTAGGGTTTACAAATCTGAATTTAGGGTCTTCCGGTACGATGATTCTTCTGTTGAAGACCAAAAACCCTACTTGTGGATCCTTTGTAAATCTGAATAATTTTGGATTCTGGTTGTGTTTCTAGCAATGTAACAATTTCTTAGGTGTTGTTAAGAACTGCAACTAATTCAATTGTTTTTCCTTCTCAGAAGGGACTTTGTAGAGCTCATTTACCTGGTCTCTTGTGCAGCCAAAAACCTCAGCAGTTCAATTGGCCTTGGAAAAATATAATACTTTTTTAATTTCTCTCTTCTTACATTAAAAATCTTCACTAGAGAGTTTTGAGAGTATTGCCCTTTGTATGAGGTACCCCATTCTGGGTTTTGATCTTGATTTATTTGCATCATGACAGAGGCCACAAAGCCAGGTACTCTGAGTGCAAAAGAGAGAAGGAAGCAACGGAATGAGCGACGAGAAGAACGGAAAGACTTGAAAGGATCATGGAGAGATGAGGTGGAAACAAAGCTCGAGGTGAAAAAAAAGGCACCAAAGGGATGGGAAGAGATACTTGACATCAACCAGTTGACTACAAAAGGCATGCAATGGTGGATGATTGCTGTGCCCAAAAATGGGGAACAAAGAGTGGCAGATCATATTGAGCTTGTATTCCAAGGCCTCTTTCCCAAGGCTGAGCTGCAAGTGAGATTTTCTCTGGTTCTTGATACCCTGCCCATATTCTTTTAAGTTCACATGACCACCAGTTCATTAAGTATGCAAACTCATCATCAATGGTCTACAGTTCCTTCATTGTGCTCTGAACTCCAAATGTTCTGAATGTCTGGTACATTCCACAGATTTTCATCCAATCTTCAATATCTTCGCTTCAATATTCACAGAGGTATTAGAGCTGGTATCATGGCTCAGAAGCTTCTCATCAGACTACTCCTGTTATTCCAAATGGTTTCATTATTTCCTGAGGTTTCCCAAAGTGTCTGTGAGTTTCCCTTGGCCATTTAGTGGCTAGTTGCTTGTTTTCAATGTGGAGTTTGTGTGCACTCCAGATATTGTTGCCATCTGTACCTCGAAGGAAGGTTTTGAAGGATGGACGATATTCAGATGCACGGCAACGACTATATCCAGGCTGCCTTCTGGTGCAATGTGTGCTAAACAGGGAGGTTTACAATTTTATTCGCAGTGTTCCAGGAGTGTGGGATTTTTTTGGCACAAGAGCCAATACTAGGTCAGTGTACACTTTCTAGATTCCTTTATGCAACTGCCTGTTTCCTTATCTATTTGATCTCCGTAATGAGATTGGGGTTTCATTTCTCAGGAAGCACCAAAATGTGTTAGTAGCTTACTGCAGTAGCTAACCTTAGGAGACTTACTCTTTGGTTACAACTCAACGGTGAGTGAGAGTTTTCTGGCAGAAAATTTGAACAATTTTGAGTGAGAGTTTGTAGTGCTAGTATTGAGCTCTTTTTGGAGAGAATTTGGAGTGCTCAATTTTTGGCATAGATTATATTTGTGGGTACTGAAGGATCAAGATTGTGAATAGAGAATCGTAGCTTGCCATAAATCTCCCATGCATTTCTCTGAAGCTCTCATCAGATGTCACAATGTTGTCGTGTGACTGCAGAATTTTTGTTTTCAGTATTAATATTCAGATGAAATTCAAATTCCAGGGTTTAAGCAACATCCCTTTCCAACAAGTACATCATGTAAAGTCAGAGTTAAAACAGATAGGGATTTGGGTGGTGGGGGTAAGGTTCACAGTGTGAGTGATATGATAATTCCAGCAGCAGTGTCCTCCATTGAGATTCATGAGATGTTCAAACGGATAGAAATGGAAGATGCAGCATTTAAAGAGATAAAGGAGGCAGCAAATAGGGAAGCAGATGAGCGTGAGAGACTAGAGGAGGCGGTGAAGACTGCAGCAAAATTGGAGGTGAAGATGCCAAGTCTGCTGCAGCTGGAAGAGGGGGCAATGGTGCGGGTGAACTCTGGCCCTTTTACAAACCATACGGGTGTGGTAGAAAAGATCAACCATGAGGAAGAAACTGTAAGTTTGATAACCTTGCTTACTTTCTCTCTCAGCCATTAGTTGTTCTAAATATCCAGGGATGGCTGCTCAATGCACTGACATTCAGGACAATGTGACACTGAAATGGGTCCAAGTCCATTGCTGGATTCAGACATTCAAACAGAAAAAAAATTTGAAGAAAGGTGCTTTCTGATCTGGTTAAGGATTATCTAGTTATAGTTGATTAATACTGTAGAGATGGTGGACCTGAATCTCAAGTGTGCAGGCAACCCAGCAGTGTGTTTTAGTTTTGCTGAATATGCAGAGGGCTGTATATACAGCTGATCACATGACAGCCCAGCATGATGGCATAGTTGAAGATCTTTATTTGTGGAGTTGCTTGATTAGTCTGAATTTGCAGGGTGTTGGCTGAATTCAAGTCATGGTCTGGAACTCACTAGCATTCAGTGGTTTGTTTGCTCAGGAAAGGCATCATTGGAAAGTCAATGGAAGGTCATGGGTTAGTATGTAACGTCTCTGAGGTTCATTCCTTGGCTAACATCAAGTCACCATTGACAGGGTACTGACCACTAGTTGCTTATGCTTTCAATCAAGAAGAAGCTAATTATTCTGGGGTTTGGGGTTTGTGCAGTTAAGAGTCATATTGACAATATTTGGGAGGCAGACTGTTGCCAAGTTAGGCATAAATGAAGTCACAGTGATATAGACAAAGGTATGGTGCTTGAAAGGTGGGCATCAAATACATCTACTATGACGTAAATGCAAGTTTTTGAGAGCCCAATATGGAATTCTATTTTCTGGAGGTACATTTTTATGTGATCGTAGGAGGTTATCTTATGGAGTACGTAACGAGTGAATTTTGTGGGAAGGAATTGAAGCTGTCTATTTGTCAACCTGAATCAGTGCAGGTTAGTTGTTCTGCCCAGTTTTGACAGCCAGATTGCAGAGTGATTTGGTGTAGTTTGGCAAAAGCCAAAAGCTTCTAAAGACTGAGAAGTCAAGTGTTTAGGTGCAACCCCTGATTGATAAGAATGAGGGATAATAGTTGTCTGCTGAAAATAGTATCTGTTCAGATTTTTTGCTATCCTTCAAGTATCACAATAGGGCCTTGGCTGGATTGGAGCCTCCTGTAAAATAATATGAACAGCCTTCTATAAAGCATATGAAGTCAGTATGTAGGCTGTCAGTTGTAGGCAACCTATAAATGTGACAACCCTCATGCCTCATGGAATGCAGAGCTAATCTTTGTCAGAAACTGCTATGCACTGCCCATAACTGGTGTCACTCATGTACATACAAATTGTTTAGCACCAGAAACCTTTGTTCAACTGCAATGTGGGAGTTTGTGGTTTTTGGAAATGCTAGGGGTGGTACATGAGACTTGGATCATTCATATCGATTGTTAGATGTTATCATTCATTTCAGGGGCAATGAAGAAAAGAAACGAAGAAACAGGATAAAAAGAATAGGAAAAGGACTGGGGGGAGAAAGATAGGAATAGGGAAAGTTATATCTAATGGGAAATTTTGGTACAAGAGTCACATGGCGATCTTTTCCTACAGTGATTTTCTTTTCACTTACCATCACATTTGTTTTGTGGTGGATCATGTTATGTCGATTGTAGCTGCTGACTTTCCAACAAAGGTTTGTGAGCTACTCTGTGAACTTACAGTATCCTTTTGCTGAGTCTACAACTTTCACTCATTTTGGGTGCTTGGGTTTCATTGTTGGGGCTTAAACCCAGAGAAGACTACAGTAAAAATTCGAAAACATTTAAGGTACCCAGACATTTGAGGCACAATTTAAGCTGTGTGCCATAGTTTTGATAGATAGTATATTCTCGGTTTCCTGTTGGTTGAGGTCAGTCCTTTGTGATTTGGCTGCAAATGAAAAAATGTCAACATAACCTTCAATAAAAAAAATATTTTACACACCCTATAGGAAGAAGTAAACCACATGGATCAAATTAATTTCTAGTACAAGAGTGACTCATCCAACTGTAAATAACATGATTGTGGTATGTGCATTTCACCCATTACACAATTTCATCCATGTCATCAAGTTTCATTTATGTGGTACATCACAATTATTTCAGTCATTGTCATGTTTTTTCCATGCCACGTGTGTCAAAATAGCCAAGATTAATCCATGTGTTGCAATTTCATCATGTTATGTAATCCATGCCATCATGTTTATCCACATGGTTTTGTTTCAACCATGTCATCATTTTCATCCTTGTCAATAGGTACAAGCATTTCACTAAATTTCATCCATATGGCCAAATCACTCCATGTTATCAATTTCATTGAATGCTATATTTTCTCAAATTGATTCCCATAGTAATAGAGCAAGTTTGGCACTTTGATGCTGAATACTAATATATTTGATGCTAAGATTCCAGCATAACCATAAAAGTACATTAATAAATTAGTAAGGTGTACTTATTTGTTAAGACACCTTCACAATTTCCCAAAATTTCTGAATTCTTTTTCATAATTATTTAGTACCAAAACTTGTTAGGTTGTTGCAATATTCAATTTCGTCCATAACATTCCATTTCATCCATAGGGTAAGATCTATTCCCTTGGTTCAATTTCATTGAATTTCATCCATGTAATGAAGTTCATCCATCTAGTCTAACTTACTACTTACGGTTTTTAAAAAAGTTATTTTATCAAATTTATCCATTTGCAAATATATGTCATCAATTTTCTCCAATTTGATTTGTTGTCTATAAGTTAGGTTTCATATATGTGTCAAATTTCACCAAAAGAAGAATTCATTTATGTGGTTCAATTTAGTTTAGCAATGTCATCATTCCCTTAGGGTTTCCTCCAAGGACATCTTGGAACACACTAAGATGTATTATCTCATGAAGACTAATGAGAAGATGGCATTGTATTGTATTGGTCAAAGAACAATTGAACCATTTCACAATTACAAAAGTCAATGATAACAAATGCAAAGATTTGTTGACATGGTGAACAAAGTTCATAAAGTACAATTTTCTTCATCAAAATAATCTTTTTTATCACAAAGTATTTGTATGAATTTGTGATACTTTCAATTGGGCATAGAAATTCTTGAAATATTGATAAGCATATCCATAAAAATTAGCTAGATGATGGATGTGGTGGTCTTATGGCATCCATGGAACAATTCACAAAAATGGAAAAAGCCTTAATGTAAAAAAATGAAAATGTCATCATTAACCTCAAAGGCTTCATGAATTGGAAGATAACATCAAACTTCATGTACATCTCTTCTTCTTTTTTGAGACAATTAAATTTTGTTTTGATTATGTTTCATTTAGATGTTAGACAAATGTCATTTTTACATGGTAGTTGTTGATTATGAATGTTTAAAGTGATTTGTGACGTTCTCTTGCTAGAATGATGGTTGTCATTTTATGATTCTCACTTTGATACACATAGTTGATAATTGACTACAATTGTCAAGTGTATGAAATTAGTTGATCAGTTGTTAGATTTAATAGTGATACAAGATATGATGAAACCTAAAAAAGATTCAAGTTTCTTGTTTGTTATGCCAGATTGTGTTGAGTTGAATGTTAGTTATATGTGTGTTGGGTATGTTGGGAATGTTGGGCTTTGGGTCACAAATGAGTTTGAAAGAGTGGGGCTAGGGTACTTCAAATGATGAGAATTGTGGGGATTGTCTATTGAGTCAGAGATGGTCGAAACAATTTTTTGATGCAGCCATGATATTGGGATTTGTTTGAGGGTAAAATTCAAGGGTGGCAAGAAAAAAAGAATGAAATATAATGGCATGACTAAAAATGATTTTGATTTGTTAGGTACCAATATAGTTTTTAATTAGTATGCATTTTTTTTTTCTTATGTTAAAATTTCATAATCAATTAGTTTTTTGTTAATTTTTTGAATCCCACTCAATGTTGTGTGGATGTTGGGTGAAATGCATTGTGGAACGGGGGACATGTTTTGTAGGAATGTGTTTTCTCTCATTCAAAATAAATTTGAGATTTTTTTCTTCTCTCAAAATTTTCATGCATACATATAATGTACATATATTATGGTGGAGAGGTATTACAATAAACCATTGTCTCAATTTTTAACCTTGGGTTTTCTTTATTCAGCATTTTAAAAATAACAATAGCCTTGACTTTTACATGTTAAACAAGGGCTTGATAGTGGTACGTTCTAGTGTTGTGGTGATATTTCACCCATGACCAAACTCTTGCCAGCTCTTTGACACCCTTCCTTAAAAGGTTTTCAAAACAACCAGAACCAGCAGTTCTTTGATTTTGAACTTTTTTCAGAGAACCATAACTAGCAGTTCTTTAAATGTTCAAAGAACCACACAACACTGGTTGGTACCTGCATCTGAAATGTAACTCCATATTTTTGCACATACTTCAAATCCACTAAAGATTTTGTTATCATAGTGGGTGTATCATTTCGCCCCCCCTCACTTAGCCCTGAGGCCAACCCTTCAGAAAGGCCACTCACAGTGAACAGACACAACAAATAGAAGGGAACTGTGGGAATATCTTTAGAACAACTGTAAACTATGGGAAACATTGAAGGGCACCAATTCAGAACTACATGTAAACCCTAAACCTAATTGTAAGAGACCCAACTTGGAAACCTGGAGATCATCTGGCAGAACAATTGTCAAACCTTTGAAGGTTTCATTTGGGAGTAACATTAAGACAATAACTATCATAGACCATGCACTTTAAGCATATCAAGACTCGCAAAATCTTATGATGGTGCCAATACGTTTTCCCCTTTGGTTGCCAAATTTTTTAAGCTGCCCAGGGGATTATTGTCAACAAAATTTGACTGACATCAACAGATGTGGATCTCGTCTTGTGATTTCTAACTTAAGTTCAAAGGCTCCAGCAAAAAAGGTGGGGAATAGCCATCTTTGACCAACCTAGGAACTGTTTTTAAAGTTGAGTGTCAAGGTTTCAAGTACTGAAGGAATTGCTACCTAACATCCAAAAATTGCTACTACATTGCACCATTATGATTCCTATCACAATTGAGTACACACTCACTTGATTGCAACATAACTAGTGAGAAGGTGCAAGACACAATAAGCTCTACCAGCTTCTCTTCCATTACTGCCTGCCCCAAAACTGGACTCTTTAATCATCACTCATGATGACAATGTTATCCACATAAGGGTGATTTGCCTGCTTCCAAAGGAGCTGCAATTTGGAGTCGAAAAAGATAAGGTTTGGATTGAGGTGAGAAAGAAGATAACTTTACTCATCTCATGCTCGATTCATGTAACTGCCTGTTCGTGTGTCCACTTGGATTGAGTCTCCGATTTTCACAAACAATGGCACACTTACAACCGCCCCTGTATCCACTGTTGCAGGTTTTGAGCCTCCTGTTGGATGAAAGCTACAGTTAGTATAAGATTTACAGCATTTCTGTATTGCTCAGTGCTGAACAGAAGAAAAATCTACTGCTGATATGAGAGATGTGAACAATGCATTGTACAAAATGCAAGTACTTTGACATTTCTATGAAGTCTCCTTATATGGCATCTACCAGCATCACACCTGAATGTGAATGGGCATTATTACTTCATAGGGTACACAATGGAGCCTTCTATTACAAATATAGTCTGAAAACAAAACATGTAGACTCAGTGAAGCATGTCTGAGACCGTTACCTTGCCACAAATGCACACTGCTGCAAGCACTGATCAGGTTACAGGAAGTCCAAATTACTGCAAGTGAGCATTAGTGCAAAAAAGGAAAGGGACCTGAGAAATATACCTTGTGCTGTATCACCTTTCAATCCTGGGTCAGTTTCCACAACCTTGACTATCACTGTAATTGGCAAGTCTACATCAATTACCTGCACACCCAAAGATATTTTACTATAGAAATCTATTCATCACCAAGATCCTGCTATTTAATCTCAACATTGACCAGATGGAAGATCGCTAATACTAATTTACCTTAAAATGATGAACTACAGCCAAGCAACAAGGTCATTTTAAACTGTGCTTTCACTGCTTATGGGGTTTTCCCATTGCCTACTATACCCAGAATTTTATGAGATTGCACAGAAAGTTCCACAATAGAACTTTGAAGGTAACCATTCCAGCAGTTCTAGCAAAACCGGAATGAACACAATAAGAATGAGTGTGGTCATAGTGCTATGAGTGTTGCTAACAAAGTATCAGACCCATCACCTTCATCATGAATTGTATATGACCATTACAGAGTGTGTGTGTGTATGGGTCACACACCATTTGCCATGGAGTAAGCACGTACCCTTCCATTCCAGGTCAAGACATTGCATTCCATGCCTTCCTTTAACCACTTGCTTCTATCACCCAGATCTTTCAGGTCTAATCTTGTCTCCTCAAACGTAACCTACCCACCACCGTCAATAGAGTAAATGATGCATGCAATCAACATGTCAAGTATTTGTAGTATCATTATAGTAATGAAAGAGGGAGAAGGGATGTTGACATACCATATCCATGAACACATATTGGTCACCATCCACATAGGTATGCTGTTTCACATCCTTAACTATTTGTGCCTCATCCACCTGACCTTCCATCCAGCATTTGAAAAGTTAGGAATCTGATTACGTTGTTCTGGATTTAGGGAATTTAGGCATGTGACCCTGCTCTATTGTGTCATAATAATATGATTTGACAAAGTAACAAGCAAACAACGTACCTGTTCTCCTGCTCTGAAGGTCCGTTCCACTGTATTGCCAGATATGTAATTCCGTAGCTTAGTGCGCACAAATGCAGCTCCCTTTCCTGGCTTCACATGCAGAAACTCTTCACCCCATCCCCATATCTCCTCTCCCTTGAGTCATTATTGAACATACATAGGCTCAAACACATCCATGGTTGCGTTGATTCAAATTGCAACAAAAGTTGATCATGTTTGGTATGCACCTTGTCATGAAATGATTAGCCCTTGACAAACAACATTTCCACTATACAAATGAAACATGATAAAGAGATATTTAAGATTAAAAAGAAAGTGGTGCCAATGTCATACCTTGCACACACCATGGTGCTCCATCAAGCACAATGTTGGTGCCACCCCTGAAGTCATTGCTACTAATAGCCCGTAGCTCTGCATCAATCAGCAACTGCAAATGTATTCTCCTTGGATACAAAAAGAACATGGACAGTTGCTACTGTAGGCCCTCCTAAAGATAGATTGAACATCTACCCTGCAGAACTACTCTGTGAGATATTCACCTCCAATCAGGGCTTTGTTTGGCTAACATTAGAACACCACTCTGTAGGCCATTGCACAACATTGGGAAAAAAAATAGAAGAGGAGAAAGAAAAGCATTTGATGCATCCCAGAAGAGGAGGAAATAGGAACAGAGAATAACAGGAAAGGAAGAGAGATACTAATGGTAATTGCTAGCAATGCTTATCTTCAAATGACTGAGGACTTCTGTAAACTTATGATTTAAGTCAACCCGAATAGATTTGCAATATGACCTAATAATAGGGTTATTGAGATTTCAGACCTGACTCCATAGCATTAAACAGGAAATAGAGGAAAGCCAACCCTAAAAAATGAAGAAAATCAAAACTAAAATTGAGTGGTTTGAACAACAGTAATTGGATAATAAGATTCATCAACATCTTCAAGAGAACTTCAACGGCAATATGTATGGCATGGACATGACTTGATGTTCAAGCCTTTGAAATTGCTTGGGATATTGCTAAATCAAAGAAATTGTAGTACAAATGAGCTCACAAAATGGATTTCAGGTAAAACATGCTGCCACCAATTGAGTCTTTGTCTAGATATCAGGAACTAAACAGTTCATCTCCAAAACGTCTTAAGCTTCTTACCAAGGATAACAGAGAAAGAAAAAACTGGACAAGAACATGACTAGGTAAGACATTTGAAAAAATCAAAAAGGGCAGTAGAAGTTATCAAAAAGAAATGCTGCACAAATTCATACCCATAAAGATTGCAATTTACTGCTTAACTGCTAACTCACCAAACATGAATAACAAGAAGTACAATCTAACAGGAAATAAATAGGCAAGAACATAAAACCAAAAGCTTTTGCTACCTTGAAGCTATCTATGAGGGGGGATTGGCATAGATGACAGCCTTATCTCTTGCTTATCCTTCCACCCAACATATTTGAAGTGAATGGCTGACCTCAGAAACCAACCCAAAAAGAAACCCCATTGAAACATACTGGACTCAAGCATCATCCTATCAAACACTTTGGTCATCAGAAAAAAACTTGCATTCATTCTAGAGCTTTCAACCCTAATATGTCTTTGTTGATCTAAGACTTGAGAAAGACAAGGGACTGCAGAAAAGACTTGAGGAATTCAAGAACTGCAGAAATTCAAGGAGAGATAATTCTAATAACAAATTGCCAGAAAAATTCCAAGTGGGTGGGAGGAAGAATAATGTGCAATACCACAATGCACATTGGGACAGAGTCTTAGGAGAAGATATGATAATCTGGGTGAGAGAAGAAAATGGTTAAAGAGAAAAAATGGTACCCAGTGAAGAAGGGTGAGCTCGACAGCCGCGAAGTGTACGAGTGGTTAACTGCAGTCGTGCTAGTGCTAATTCGCCATTTCTGAAAGAAGTAGAGACGGAGGAGGAGCACGCTGCAGTTGTTGGAAAAGGAGACACCATTGTTACAGCCATGCCTATCGTCCACATCTCCACAAATCCCTCAAAGTTTTCCCCCCACACTTGTGCATACACAACTACTACAGTACACGGAATACAAAAAGGAAAGACTGCTACGGTCTTGCAACGCCTCCTATCCCACCACAGTTGCAAAAGTTTAGGTTATCCGCGAAAAAGGTTAGGTTACTTTTTTGTTGGGGATGGTGGTGATAATGCTCTCTAGCTGCTCTTTGTTGGCTCTGCTCTTCAGGGTAGAGACATTGTTATTGTGATGCGCTCAGAAACGGTCCAAAGTTTGCTAAGGAAGTTGATTCGCAACTTTCTCATTCCATGACGTGCGTTCGTTTCTTCTTCTTCAAGGTGTTAACTCTTGTTGTGATTTGGTTTGTTAAGCTCCGTATTGGTGTATTCTATTCTTCCCAAGTGTGGTTTCTGAATGGTGAGGGAAGAAGCAATTTTTTTCTATCACCAGAATGACAATGAAGCCCCAAAACTTCATGGATTGGTTGGTAGTGAGAGGCTGATGCTGAATTCTCAATTGTCCACTCTACTGCAGGTGAGGTGCAGCCATTACTTGCATTTACATCAAAAGTGGAGAAGTTCTTCATTCCAGTGAGTGAGCATGCAATTGTTTTGGCTGAAACCATGAAGGTATTTGCTCCCTCCTTTGGCAGCTGTGTACCCTTTGTCTGTGTACTCGTTGGATTTCATATTACTATCTCCATTGATGGTCGCATACCCTAGTATCACAAGAGGTGATGATGAAGTCAGAGGTTTTTATCTGTGTCATCCCTTGATATAAATGGGAACATGACAGTAAAACTACCACATGGGCTGCATGCACTTCCATCTGAAATGCATGTTGTGCATTCCTTACTGGATCAATCAATGGAATAACTCTCTTTCATTCATGAAACGATAGGTTGTTATATATCATTTTGTAAGACCCAGAGTTCTGAGCATCATTGAGCCAGCAAAAAACATGCGCACTGGGAATTTTTTTTCTCCCATCTCTTTGGTCCCCCTTTTGAAGCTTTTTGGGCCTGGCCGACTTTGCATGTCCTCCAACTTCTCAATACTTTTCTGACAGCCTAAACCATAATAGAGAAAACTTGATATCCTCATTAACATCATGTCTTGTAAACACAAACTGTATTAAACAGACCCACATGCATTTGGAGATTGGTCATGTTCAGGTGATGTTGCAAGTCAGCACCTTGACCTCCTTTGCAATAGCTTTTTGTACCACACAAACATTAACATATCCCAAATTGTATTACATAGGTTTGTGCATAATTTCAACATCTCCCATGTGCTTGCTTCATCTCCTATTTGTCTGCTCTCTTTCCAGTTGGCATGGTCAATTTATAACTGAGGTTGTGGAGGCTGTATCTTGGATGAAGGATTTTTTTGGGTTGTGGCAGCCAAAAGCATAACAATGGTAGTACAAACCAGTTTCTCTATCACATTGATGATGCTCAGAAACTTGCACACTTTCTTTTCTGCCTTCTCCCAGAACTCACAAAAGCACTCAAGACTTAGGCCAGTTTCTTTAATTTTACATTGACAGTTTGAAAAGAAAGACTTCAAATCCACCCTGTAGCATGGTAGCTTGTTTTTTTTTCCAATCCATGTACTTGCTCTTTTGATCACCAGTAGAAGATCAGCTGGGAAAACTTCTGTTATTCGATGAAAGAAAATGTAGGCAAGACCCACCAAAACGGACACTAAACATATCCATCTCTCCTTTATGGGTTCACAAAGAGCATGCAAGAAAAGCTGAATGTGTTTCACAAGAACCACAGACTTAAGTAGCCCGGAGAGTGATTCTTCCACATCTCTCACACCTCTGGCAGCTAGTTAAGCACTAGTGCTTCTCCCTGAACCTGTGAAAAAACCAAACATTACAAAATCCTCCCTTTCTAGCATGTGCATTTCCTGTCTTGCAGGTTTAGTACTGAACATCCACTTCTGATGTGGATACAATGGTATTTGCAAAGCTAGAATGTCTACAAATGGACATCACAATTATTGTTTTCTTTTCATCCTCATGGATTATGATCTTTCCCAAGTCAACTGGTGTTCAATTTGATGCAAGAGGGATTCATAAATTTGAAAATCAGAGAAGTGGTGATTGTGAACATGGGTTGATTCAACATCAAAATGCCAGAATGTGGCACCCCAAAGTGGAAGCATTCTAACACAATGACAAAGGAAAAACAAGCAGCTGAAGGTCATGGAAGGTTAAGGGATTGTTAGGAGTCGAGACAGGGCAATGGCATGGTTGCTTGAAGGCCTGACATGAAGTGGCAATATTCTACAATTAGTGAATGTTTCTATTCCAACATCCATGAGATGTGGAGCGCACGCAATAAAAGAACACAAAAAACCCAAAACATTCAAGGATCACAAGGTAACATGCATGTTTCAAAATGTGGAAAATAACAAAAAAAACTAGGGATAATTGGAATTGCACATGAAGAGGGAGTATGAGAGGTAAAAACTATAAGCCTAAAGCTGGATTCACACCAAGTTGGTTAACGGAATAACCCTAACTATATCTCATTCAAACAAGAAGGCTAATATAACCCAAAAAAATTTGTCCATTCAAATTTTCCACCTGAGGTTTGAATAACTCAATGTAGGGTTAAATTAATCACATTGTATTATTTTGATCTATTCCCTTGTGTGAACAAGCCAAGTGTTAAACTTTGATAATCTTAAACCCCCCCCCCCAACCAAGAGAGGGTACTACCCCTTGGTGTCAATCCAACCTAATGAGTTGAAAGGTTCAATGTTGATGTGGCAAAGTGTGTGGGCTGATGTACCCATCACACAAATGAGCATGTCCAACATGGAGTGGAGTGGTATGGGGACATGAAAACAACCATGTTTGCAATTATTATCATGGTGGTGAAATGGTGAAGGTGTGTAATATACATGCTAGGAGGTAATAGACATGATGTTTCCATATAGCAAACTGGCATTTTGTGAAAGTTTAGGGAACATGAACACCATGAGAGATATGTATTGGTTCCATGTCCCCTCATGACAGCAGGCCATGTCCTTAATAGACCAGCTTCCATAACTGCTTGGCTTCTGTCTAGGTACCCATTTTAGTCATGCATTCAATCTCTTCTAATTGGCATACAGCTCCAGACTTTTGCAAGTGTGGAAAAAGACACTTTCTTTCAACCTTTTTTTTCCCCTTGCAAATGTTTGCCACTTGTTAGAGACAAGTAAAATTCGAGTGCAACTCATACAAAGGATTTTTGTGGGGGAGAAAAAGAAAAAAGAAAAAAAAAGGTGCCAAAATCACTAGACTATGAGGATTTTTTTTTTCCCTAAAATCACCATATTTACACAATAGGTTCCAAGCTCTAGCAGGTCACAAAAATATAGCAGGATTCTTAAATTTTTCTAGTTTTGTCAATGGCATGTAGCCAAATTTGGCTAATTCCTCTTGTGAACAATTGCTAGTGAGGTTACATCACAAAATTGGGAGGGAAAAAAAACAAAAACCCTTCCTACAATAAATATGAAAAAATCATTTTTTGATGGAAAACACCTAAAAACAAGCGAAACTCACAACTTGTTTAGTGTTGTGCATGGTTTTTCTTAGTATTTTTAATTTGTAGCACAAGTGGCAAGGGTAGGTGTGGAGGCAAAGCCCATATGGCTATTTGCCAAAAAAGACCAATGTGATGCATGTGGTTATGTTGCAATAGAAAAAACAAAATATTGGTGAAACGTTTTGAATTGATAGTAGCAACTAGTGGCTCCTACTTACACATAATGGACAAAAGCAAGCTCCAAGCTTGTACATTTATTCAAGTTTTAAGCTTCAAACATGCAAATTGGTTATGCAATTAGGAAACATCTAACATTTGCAAATAAGGAAAAAATTGATTGTAACTACTAATTTTAACCACCTTGTGGGGGATTTGAACCTTGATCACAAGGACATTTGCAACATAAGGTACCTATAGCAAGCAATAAGTTAGTATCATAAAAGTAATAATAGAATACTAGTTATTAAAAACATATATCAAAATGCAAACCTAATATAATTGTGATAGTAAATATTGTGGGAAAAAAAAAAATTAATTGTAAAAAGATTGCATATACATTCAAAAACTTGCATATGTCACAATAAACTATAAAACATTTCACACCAATTTGCACAAGTTGGAACATAAAAAATAATTGCAAAAAATAAAAAGCAAATTGTTACTACAACTTTCAACAATTATGCATTCATTCCAATTCTAACCTTGTCACTATCAATCTAATCTACAATAACAATTACAAAAGGAAAGTGTCTTCAATGAAAAAATATGGAACAAACATGTGGATAACAACGTTTAGATGTTTTGCCAACTAATTCTAAAGCTTGAAACTTCATGAAGATCAATGTGGAAAGGTTTTTTGAACTTCAACACAACCAATGACTTGGACAATGGCCAATTGAGCAAGCTTTAAGACTTAAAAAGACAAACCAACAAAATTAGTTGTGGCAAGTTGACACCACAATTTAGTGATTGGATTTTCATCTTTGAGCTTTTCCATGGCCTTAGAGGCTTGAGTTTTCATGGTCAACTTGAAAAGAGATGTCTTCACACCCAAATTATCCCCTAAAAGTGGTTCAAAAACCCATGAACCAAATGTACCAAGTATTTTTGGTGTACAATAATGTCATTTGATCAAACTCAAATGAATTGCCAAAATGGATTCACAATTTGGTTATGACTATTATTGTGGGTAAATGACCATAAAAACATTCATTGGTTCATGGTCTAAAAACCTATGTTTCAACTCAATAATCAATAAATCATATGAAATAGTGTAATGGTTTTTCACAATTAAAATAACTACTTCAAAACCCTCAAGAGTAACTATAGAATGGATGTTAATCAAATGATCAACAAAATGAACCATGTGGGATTATCCCATAATCCAAAAAGCCAAGTGTTTTGTGCCATCATTCAAGTTGGTCACCTAATCGTGCACAATCCTACAAGATGTGTTTGCAACCACATCAATAAACTTTGAAAATATTGTAATCTAAAAGGAGGTGTTTGAATATCCATATATCTTATACAAATTTATTTAGCAAATTTTGATAACAGCAATGTAATCATCAGCAAACACATCTCTAGTGTATGTAAACTTCATCAAAGCATTAATAAATTCCAACATTTGCAAAATACATTACAAACCTAGGATTGCATCAATGCAACACAAATTCAACAAATTGGCCTTGGTTGTTGAAATATGTAAGCATATTCCCTACTTTTGAGGACATTGAATCAAAGCTTAAGTATGTTGTGTGCATTGTATTAACTCTCTACTATGACAAATCAATTGATTTATTGTAGGCATATTTCATTTACTTTGTTCTTTTAAAGTTGCATTAAAAAAAGAATTCCCATTTCTCATGCTTTATTTGCCATGGAAACAGAACCTTTGACCGATGTTATGCCTTGCAACCCTTCATTGCTATACTTCTCATGATCTTTATTAACAATAAGAAATGAGAAAAGTAACAAAAAAGGACCTTTGACACCATGATGTGATAATATCAAATCTCAATTGGGCTTGTATTTTTTTAGGTTTTCATAATTTTGGTTTGTACATTCATAATGATACCATGAGTGCTTTGGGATGCCCCCAAGATATATTTTCAGATACTACTATACAATTACAACCCGTTCTTGCCCAATGGATACAAAATACCCATGCTTTAACACCTAGTTTAACAACTCCCTGTAACTTCGGGAGAAGGGATACCTCCTCATCAAGGAGGTTGCAACAAAAAAAATTAAAAATCCCATAGACCTATTATGGTAATAAATATGGCTAAGCCAATCAACATCACAAAGCATAATGATAAACAAAACCACTTTGAAGTTTACTGATTTGCTTGGCTAATTTTTGAAATGTGTACAAAATCCCATAAGGCCCTAAGATTTCAATAGCACCTTTGTCTAAAACTTTAAATGAGACTTCATATCCAAAACACAAAAACGATCTGACTATAAAATCATTAAATTTTTTATCAAAAAGCCAACAAAATGAGATTATATATCATTGGTATTTTAGCAAGAATACTTGGAATAATAATACCCCTTTTACTAGGAATAGCCTTTTTAGTTTTAGTTACTTTTATGGCGTATAATATAAATTTTGTAGCAAATCAATTTATTTTCACTTTGAAACTAATAGTTTGGGTAATCAACTATATTGTTTTCTAAACAAGGGCTGATTTTTTGATAAAGTTTTTAATGAGTTTATAGTTGACTCCACTAAACTATAATAAACTACCATCTTAGCAATTAAAATCTTGTATTTTTTCCCAACATGTTTCAAAGGTTGAAACATGTTAATCCATCTTGTTTTCTCATTCCAAAAAACCTTTAGTCCTTTAGTTTGTATGATTTCAATAAACTTGGTAAATTCAAGATGTTATTTTGGGGAGGTTGAAAAATAACCATATAGTTCTTGAAGGATATCTTCCAATTTGAAAACCATAGGCATTATGGAAAAACTTTGAACTATAAGGTTAAATATGTGTGCCATATAATGAATCCTAATGAAGTAAGGCATTTGTTTAGTCTTCATTATAATAGTAATTCTAGATCTAATAGTTTGAAATGTCAAAGCATCGTTAGCTATTAAACACATCGGATGTTTTGAAATTTGATTTTTTTAACAAAAATACCAAACTTCACTAGAACAAAAAATATGATAGCTTTAATATTAGTGATAGTCCCACCTTCAATCAATCATTCAAGTGTGAATAATATAAACACATGTTTCCAAGTTCCCACCAAATAGTAATGGATGGAAATTTAACTTAGGTTATTGATTGTAATTATTCATCTTCAAAAAATGAAAGAAAACTTCAAGCCAAAATTGTTTTCATATTAACATTCAACACAACATGATGTACAAGCTTTTAGTAATTTCTCAACCTACACAATCATTCCAATGCTTAGATGTATGGTTAAACATTTTCAAGAAAACAAACAAAGATTGCATTTGGTTATATTCAATCATAGGCGTAATTTGAGAAGGCAGATGAAAGATGAATGCAAATTAAACAAGCTTATTTTTTTCTCTATCATAATATATGTAACTAGGTATTATACCACAAAATCTTTGCCCCTTGACACATATAAAAGTTCATCGAACACATGTTGGTTTGTTTTCAAAGAATAGTACTCCCCTGCTACTATCACACTAAAAATTATAGTAGTTGAATTTCTTTCAGCCAACAAGCCTTCCCAAAAAGTTTAGTTTTGGTATTAGAAGCTTATTGCACCTAATTTCAATCTTCTTACAAACTTTGCATTTCACCTTATGCACTTTCCCATCAACACTCACCGTTGATTCTACCCAAGGTAATTTTATAGCCCATGCATTTTGGAAGTGTCAATTCATTTCATACAATTTCTTTTGTTTCTTGTTATTTTATAACTCAACTTTTGCTTGGACTAAATCACCAATGACACAATCAACATCAATTTTAAGATTTTGGCTAGAGTTAGTATTGGGAATAAAAACATGAGCTAGGATAAGATTTTTTAAAAAATTATTTGTGCTTGAAATTCTTTGGCAAATCTAATGGTGGCATGGTGCAAATAAGTTGATTGACAAGTAAACTCACAAATTGCCAATAGCCATAGTCACTATTTCACAATTGTTAGTGAGAGAAAATCACAACCTATAGTACTAAAAACTCGAGATGTATAAATAAAAAATCAATGACAATCATGAAATGCACAAAATGAACATGAGTAATGAAAATTAATGCACAAAATCAATGCTAGTTGCGAAATTAGAAGCAAGAAGCTTTTAAAAAATTTGTGTGCTTGGCTTATGCACAATAGTTGTAAACCATTAAAACCTTAATTAAAACAATTATGAACTCCAAAGTTGAACACTCTAAAGGGCCAAATCTAGGTTTCAATTCCATGCTCCAAATTACAAAGCTCGTTCTTCAAAGTGGGTAGCACCATGACATGCCTCTAGAATTCAAAAACATTGCAAATTTTCATACACAACAAACCTAGAATCTAGAAATGCTGCAAGTACTAGGGTCTAAATTGAATATCATATCAAGACTTCAACTTGAAATATCATAATCAAACTTTAATTCTTCAAAACAAAATCCTAATTCCTTTAATCAAATTGTGATTGGTTAAAGGTGGGATTGCCATTAATATGAAAACAACTAGTATGTTGTTGCAACTTGCACAATGCTTCAATGTTCAATGACAATTGATGTTCAATTATAAAACTTAATCACATTTTTATTATGCAAATACTTACAAGGACACAAGATTGGAGAAGTTAAGGAACCTAGAAGTGCAGAGGCTATAGTGTTTATGTATTGGCGCTTGTTGTAATTCACTACTCGTAATAACTCCCCTTTAGGCATCATGAAAACACAAGTGGCAAAACTTGATGGCAATGGCTTCCCAAATTACATAGAGAGAGGTGACAAAGGGGGCACATACAAATGAGCAAAATCAATTGTGACCTCCTCATAGTCAACATTGAGAATCTAATTAAAAACAACAATGAAGATTGGTCAAAGAGACAAACCTTAAACCCAAACAACAATGAAAATTGGCCAAAGAGACAAACCCTAAACCCTAAACCCTAACGTGGAGCAATCTAGCAAATCCAATTTGAATCTACGGGCCATGTGATGGCAACATGTGTGGGCTTTTAATAGCCTGCTGTGCGAAACCCTAACTGTTAAACTTGGAATTGAGCAAATTATGTAAAATATCTGTGTGTTTTAGGTTAGGAGCTCAAGTTTTAGGTTAGGGAATTGGCTACAATTCGCCAGTTCAAAACGCTGGTGCTGGGCATAGGTGAGGGAAGAAAGAGAAAGCACTGGCAGAGCTTGCAGGCATGTCAGCTACTGGCATTGCATTTAGGAGGATGATTTTGCCATACACTTGACCAAATTCTGCTAAGAGAGACTAGGCTAGCGAGGTGCGGGGGGAGGGGGCTGGTTATCAAAACTTTGTTTGAAATTTGAAGTGTGATAGTAGTAGCCTAGGGGACGTGGTGCTTGGTCATAGGCTAATTAAGTAACGTGGCTCTGTGCACGTCGAGTTTCCTTGGACAGCGGGTTCATTGAGTAGCGCATTGCCATTAACTATCTGTTGACAACATGGGCTGCAAGACAACAAATTCTTTGTCTCCAAGTTTGGCTAACTTAATTCAGGGAGTGTCTGTATGTGTGTGTGTGTGTGTGTGTGTGTGTACTTGGAAACTAAAGTCTCCAAATTGTTGTCAGCTGGTTTTAGTCAGTGCACAGCTTTTGATAAAGATAACAACAGCAGTTAATTTACTGTTTTTAAATCGACCAAAATACTTGTAGTAATCTCTCCCAACTATGCTGCACATTTGAAATTGTATAGAAGAAGAAGAAGAAGATGAAGGCTTGTAATCTCTCCCAACTATGCACATTTGAAATTGTATAGAAGAAGAAGAAGATGAAGGCTTGTAATCTCTCTCAACTATGCACATTTGAAATTGTATAGAAGAAGAAGAAGATGAAGGCTTGTAATCTCTCCCAACTATGCACATTTGAAATTGTATAGAAGAAGAAGAAGAAGATGAAGGCTTGTAATCTCTCACAACTATGCACATTTGAAATTGTATAATTTAATTTCTTCATAAGTGAACAAGAACAAGAAGATGAAGGCTCTAATTCTTAGGTTCAGGGTTTTTTTTCCTCCCCTCCCCCCCCCCCCCCCCCCTTTCTTTTTTTTTGCTCCCTTCTTCACCCCCCCCCCCATCACCTCAAGAAAATTCCATTCTTCATATTATGGGAGGGAG
>Ga0116231_10000314_pt1 | contig 77458 bp, 57 predicted proteins | sample S1TSphgellanicum_2_FD_89695 | JGI IMG/M metagenome (GOLD analysis project Ga0116231, IMG submission 89695) | Host-associated microbial communities from peat moss isolated from Minnesota, USA - S1T2_Fd - Sphagnum magellanicum MG | ecosystem: Host-associated > Plants > Peat moss > Unclassified... | reverse complement strand
CACAGCCCGGGCCTACGTTTCCCCCCCCCCCCCTCCTTTTTTTTTCCCTCAAGATTTCCAAATGTCATTGAACTAGCCAAGCCGATCATAGTGTTGTTGTGTGGCACCCAAATCCGTTGTTGATGCACAACCGTTCTCGTCCACCTGCCAAAAAAAAAGAAGGTGGGGGGGGGGGTGGCAGGGTTTGCTCACAAAGAAACATTCACTGCACAAGAGTGGCAAATACTGTTGTGAAAGTTAGGAAACATTGCCATTTGTTTGGAATGCAACCTTAAAAGGAGACTTACATTCGTACATTTTCATTCAATTCGTAGTTCTTTCATGCCCACATCCAAGTCAGAGAAAAACAGCTTTCATCGACACCTCACATTGCATAACACTCGTCCTGATGATGGACTCCTTGGAAGGTGGGAGGAGGAGCACCTTGGTATGGCCAAACCTTGTGTTAAAAGCCCACACGTAATCTTGAAGGTTACATAATATATATATATATATATATCCTTGTACATTAACTCTCTTCCTCTCTTTTAAATCTATGCATAATTTAATTGCTCTTTGACCCTAAATTGTTGGTTTTTTTTTTCACAAAAAAAAAAGAAATTTTCCACCCAAAAAAATCACTTCCTCCATCTTATTCTATTTGATTATATATTAATAATTTCAACCCTAGTCCTGAATTAATATTTCTCAGGGTTGGTTTTGAGTTCTGATGTGTTTCCTAGCGGCGCCAGGAGCTTGAGAAAATGAACACACAATTTCAAGCCTTCCAAAAACTGCCACAAGTTATGGAGAGATGGTAAATTTGATTTGTTCATACATTGCCAGTTTGATTGATAAGATCATCAAGAAGCAATGTTGAGAATAAATTACACATTAAAAAAATAGGGAAAACAAGATAAACTATAGAAATTTAAAATTTGGTCAAAACACCCCACCCAATGATTTTCTTTTTCAGATTCTTTAATTTTAAAAGTCAGATTTTTTTATTTTAATTAAAAAATAATTTAAAAATTGAAAATTTGAACCCTTTTAAAAACATGGTCAGATAAATAATCAATATTATGTAGACAAAGATCTTAGCCAATGGTTTCCACATATGCAAGATCAAAAGGCCAGGAAGAAACACATGGCATGATTTTGCATGTTGAAAGCTTACAAGTGAACCTTCCAAACTTGTCAATATATAAATTTTTTGGGAGAATGGATAAGGCCATAGTCTTGACACATCCCACATATGCATTCCCGCATAAACAAAGAAAAAAATTTAACATAAATACGAACTTGGCACACTTCCCAAGCCCCCTTTCACATGGGCACCTTGATTCCATATTAACATCTGGCAAAACTTGTACTATGGTAAGCAAGAAGGGATTGCCTTTTTGTATAGGCACAAAGTTCCATACTATAAAATAACACATAGTTTTGTTGTGTTTCATTTGGATTGTGTCATATGGAAAGAATTAGTGCCTTGTTTCTATTGGAACAAGTTTCAATAAGAACCAGTAACCTTGCTTTTGGTTTATATAGTATGAGGAAAATGTCCCTTCGGTCAGATTCGAACAAGTTTCATCAATATCCACCATTGCATTTGGTTCGCATAATGTCAACAAAGGTTGCGTGGAAAATGGTTCCTTGGCTCTCTCTATTTGGATCAAGTTCTGATAAGATACACTTGCATTTGGAATTGTATAATGTCAATTGTACATTGTTAATAATGGGCTCGACTATTGGATCACGTTTATACAAGATCTATTGTTGCTTTTGGTCTCTATTATATAGTGCTGTTGATATATTGGGGAAATGGGCCTCACTTGCTCTAGTCTAACAACGTTCCACAAGCTCCAAAGGGTGCTTAAATAGTAACTGGTATAGAGTTAACATGGTTTGAACCCAGGATTGACTTTTGAGAAATGGACAAAGACAATGAAATCATTCTTAAAGGACTTACTTATGGATTGTGTTACCCATGCCCTTCAAGAATTTTCCTTAGGATTTGACATTGAAGGAGAGATCTAATGGTTGGATTGCCTTGCAACCTGGTTGAAACTTGTGACCAGCAGAAACTTTGTGCCTACTTGGTACACAAGATTCCCAATTGAACCCAAACAACAGCCACCGACCTCTTGACACCCTTGAGCTATGCATCAACTAGACCAAATAACCTCACATTGCCTTATTTGCGGCCTAATATCAAAATAAAACTTTCAATTCATTTCCTGTAGAGTTGCATGCAATAATTGTTTTTTAAATTTAAATTTTGATTTATGGTCACTTGTAATAATATTATGGTCCATTGAGAGCACTTTTATGAGTACATGATCATCATCAGAAGATTACATCATATAATGTGATCAAGCAAATGGCATGAACTGCCACCCCAGACCTTAATGTACCATTTGTTTTTCTCTGGTGCTTTGCTCTTCCATGGTGGCAGTAGCAACTGGTTGCACCAATCTCGAGACCGGGGATTTGTCAGCCATCAGAGCATTCCTTGTTCTCCTCTTTGGTGAGCACGTCATAAGATAGTATCCACTACCAGTATTTTTAATTTCAAATTTTTGATATTGCTAAATTGGCAATCATTCACATGAAGATATAGCCAGATTTGGCTATAGGCCAGATATGAAAGTCAAAAAAAACTTAAAGAGTCCTTTTATATTTTGGCTACCTGCTGGAACTTGTAGAATTCTAGCAATTAAATTTATTCCTTTTTCAAAACCTGGAAAATTAGGAATTTTTTTAATACAAAAATCCTTTGAATTTGTTGAAGTCATATTTTTGAAGTTGCAAAAATGGAAAAATTCCACTTAAGAAAACGCTGGTACCCACCTTTGGTCTCCCATGAAGGCGTGGAATGCATACTTACTAAAATCTATATAAATGTAAAAAACTTAAAATTATGCTTGGAGAGTCAATTTAAAAATTCCAAAAACAGCCCGATCAGACCTTATAAACCTTTAATGGTTAATGGAGAGCCAAAAGTGATGGTGGATAGAACCTTTCTTTGGAGTGTAAATTTGTTTTTCATTTAGGGAAGGTCTGGAGTCTTGAGCAGTGTTGGTTTTTTTTTGGGTTTAAATTTCACATCTTGCTGAATCAAAAGACAGCAAAAGTGACTCATACAAAGGCCTCTTTTGTTTTAGAAAAAAGATGGCTCAAAGTTGTCACATTATGAGGGATTTTATTTTTGGGGCCAGATTTAGACAATAGGTTCTAGTATGTTGCCAAAATATAGTAGGATTTCTAAACTTGTCTACTTTCCTCTTTCACCTGTAGCCAAATTTGGCTAAGTCCTGATAGCCACAAACACCACCTACCTCACAAAATTGAAAGAAAAGAAACATTGGTCTAGGACTGGTGAGGTCCTATACTGTATTGTGTACAGGCCCCCCCTTATGCTGCTGCTGCTGCTGCTGGCTGGAGATGCTCTTATTTGTAAATTGTTATACTGCATGAGTGCAGCATTAAATTTGAAGGAATGGAATCCATTGCGTCACCAAAGATGATGTCATCTGCAGCACCCATCCACAAAGTGTAGACAAACCAAAAACACAGAAGAAAAGAAACACTAAAACTCATGAAGTGATTTACTGACAAATTCCTGAAAGGACAGACCATAATCTAGGAAGCAAGAAAGAAAAGGATGAGATTGATTATTTTGGAGTTTAACTTTTTGTGGGATATATAGCCTAGATGTGGTGGATGCTGCTGCATTGGGTAACTCTTGAAAGTTTCTGCATAGGCCAAATTACAAAGGAATTGGTCTCAGGACCAACAGATCCCCCCGCAATCTATCTGTGTGATGATGATGATGAGGATCAGTTTCAGTCATAACATTAGCTGCTTTTTTCCTGAAGTTCTGGAGCAGCTACAAAGTTTCAATTTTCTGAACCAAATCTTTTGCCAAGAGACATGTTTTTGCAATGCTTTTCTTGTTTTGTTTAGGAGCCACAACTTCAGCAGACCCACACCCATTGGCACACCCCCAGGCTAAGCTCAGTGGTAGAGGCCCACTGACATGCCCTTTGGTGTGAGCTAACTCACTTGAGGTGGGCTCCATGCTTCAACCACCATGGTGGTGAGCGAAGCTTCAGCAAACATGGTGGGTTGGGGTTCAGCTCCCCAATCCATCTTATAAGACTGGGCGAAGGGGTTTGGGACAGAATTTGGAGCAAGTCAGGCTTGTTCCAGAACCAACATAGTGCATGTGTTGGTTCTTAGGGCAACATATGGTTGTCCTAGGGTGGCACTTGGTGCCACCCCAAATAAACCCTTTGGGGCAACTTGGAGTTGTCCAGCGTTGGCACTTGACATCGCCCTATATTTCCTTCCTTTTGAAACATACCTAAATGTTATCCCAGGAACAACACTTAGGAATTGTTTTGGGACATTGCTTGGTGTTTTCCTAAGGAACATGGGAATGCCATCAACATGTCTTCAGAGTGGCTTTAAGAGAACTTAGGATAATTCATAGTAGGTTAAGTTTTAGTCTCGACTTAATGAATCTAGGTAGTTAATCAATCTAGTTTAGGTAAGTTTGAAAGACTCAAATTTGCCTTGAATGTCATGTGATGAACAAGTGGTTAGGAGCTAGGTACGTGAGATAGTGTGAGGAACTTGACAAGTGTGGGAGTGTGGGAAAACAAACTAAATGGGCATTATATAACTAATATGAAAGGAAACACTTTTGAACTTGTGGTTGTTGCATATCCAACCAACCTTAAGGTCATAATGTTAACCATTGATGAAGGGGATGGAATGAGTTTAGAAAAAAGAATCTATGTGACCACTTTTTTAAAAAGTGAAAATGTTAAAACTAAATTTTGCAAGGCCAAAGTTAATGAAGTCAAATTGCCATCTTTTTATTCAAGTGACAACTAGAACTCAAGTAATATGAATGGACCAAGTATTAGGGCAAAAGCCTCACCCAAAAAATGTTCATTTCAAGAGAAGGGATGGAAAACCCTTGAAGTGGAAAGAATCCACAAAAGAGTTTGCAATCCACAAGGATGCAGAAAAGGCATTTGCTAGGAGGGAGGAGGTGATGATGGAAGAGATGAATGGTGGAAGAAATCAAATTGGAAGATGAGTTGGATATGATGGTTAGGCAAAAGTGACGCGCTCCCAAGTCCCTAGTTAGCCCCAAGTTGGGGCTAAGTCACTCAAGTTGCGGAATTTATGGGACTCGAAGCACGCTCCCAGCTTCCAGCACTAAAGGGGGTGAGAGGGGTGTGCTAAAAGCTCCGGGATTAGACTAGGAAGAGGGACAAGCTTACTCAATTATTCGGTCCTACATCCAAATCCAACCAACAAGTTGGTTAGAACTCATTTTGCACACTTTCAATGTTGGGACAAGCCACGGGCAACCTTGGACTCACTTGACTCACCACGGCCTGGACTCGGGGGAAGCCACCACCTTCCCCCATATAGTATTCTTTGCAGTTCTCCGCCACACTTGCATCCAAATGGTTCTTTTTCTCGGGACTCCCAAAGTGGAGTCCCGAAACTGTCCTGGTTTGGACTCCCGGGACTTTGGGCGTTCATAACTTCTCGCCCCAAGCTCGGATTGGGACGAGGTCTGAATCAAAGTTGTAGCTCTCCTTGAGAGCTTTCCAACGGTGTGTCACACTCAACTTACACGCACTGGAATCGGGTCAATTCCTGACTTTTAGTGATCAAGAGTCAAACTAGCCTTTCTTTCGACCATAACTTGTGTTGTAGATATCCAAATGGCTCATGCGAGGCCATTTTGGACATCTACACTTCAAAACCTTTCCAACGGTATAAAGAACGTCTCAATGCGAGATGTTTTGACCCCTGTAATCGCGCTCTAAATTTTCGAGAGTCCCGGAGGACTCCCAAGTCCCATTTTCGGGGGTGTGAGTGGTGACCTCACACTTCCCTCAAAGTGAGGTTGCGACAAAAAGGCAAGGGCCATTCTGAAGCCACCACCTCCAATGCCAAGACTTTAATGTTGGTTGGAAATATGGCACATGTCTTGAAAATGTTACAAACTATGTTGTTATAATAAGTTAAAACCAACAAGATGTTGGCTAAAACTTTGGTGGAGGTTTAAAAACTTAAATCCATGGAAGAATTAAGAAAGGATTCTTTTACAAAAACCATCAAAATGTAATCCCCAAAATTTTTCACTAGGAAGGATGTTTGTGCAAATAAAGTAAGGCAATAGGTTGTCCAAGTGAAGGCTTATTTTGAAACCCAAGCCATGGCAACTAATGTGGTACAACTAGCATAGTCCTCATTAAAGAACCAAATTCTAAAATGCTAGATGGTTCAAAAGGACTTAGAACCCTACTTCATGAGCATTATGCTTTGGAATGAATTCAAGTAAGTTGAATGAAAGGTTCATTTTTCATAATTAAATCTTCAAAGGAAGAACTTTTGAACTTGTGCCAAAGGAATGGACTAAGGGCTTTGGTGCATTATGTGTAATTTTTTAGTGCCCTAAATTAAGTTTCATCCCCATGAAAGAGGAATATGCCCACAAGATGACATTTTTCCATCATTTGTAGCCATAGGCCCAAAAACGCATCTTCCAAAAAAAATGAAGTCTTCAAGACTTGCTAGAAATGATGAAATGGTATAATGCATGGAAGATGACTTCTCTTTTTGCAAGATGGGTGAGAGCCGAGGTGAACACCAACCTAAGACGAATAACAACTCCCAAATCAATGACAACTTCAAATGAGATAAAAAGAGGAAGAGGGAGAAGGGCCCCACACAAAAGTAAGGAACCCCCAAAAAAAAAACCTAAAGAGGACCTTAACATAACAAAATATTTCAATTGCAACCAAATGTTTCCATTATAACTAATTAGGGCATTTTTTCAAAGATTAATTTATGAAAAAAATCGGGATTAAATTAAAATTCAACATTTGCAAACCAATGGTCAAACATAAAAAATCAATGAATTATTAATCGATATTGGTGAAATTATGTGGTAGCCAATTAAAAAGATTGGGGTGACCACTTAGGTTTAATGGAATTCTACTACAATTCAACCAAACATTTGACAATAGGGATAAGCCCATTTGAATTAACATGAAAGGTTGAAACATGACAATTCATGGATCTAACCATATCAAAGGTGGGAAAAACCTATTGCGATGGAGGTAAAAATGTTGGAAAAATGGTCAAAATTCATGTAGAAAGAAAAATTTGGGCCAAAAAGCTTTTGGAAAAGCCATAGGTGAATTATGAAAAGCAAACCGACAAGTTTTGAAAACATATTGAGTTTAAAATTAATGACCTTGTGTGGTTGAACATTTGTGATTTTAAAATGCTTGAAACTCTAATAAATTGGTTCATATTGAAGTACGTAGGGCCCTATAAAGTATTCCACAAACCTCACCCATATGTTTATTTTTTGTTGTTCCCAACAACTTTTGTGTGAAACATCCAACCTTCCATGTCTGTAAGTTATTTAATGAAGATAAAAGAAGAAAAGACTATTATTGAAGATTTGATCTCATTCAACATAAGCTCGCAATGGAAGTTAAATGTATCTTAACAACAAGGCAAACTAGATGTTTAAGTCAAGTGGAAAGGTTGCCATTGAAAAGAAACATAATGAACAAAACCAACCCACTTGGACCAAATTTAGCAAAAACAATGGAGAAGTTCAAGTTGAAAAGAAAGCATGAACTGTAATGAAAAAAAATGTAGAAGAGACACCCCAAGTAACTAGGTGTTGATGGGGATATCAACTTTCAAAAATGAAGGTGAAAAATTGAAAAAAATTCAAGCTTTTGATGAAGTTAAAGGTGCACAAGTCCAAACTCATAATTATCAAAAGATTTGGAACTCAAGTTGTCCAAAAAAAATTCCATGGCAAAAGGAAGTAGAAGGTTTAAAATGAGATGATAACATCCAATGAAAATAGATCTTAGGAGTTAAATTATAAGGAAAACTCCTAAGGGCATAATTGGGGTAATGATGTGTGCAAATTAAATGATATGCCTTTAAACTAAGAAATAAACATGTGGGAATGAAATTTCCAATGCATGGCATCAGAAACCACATCCTTAAAGGTATGTTAGGTTTGAATTGTAAAAGCCTAATTCAACATTATTTGTTGGCTTGTTTATTGGCTTCTTCCCAATCGTGGTGGTGGGGGTGGTTGAAATGAAACCAAGACATGAACTAAAGGAAAGGAAAAAACCTTTTAATGATCAAGCCAGGCCAATTGTGGGAATGATGTTAGATGAAGTGTGAAGTTGTCATAAGAGATGACACATGTAAAAAAAAAATGTAAGTTTCTTTTAATGTGAAATCAAATTACTCAATGTGAAAGGACCAAAGTTGAGAAGTTATTAACCCAAAATGACGTGATAAGGGGTGACAAATGAAAGACTTGTCATGACAAGGGCAAAATGTTTAAAATGTTTACAAAAACATAAATGTTTACAAAAACATAGACCTTCAAAAGGTGGGGGTGAGTGACATGCCTTATTGTGTGAACTAACTCACATAAGGTGGGCTTTGCATTGGACCACCATGGTCGGGTACCAAGGTGGAAAATGATGATTTGGCCAACATGGAAAGGTGGGGTTTGACTCCCCAATTTGCCTTATAGGACTTGAGTTGAAGGGTTCAAAATGAAGTTTGGAGCAAGTTGGGCTTGTTTTAAAACCAACATATGTGTTGTTTGTTGGGGCAACATGTGGTTGTCTTGGGGTGACACTTGGTGCTCCCCTAAACAAACCCATTGGGCAATTTACTTTTGTAAAGTATGTGGTAAGTAGGTTTTAACAAATAAAAAGTGGAATAATTTTTGTATGGGGATTTTAATAATGCAATGATTTTTATATCCTTACCTAGTATCAATACGTTTCATTGAATTAAATGTGTTGAAGATTCCTTGAATCACAAATTTATCATGTAATAAATAGAGATACTTTTATTTTTAAAATATCTTTGTTATTAATTTTTTGGAAGTAAATTCTTACAAATGTAATAGAGGCACCAAGGGTATTCTACCATATTTCCATCCATTTCAATGTTACTTTATTGCATTTATATGCACAACACATAATAAAAATGGAAACATTAATTTTTTTATATACTTTACCATGTTTATGCCCTAAGGTAGTTTGCTATAGGTTAAGTCCTAACCTTGTCTTAATGAGTTTAGATAATAAACAAATGAAGTTTGGATAAGTTCATAAGACTTGAGCTAACCTTGAATGTTTGGGATGCATAATAACTAGTTAGGAAATAGGAATGCAAGGTAATAAGAGGAGCTCAATGAACACAAGATTAAAAAAAGGGCATTACAACCAACAAGGCACTCCAATGGGTTTGAAAACCCTTTACCTTTTTTGAGGTCCTAGGTTTTAGATAATGGTTGTACCTTTAAACCATCACCCTTCACCCTTGGAGTTAAACACACAATTCCTTTTGAGGATATATAAGATAAAGATGTTCATCTTTACAAATAATGTCTATTTTTACATGAGGGTTAAAAAATTCATTTAATTCAAAATGGAACATTCTTATTGGTTGAATGCTCAAAGTTCGGCCCTTTAGCTTTACACTAAAGTTGTGATCAAAATATTCAATAATGATATCATTGCAAAAATCTTGTGCTTTTTTGTGGAAAAAAAATGTTCATAAAATGAAGATCGAACTTCTTTTAATCAACACAATAATTGTATCATATATATATATACACACACACACACACACACACCATCTATGCCATTACATGGGGAGGGGATGGGGGGAAGGGTTCCCTTCTTAAGCTTGGGTTCAAGTTGATGTAAGAAAGTGCCTTGACTGTGGTTAAGTTGGGTCACATATTTTTTGAGCTTGGGGCATGATGTAAAGTGGACATAAGTTTGTTAAATGAACAACTTTTTGGACTAGGTAATTGACTCAAGCACATAGGTGACTGTGGATAGTTGAGGCACATAAAAGTTGAGACTAACCATGATAACCAACATGCTTGAACTTGTTACCAAACATAAATCCATTGTATCGGAGAACCCTGCATATGGGTTATGGGACACACAAGAATGTGAATCATGAGGTTCAATCAACCGACTTTTTAGAACATATGAAATGGTGAAGCCATCTTCTTATGACAATTCATCTCATTCAAGAAAAAATAGTTATAATATCTTTAGTTGTTTTATGTCAGTGTAATGTTTGCTTGTTGGATGGCCCACTTTCTATTCTATTTTGGTCTTGAATGTTTAAAAAACCTCTTTTGTATTGGTTAGGATAGGAGGCAAATCAATAAATCATCCTAAATTTAGGTCTCAAGAAGGCCTCATTTTGTATGATTTTTGTCTCTTCCAACTTTGATAAGAATGATATTTTTGAGTTGTAACTTTTAAAGATTGGAAGATAAATCAAAATTTGAGATCCACTCCATACTTATTTATCTATGATTATTTGTGATTATTTTTCACAAAATTACTTAGTTAGTAACATAACTAAAATATTATCCATATATTATGATGAATAATTAGTTATATAATGAGGAATTGCATTACATTGTAATTGCATTTTAAAATTAATCATTATATAATTTTATAAATAAATGAAGTAGACAATGACCAACTCAGCCTTTTTGGCATGTAACAAGCAAAGGAAAGTGAACAAAAAAATTAGGATTTAATTTTGTTTGACAATTTCTGATTAATTCATTTCTAATGTTTAAAAGAAGTTCTATATTTTTAAAAAAATTCTATATTGCTGGATCAGTACCAAAAAAAATTGTAATTCACTTGAGTCAGCAATAAATAAATAAATAAATCATTTTTTTGACCTTTCCATTTGATTATGCAATGCCCTTCAAATTAAAATTTAGTATTAAATAATTCTTTGAATTATAACTTTTTTTTAATGAATAAATTTTAATGAGTGATTTCACGAAAATGGTGATAAAGTGTTTGGCTGATGGATAGTAGAATCTTGGAATTTCCTTGCCATAAGAAATGACTTTCCCTTTATTTATGTTATGAGCCTCAGGGTTCAACTAAATCTAATTGTAATAACCGAAGAGGTCTTCATTAGTGCGGGTGGGTCTTTAATAACCACCAATTTTGAGTATTTGGAAAAAGCAAAATCAAAGAACCAAAAATTCCAAAAATTCGAGGGAAAAAAAATCAAAATCAGAGAATTGTTGATTCCAAGTAATTTCAAAAATTTCAAAAAACCATCAAGTTTCATGAAAGACTCATTAATTTCTAAGCAGTTATTTGATTTTTTCAAAAAATAAATAAAAACAACAACTATATATAACAATATGATATTTTCATTTTTTTGGTTAATGACGATTTTATATCAAAACCAAGTAATTTGATTTTTTGATAATTGTGATTATTGATACCCAATAGGGGTTTAGTGCAATTTTTAATATGTGCCCACCCCCCACTTTGTTCCTCAATTAAGGTCATTTTGAGTTATTTTCTATGCTACGGACAAAACTGCAAGTCAAACAATCAAATGCAACAAGTTTATTTGCAAGGGAGGTATGACAATACGTGATATAACTGGGCACTCCTATCCAATAGCATGATTCCACATTGTTGGTGTGACGCTCCCTACAATTGGTTGTATACCCCGAATACACTAATGGTTTTATGATGTTATGGTCTTGAACGTTTTATCTCCAAATAAAATATTCTCACACTTTTGTTTAATAAAAAAAATGTTCTTTTAGACTCAATAAAATGTATTGACAACAACAAAATGTATTGCAAAAAAGAGCAAACTTGCCAAGGAAATAGGATTTAGGGTTTGACTTTTTGAAGAATCACACCTTCTTGGAGACATCGACATGAATAAGCCACAGCGGCCCATAAGGTGTGAAGTGTGAACAGGCAGGCGCATACGCACTTGGAGGCATTGTATTGGTGAAAAGAAAATCTTGTGTTGTTTGTTAGACGCTTCCAATGACTATTTTGTGTGTGTGTGTGTGTGTGTGTGTGTGAACACACCCAAATAGGAGGGATGCTATTTTAGAGAAAATGACAAAAGTGACATTCCCTCAAAGGCTTGTCAACAAGCATGAGTGCATGAGACCAAGGCACATGTGGAGGAGTCTTATTGGTCAAGCAAATATCTTTGGGGGGGGGCTTGGGAGAGGGGTGGGGGGGGGGAGATGTGTAGTAGATTTGGGCATAATGAAGTGTGAATGGACTACTCAAGGTTTAGTTTGAGATCTTTCCCACAAGATGACAAGTGGTCATCCAAGGGCTAAACAACAAGGGGGGTTATGTTTATATTGGCGAGTAAAATAATAATAATGTCCAACACGTTGGAAAAAAGGACATTCCAAAATCTAGTGGAAGCAAAAGGAAGGGGAAAAGGGTGATTGAAGAGATGGGGTGCACCAATCCATGCTTCCCAACGTAGCAAAAGCAACCCCTATCTTTTGTTAGGGTGATCTACTCCGATCAATGCCGTACCAATAAAGAGCAAAGGACACCATTAGTTTATTGAGTAAAAGCAAAATGAGCATATGACTGAATGGCATTTCATCCTATATGGCTATTGCCTCCATCTCATACATAGGTAATCTTATTGTGCATAAAGAGCACAACAAGATTGCCCCAACCCCCCTCTTTCAAGGGTTTCATCCAAATGTAAGTTATCCACGTGGTGTGTGAGGCAAGGGTTGAGGCCAACAAAGGCTAACCTTTATTTAGTAGGAAGGTAGGTTAAAGTAACATCTAACATGGCCTAGCCTATTTGGTGAGCTCATAACCATTTGCTACTTGCAAGGTAAGTTACTCACTACTCACCACGTATCAATAAAAGATCACTAACACCACAATAAATTATTGAGTTTAAGAAACTGGGGACATTTGACTCATGCAAATAGGCGAAGTGATTGACTTGACCTTCTTTCTACCTTATATAACACTATACATTGCCTCCTCCCCTAATGGACCCGCCAAATGTTTCAACGTATGTGGAGGGCACATTATCAAGTGGAACCTATCCACCACAAGCGACGTGGCATTCACAAAAATCAAACACCGTGTCTCTAGAGGGGCATTTCACTTCTACTAGAGTGGGTGATTTCAATTTTCAAAACGCCTTCCTCATTTTTTATTAAATTTTAATTTTCCCGTGATACTTGGCAGGTATCCACCAAGAAACAAAGGAAAAATGAAAAAAATAGAAAATTTCTACCAATGCCTTGTGTGTAGTAGGGTAAAGCCTGAGGGGGGTGGGTGTAAATAAGGGCCCCTCTTAGGCAGAACCAACCATGTGCCCTACTTCATTAAAGTCTGCCCCCAGAGCTTTTATGCAATGTAAAAACCTTAGCAATTTTTTTGTATAAAAAATCTTGTATTGGGTATCTGATGGATACCTACCAGGCATAACAGAAAAAAAACAACTTCAGGTTGTTCAAAAAAGTGAAGTGCCTGTCTCCATAGGCATTACAGTTTTTGAAACACCCACCGACATATTACACTTTGTAAGGCTTTACCCGTTGTAAACCTCAAGCCGAATATTATCATATCATAAATTGAACCATATGAAGATCATAAGGCATAGAAGGGGGGGACTGACATCTACTCCTTAAGAGTGGGAGGGATCTTATACCTAGTTTTCGCTATGAGCTCACTTCTTTTTTCTAGGAAGAATATTCATGATATAAGGTGCCCTCCAAAGATACAATGAAATTTCTTCAAGATGGTATTAGAGCATCTCCAACGGCCATCAGTATGCAACCCAACAAAAATATTTCTCACATCCAAGTTTAATAGTTTACTTCTTTTTTTTCCAACCCCATGCATAAAACTAAAAATGAGAGTGCAAATAGGTAAGAGACTTCTAATAGCAAACCACCCAGACCAATCATTATGATTGACAAATCAGAAACAGTGAGCAGCTGTCAGATGCAACAAAAGTTTTTGGTTGCTCACATTAACAAGCAAACAAATTTTCTTATTATGTATTAATATGGTGTGATCAGCAAAGGGCACAGGTGATCCCCCTTTAGTTATTTTGCATGCTTTCTATAAGCAAAGGGTGCCACCTTTCATAGGCCATTTCTATTTGGATTGCAGGTGAGAACTCTTCTAGACTTTTTTGTTTTTGGACGTATCCCATCCCTTTCTCTATTTTATAGGCTTAGTGGGAATAGGCTTTTGAACATGATTTGTTCATTTGCCCCTGGGTGACCCACTTTGGGCTTTGTCCTCTCTCTTTTTCCTTCTCTTTTCCCTTTTACTGGGCGCTTTGTTTTTTGGTGTTTGCCATAGTTTCATCATCTTTAAACGCTGGTTATATATATAAAGAAAATATAGGATTAGATAGTTATAATGGGAGCTTTCAATTGTTTTGAGGAGGTAACTTCAATAAATTGGCACGTAAATGTTGTAATAATATATAGGCTTGCTCCTTGGTGGAAAGAAAAAAGTTGGTGACCAATGAAATTGCTCAAATAAGTGCCTTGAATTGTTTTAAAGAGTTGCCTTAATGAACTAGTATTTACATATTTGCATGCAAAGAACATGCAAATTTGCAAAGAGCTTCCAACAATAATTTGGAGCTTTTTTTCACATCATTTTCTGATTTTTTAAATTAAAAATTTGCACGAATGGAAGAAATCCATTGCAGAAGGAAAAGCCACAGACAAAGAGCCAAAGGGAAACCATCATTCTCTGATTGTGGAGATTTTATAAAGGAAGTTCCTCATAGTAACAAAAAGGGGTTCTGGCACGATACTTGTGCAGTTCTCATTCTAAGAAGGACAAGTGGTCATGGGTTGGTTCCGCTTGCGGTTCTACCAGTTCCACTTGTGATGTGAAAATAAACTGTGGGAACAGTACGGTATAGTCATGTGAATCAATGGTGAGGGACACAGGTTAAACTCTGGAACAGGCCCTGGTTTGGCCCCTTTCCACATAATGAGAACAGCCTCTCACCTTACCTGACACGTTCCAAGGTGGAACATACCCCGTACAATAGTGACTAAAATGAATAGGGATGATCATGCTAAAAGCCTGATCGGCTGGACTCTGGAAGTGTTGAAAATACTCATGAAGGATTTCAACCAGATTAGGCTACCCATCATTTGTTAAGTGGGATCTGCAATGCCTCGTACCATGGTAAAATCTGAAATTCATTTTGTTTTACTGGACACCCTTAGTAGGATCCCATCCTAAAAGGAACTCAAGCAATTAGTGTTAAATGTTTATCTCTCTACCTTATAAGAAAGAGCATCTCTGGTGGTGCTCAGTGTGTGACTCTGCAAAAATATTTTTCACATCCAAGTTTAGTAATTTACTTTTTTGCAACCCCACCCACAAAACCGAAACCTGGATAGGTGGAGGACTACTAATAGCAAACCACCTGGACCAATCACTATGATGGGGCCAATCAGAGTCACTGATCAGTAGTCAGATCATATTTATTACACTCTTTTCTGTTGCTGTAGCTTTCACCAGTCACCGCAAACTGTGCAATTATTCTCAGCCAAAACTATTTTCCTGAGCAAAACCGGCATATTTGACATTTCTTCATCCAAATTTAGTGTGCGTGATCACATATAGAGCACCCCTGGACATGCTGTAACAATAGTAAATGTTGAATACTATACAGTGAGGGAGCATTTAAATATCATAAGTGTCAAGTGTTGTGTTGGCCGATTGATAGTAATCGATGTGTGACCAATCATTATGGCTGGGCAATAATAAGATGTCTTTTTTTTCCATGCTTGTGGTATTTTGCATGAATTTGCAAGAGTTGAGCCCATTTTCACACCATTTTGTCCATGACATGATCCAAAATTTCACGTACATTTCATGAAAATCAGGTACCCAGGTAGAGCATATTAAGGCAAACTTTAGGATGACCCTTTAAACAGAGGTAAATCACAAGGCGGTAGGAGCAACATGCATTATTGAAGTGCCCTCCATATACACTAGGAAAGTTCTTAAAGTGCATTATGGATAGGGCATGAATATGATCTCCATCGTCTTCTTTGGTGGGACAATACGATCAAAGACATTACACGTTATCCATAGCTAGCATAAGGAAGAGCTATTCTCCAATTTAATTACCAAAGGTACCATAAGACTCAGCAAAAGGCACACCATTCAGTTTCAAAACAGGTGTGTGTTACCATAAGGTGTGCACTTTGAAAGAGAAGGGTCAACAAAGTTTGTAAGGTCCACCGGAGCCCATGTGGTATCCTACTTTCATGAGCTAGGTATGTGCACTAGTGTGTGCCCTAAAATCAGTGCCTTCACCAATGCCCAAAGCAGTTATCTGTAGGGCACCACAAAACCCTAAACCTTGAGGGAACAAAAAAATAAAATTGTCTAAGCAATTTGGATACGTACATTATTTTGAACACAACCTTAATTGACACACGTGTACTAATTTTAAAAATTAATAATCAATTATATCTTTTTTAATTTTATAAATTGGGGCTAGTAATGATTTCAAAATGGTGCCATTATTAATGAACCAAGGATTTGGAAACTAATTTAGAGGCCTATCTTTCATGTATCTCAAATTGAACAAATAATGGAGCACACACAACAAATCAACCGAGCCGGTATGCTAGAGGTGTGGTAATTGTGTCGGTAGTGCATGATGCATAAAAGCAGGTCTTCCCTTGCCATGTTTCCTTTGTGCAATCTTTATGGTCAAGCCGAGAAGCCCCACATGTGTAGCTTTGGCCCTAATGAAAAAAGGGAGATGCCATTTCTACGATAGGAGATGGATCCACATCCTCAAAGCCGAGCATTCAGTTTGCCCATCCATGACAAGGATATTCACTTGTTGTAAATGTGGCAAAGGACTCCCTTTCACCCTTTGTCGTTTACATGATCTTCCATGTGCAACTTCGGAAGTTGCCAACGGCATGGGATTTTCATAGACTTCAAGTCTTGTATAAGATGCCCAAAGAGCTCTCTCAAACATAATAATCACTGAACTTGAACAACAAAGGACACTTATAGGAAAGCCTGATTACAACATGAAGTTAAGATGGCTTTCACGGGATGGGAGAATTCCAACATAATTTGTATCCTTCTAAAATTGCCAGGCTCCTCCACCTTCATGCAAAAAAATAAGTGCCCACTTTACACTAGGAGTCAAGGCCAATGTTCAACTCAAATCAAGCATTCCTATTGGTGCAAAAGTTGAAATTAGCCCCCTAGGACTTTAAACTAGGAGTCAAGGCTGAAAAAGAAAAAAATATAGATTTTCAATCTGCCCCAAGTTAGTAGTAATAATTGCTGAATTTTATGGCCTTCTGTTGGCCACTAAGGCTGAAAAAAGGATTACCATCCAATTTGAGAAGCCAATTTGCAACCCTTGGGGCCAATGTTCCAGTATTTATTAATATCCTGACATCAATGTTCTAGCATTTATTAGTAACTTGGGGGGCCAAACAACAAGCCAAAAATGCTCAAAGTTGTTCCCAAGTGTTTTCAGCCCTGACTCCTAGTATAAAGCGGGCCTAAGGTATGGGTGCCCATACAAGGACTAAGATATGGGTGTCCTTTTTTCACGGATATAAATTCTCAATCTATTCCACCATACCTTAAAAATGGGATTGGACATCTGGTTGTTGCAAAGGATGATAATAGAATAGTTGGAAGGATCAGCCTTTCTTTTTGTTGGCTATATATATAGCCAGAAAGCTATATTAAAAATTTAAAGTGCTAAATAAATAATGATAAAAAAATGTTTTCAATAGCAAGAATTTGACCAAATTTTAAGAAATATTGCCAGACTTCTTCTATACATGGTTGAAGTAGGCAGCCAATAAGAAAGAAGGACGTTTTTAAAAAGTTTAATTTCATATTTAGCTTGCTTGTAGCCAGATTTGGCTTAGGATCATTGCCACTTTGGTTACATCAAAAAATTGAGCAAAACAAGCACTGGGAAGGATCCTTTTTCACTTGAAGAGAGACAAGGAGACTTGAGGATGCTTCTATCTGGAAGTAGAGATGATGCCACCAATACCTCCCTGACAAAGCAATTCTACATGTGCTATGTGGACCAAGACCAAATTTATCTCTTTTTGGCCCTATGATAAAACCCAAGAAGACTTCTCCCACGAGAATCGACAATTTCCTCTGAAAAAGTGGGGAATTGCCCATGTGGGAAGAGTTAGAAAGAAAACAAAAGGCTCTTGGCCTAAAGCTTATCGTCTATTCCACTTGTGGAAAGCTGAAACCTGCTCGAGAGTTAAATTAGGAAATGTTTGGGCAAGCTCATTTTTAAAAAAAAGAAAAGAACTGAGATTAACACCTGGTGAACATTCCTCAAAACTTGGTGGGACCAAATGAAGCCTCTAACTATTGAGACCTTCACTAGTAGAGCCAACAAACCCAAAACCTGAATTTGGGGGCATCCATTGACTTCATATAATACATGACAAACTTTATTCCAAGAGAACACAAAAAATAGAGGGAAAAAGCATCTCCTTTTGCACTTTTGGTCTTTGGTTGAATTAAAAAACTAGACATATGGTAGAGAGTATGGCTTGACACAAATTTTGCACACTTCTACTCTCCTTATCCTTTGTAATTTGCTGTTCCCTTAACCACATGGTTGGATCACAAAATTTCCAATTCATTATTTTCAAATATTACCCTCCTCCACAATTAAACATGATTGTTCAAAACATGACTCAAATTGTGTACAAAAGGCGTTGCTTTTTTCCAAATACCTTTTGTTGAGTTACATTGTAGACCAGCTTTTTCAAAACTCCAAGGGACTCCAAGGAGGAGTTATCTTGTCTAGCACCTACCTTCCCAAAGGAACTCTCTAAGTGTTTTTTACTACATTAATGAAGACGGCCCCTTATGAAATGTGTAGGAGCCACAATATGTGATGGCCAAGATCTTTTCACCACAAGTGGGGCCTTACTATCGTGTAGAAGACCACCAAGAACCAGAAGATGACCTCCAATGTCCGAGGGAATCATTCAGATATAAGGCGCTCTCTCATTACACTAGGAAATCTCTGAGAGGTTATGTTACGGAGGAAAAAGTCTCAGAATTTTTAGGAACTTTTTTTTAGGCTCTTTCACGAAGAATCATTTTCATTTTTAATTTGGAACAAATGGACAAATCCATTTTACAAAGAGAGGAGCCCGTACATTTTCACAAGTTTTCAGGAGCTTTTCAGGAGGAATATATTTCAGAAGTTTTCAGTATCTTTTGAGGAGTTTTGAAAGAGCTTCTATGAATAAATTAACTTAAATTAAGTTAAGACTTCTGAATCCAAGTTCAAGGATTGAAGGAGACCTTCAAAATGAAAGAATGATTGATCAAGCTCAGGATGAAAAGTATGACGTCATATTGGATGATTGTGCTAATGGAAGATTACAGGTGTGGGGGTACCGACCAAGGACCAAGGTGTTCCCATAAACTCTACTTATCCAATTGAAAATATATATAACAAAAAAAATTATGTATTTTCATTTTTATGATACCCAGGAGGTGTCACATGAAAAAAAGAAAAAAAAAATGAAGCAGGGCATTTTGGAGAATGAAATGCCCACCCCACGATTTTTTACACTTTGCAACTTAACATGCAAATACACTAAGATTTTATGCCCAGTGATTTACAAGGTCCCTAATTTAGGTCGAAGCTTGAGGACATATTGTAAGGAAACTAAATATAATTTCATTCTTTCCCCAACAACTGCCCTTTCAAAAAAAAAACTTATTTTGGGTGATTGTGAAATAAAATTATTTTCTTCAATATATATTTTTTGTCTTATCATTTATCATTTATATTTAAAACTTTGTCATTTTTTTAAAGACTTTTTAACCAATTAAAAAATTATATTTCAAAATCACGTTCATAAAAATTTGTCATTATCCCTTCAGAGACCCTTGGCATGCTCTTTGGTTAAAAAAATGGAGTATGTCCATGCAAAGCACAAACACCAGATGATCGTGACCAAATACAATTTGTTTTTTCATGATGAATTGGGGTCACGGGTGGCCCGTTCAAGCTAAGGTTCGATATAGCTGAACAAACAGGCAGGGACAAAATTGGATGCCTTGACACCCTTCTCTTTAGACTCGTTTACTCTTTCCATACAAGGAAGGAAAAAAACTGAAATCTACCATTTACTAATAACAACACATGGACTATATTAGTCAACCTTGACCGCCTCTAATGGCCCCAGAATCCATATATATATTAAGATAGGTGTTTGTTTTGTGATCATGTCTTACCCGTCCCAAACAATGGGCCCTTGCTGCACTTTTGATACCTTGGAAAGCCCTCAACCAGAGAGAGAGATCGTGTGCATGTTTGTCGTTTTTATAATTTCTGGACCAACAGAGCAAAAGTCATTGAATTTATAGTGATTCCAATGCTACAAAAGCCAATGGAAGACAAAGGATAGGATCCCAAATTCTAAACTACCTGGTCTGTGTTTTCAGCAAAAGAGATAGGAGGAACCCTCCCCCACCCTCCCAAAAAGAAAGAAAAAAAACCTCCCCATTATTATTTATTTCCCTTTGTTTTGTGCATGTTTGTCGTTTTGCAATTTTTGGACCAATGGAGCAAAAGTTTGTTAAATTTAGAGAGATTTTCATCTCTAGAAGAGTCTGATGCTACAAAACCACACAACAAAGACAAAGGATCCCGGATCCTACAACCTGGTCTGTGTTTTTGGCAAAAGAGAACCAAAAAAAAAAAGAAAGAAAGAAAGAAAGAAAAAAAAAACCCCCATCGGCCTTTGTGTTGTTGACTATCAAAAGTGTTGATGCTGGTCACTGTACTCAAGGCAGTAATAGCTGCTGGTGTTGCTAGCTTTGTTTGTTTGTTGATTTGCTTGTTGGTTTGTCTGGATCATTATCATGATGATTCGCTTTCCTTTTGTTGCAAAAAGTGGGCTTTTTTGAATAGATGAGTGAGAGAGAGAGAGAGAGAGAGAGAGAGGGAAGTTAAGGACTGGCACCGCCACCACCGCCCCTTTTAACAACCTTTGTTTTTACGTTCTTAATTTTGTTTTTGCATTACAATAGCCGCTATTTTTATTTTATGATCTCTCTCTCTCGCTCTCTCTCTCTCTCTCTCTCTCTTTTCTTTTTCTTTATTTTTTTTTGGTTTTGGGGGTGATTTCTCATTAAGCTTTCCCAACAACAAACAAAAAATGTGGATGTTGAGGGAAAAAGCTTAGAGAAGAGATTAGAGAAGCGATGGACTTATTTTAGACTTTAAACCACGTTATGATTTTAAAATTATATTAATTTTTTTCCCATCTGCTTTATTTTATTTTTAAAACCTCTTTTGTTTGTTGGTTTTGTTGTTGATTTGTTGTCAGGTTTATTGCTAATTTTGTTGTTGTTGGTGTTCGTTTTGTTCTTGGTTTTATTGTTAAATTTATTGTTAATTTTGTTGTTGTTGGTGGTGGAGTTGTTGTTTGTTTGTTTGTTTTTTTTTTGGTTTGAGTGTCGATGTTGTTTTGCTGTCGTTGGTTTTTCCTGTGATGTTTTCTGTTTGTGTGCGCTTGTGTGCGTGTGTGTGTGTTTTTGGTCTCTGGTGGTGGTTTTGTCTCTTGATTTTAGAGAAAATGGATTTGTTGGCAGAGAGATACGCTCGAGAGAAAGAGAGCTGAGGGTCGAGAAAATGGAGGTAACTAGGATCTTCTTCGTTTTGTGTAGCGTGTTTGCATTGACTTGAATTGGAGATCTCTAGTAGCCACACTCTTGTCTCTGATGAGTGAGTGAGCGAGAGAGAGAGAGAGAGAGATGTTGTGATGATGCGTTGTGAGATGAGAGATCGAATTTTGGCATCGCCTTGTGTAAAGCGCGGAATTCGTGGTCGCGAAACTGGCCGCTGGAGTGGCGGAGAAGACGAGGAGGAGGAGGAGGAGGAGGAGGAGGAATTGTTGTGCGATCAAAGAAGAAGAAGAAGAAGAAGAAATCATTTCAGAAAATCCACCTCCTACCCTGGGCGTTGTGAGACAAAGCTTCTCATACAATGTTCTCAGTTTTGTGAAGATCACGGCTTTCTTCCTGAACCACCAGCGAATTGGCCGCGCAAGAACAAGAATTACAACCCCCCCTGCTGACTCACGCTCAGAAATGCATCTATCTAGATCTTGCTATCTATCTATCTAGAGAAAGATAGAGCGAGAATTCTCGAGCTGAAATCTAAGTCCAGGGACGGGTGCTGTTCTCGCCGAGTGTTATTGAGAACCTCAGAGATTGTAGAACTGTAGCAGTAGGACTACTACGACTGTAGCAGGCAGGCTGGCAGGGAGGGACAGACGAAGAGCACAGGCCATGAATGTACGAGAGAGAGGCTCTAGAGCAGACGTCATGAGGAGCTTGGCCAAGGCCGTGAGTGAACGAGAGAGAGGAACTAGAGCCGACGTCACGAAGGCCGTGAGTAAACGAGAGAGAGAGGCTCTAGAGTGGACGTCACGAGGAGCTTAGCAAAGGCAGTGAGTGACTGAGAGAGAGGCTCTAGAGCGGACGTCACGAGGAGCTTAGCGAAGGCCATGATAGAATGAGAGAGAGAGGCTCTAGAGCGGACGTCGCGAGGAGCTTTTGGGGTGTGTGTGTGTGTGTGTTTTTGGTTTTTTTGGGTTTTTTTTTGGGTGACTTTTACGTGGCTTTCCCAACGATCAATTATCGGGAGACCATGAAGTACGCCGCATTCTGCTCCAAGGTAAGAGCTACTACCTCCAGCTCAAGGTAATAGGTGGAGGGTCCGTCCGTAAGTCCGGCCGTTACCCACGCCGCATTCAGCTCCAAGGTTTGGCGTCCTACAAGCAAGCAAGCAAGAAGACGGACGGACCGTGCAGTAGCAGCAGCAGCAACAGAGTAATTCGGATGATAACTTACTTAGAGAGATCGTGCGAGGAGTCAGTCGGAGCCAAAATGGGACCCGCCCGCTGTGTGAACCACCACCAGCGCCGCGCATGGACTCACGACAGATGTTGCGCGTGGCAATCCACCTGGCGACATGGGAACCAGCTGGCGCCCAAGCAGTGGAAGCAAAGCCCACCACAAAGCCTCCAAGTGGGTCGCACTCTTGTGCAAGAGAGAAACTATATGAGCAATTGCGAACCGCTATTCTGACTTGTGCCTCTCACTCGCAGTTGTCAACCCACCCACACAATCTTCCCAAACGGCATCCAACTGTTTTCTGCATGCTCATCAGCCCCCGCTCCCTCGCACCCTCCCAGCTGCTGCTGCTCTGCTCTGCTCTGCTCTGCTCTTTTGCTGCTTCTCATGCTCCTCAACTGCACCACCCACCACCACCACCTTTAAACACCCACCACTTCTTGTTTAAAGTCTGAGATCTCCTCCAAGTCAGTCTCCTTCTCAAGGGCTTCTTGAGGTCTCTCCTCTTCATCAATCACCCATTCATTCATCTTTGATGTTTGTGAGTGCATGATCATCATCAAAGGTGGTGCAAGAGAGAGAATATATGAGCAGTAGCAGCACAAGGCTGTGAATCAGCTTTTGTGACAGACAAATTTTCTTCAAGAACCCAAGCAGCAGCAGCAGCTGAGGAGGAAGGAGGGCCAGCCAGCTAGCCAGCCCCAGGTGGTGGTTGTTGTTGTTACAAGTTGCAACTGAAACCCACATTGAGACACTGCGAGCTTCTTGTGCTTGTGCTTGACACTTGGAGGTGGCAATGCTGACTTTGGAGTGTGGAATTGCTGGTGGAATTGGGGCTGGGGGAGCAGAGTTGGGGATAATGAATGGAGGAGGACTTAAACTCCTGCAGCGGCAAGGTGGCTTGCATGCTGCTGCAGGTGGTGCAAGGAGAGTGAAGAGCAGCAGCAGCTTGTGGGCTGCTGCACGACCATCACAATCTGTGGTTGATCTCAATTGTAAGAGATGTGAGTCAAATGATCGTCATGGTGCTGCACAAAACATCAAGTCCAGCAGGCATCATCACAACTTGCATGGTGCATTGAACAGTTCCAGAGGCAATGATGTATTCACTGCGAATTCTTGCGTGCATGGATCCTCCTCTTCTCAAGTGCAGCCTCTGAGTGCCATAATCACACCAGTGATTAGGGAGGTGGAGTCTGGGCTTCCAGAGCTTGCACTCTCTGCACCACCGGCAGCAGCAGCTCCTGAGCGGCACAACTTGAACATGTTTCAGCAAATTGCAGCATCAGTGTTGGATATGTTGGAGAAATCAGTGGTTACTGGCTTGGAGAGCAAGTTTCCATTGCCAGCAACTGCAGACCCATCTGTGCAGCTGGAAGGAAATTATGCACCAGTGGAGGAGAGAAGCGTGATGCATGAGCTTGACGTGACAGGAAAGCTGCCAAAATTCCTAGAGGGCATCTATGTGCGCAATGGTGCCAATCCCCAGTTTGAGCCTGCTGGTGGCCACCATCTGTTTGATGGTGATGGTATGCTGCATGCTGTGCAATTCAAGCAGGGCATTGTCAGCTATGCATGCAGGTTCACTCAGACGCAGCGCTTCATCCAGGAGCAAAAGGCTGGCTGTGCCATCTTCCCCAAAGCAATTGGCGAGCTTCATGGTCATGGTGGAGTAGCACGGTTGCTTCTGTATGCAGCTCGCTCCATCTGTGGGATTGTGGATGGGACACAAGGGATGGGTGTTGCCAATGCGGGCCTGGTGTTCCACAATGGCCGCTTGCTTGCCATGTCTGAGGATGACTTGCCATACCATGTGAGAGTCTTGGAAGATGGCGATCTGGAGACTGTCGGGCGCTATGACTGCAATGGGCAGCTCTCATCCACCATGATTGCCCATCCAAAGGTTGATCCAGTTTCTGGTGAGCTTTTTGCTCTTAGTTACAACATTATAACAGCTCCATTTCTCAAGTACTTCTACATTTCGCCTGATGGCATCAGAGGGCCGGAAGTGTCCATCACACTCCCAGAGCCAACCATGATGCACGACTTTGCCATCACTGAGAATTTTGTGGTCATTCCTGACCAGCAAATGGTGTTCCGCCTCAAGGAGATGTTCTCCGGTGGTTCCCCAGTTGTTCATAATAGTGAGAAGAGTGCTCGGTTTGGCATTCTGCCCAAGTATGATGAGACTGAAGCTCGGCTGCAATGGATAGATGTCCCAGACTGTTTCTGTTTCCATCTCTGGAATGCTTGGGAGGAAGGGGATGAGGTTGTGGTCATTGGCTCATGCATGACTCCTCCTGACAGCATCTTCAATGAGTCTGACGAAGCCCTCAAGAGCACCTTGTCAGAGATTCGTCTCAACAGAAGCACAGGAGTTTCTACCAGACGGGAACTTGCTAGCTTGAACTTGGAAGCAGGCCAGATGAACCGCAACTTCCTGGGGCGCAAGAGCAGGTACTTGTACCTTGCAATTGCTGAGCCATGGCCCAAAGTGTCAGGCATTGCAAAGGTGGATTTAGTCACTGGGGAGGTGAAGAAGTACATTTATGGACCCAACTGCTACGGAGGTGAGCCTACTTTTGTGCCTCGTTCATCTGACCCATTGGCGGCAGAGGATGATGGCTGTATACTTGCATTCATGCACAATGAAAGCACAGGTCAATCTGAGCTTCTGGTGGTGGATGCAGCCTCTCCCTCATTACAGTTGGAAGCATCTGTGAAGCTGCCCTCCAGAGTACCTTATGGCTTCCATGGTACGTATGTGACTGCAAAAGAATTGTCCAAACAGAAATTGTAGCAGCACATTCTACACATCAACACTAAAGATTCATATGAAAATGGGATGCATCACACTTGTTTTGGTGCAACCCCAAGGGAAGGCTGATTGCACCACCCCCACCCGCCATACCCCTTACCCTCAACCATTTGGACCATACCACCAAATCATTAGATAGTTGCAACCTTAGAATTGTAAAAAAGAAAGTCCTTTTTTATCTTTGAAGTTGGAGCCATTTTCTTCCCCAACTTTCCCAAGGTGAGCTAAACCCCAGCTCACCAACTTTTTTTCAGACTTGGGTTCCTTTGAAACCAAAGCTCTGATATGAATTCCTCACTTGTGATGATCATGTCGTGTTTTTCCTCATACATGCCAAAGTGAAAACTGGCCTGTATGAGCTTGGCTTGTTTATACAAGCTCATTACACACGCACACAGATTAGTTGCAAGTTGTATACACAGATGTGGGTGCCCTTAGTGAGGCACCATCCTTTTTTTAGCTAGCTCATCATAGATCAGGTTTTTTCTGGTGTGATTGCAAAGGGCAATGCCTCTTGCATTCCATTGGGTGGGTCATGGATATGACTCTATTTTACCTGATTAGATTAGTGCCAATTATTTATTAGTGTCAAGTGTAATGCAGCAGCAGCTCCACATTCACTGCTCTGTTTTTTGGGCTGGCATAGCCGCCCTATTTTTCTTGTACACTCTTTTTTTAATCCAGCAATGGATTATCACTAATGTTTTTTCACCTCTCAGACATATTGTTCTGATTGGTTCAACAACCTCAAAACTTGCCTGCAACTCTAAGGATTGATGCTCTTGATATGAGATGCTGTGAACATTCTTTTTGGTGTATGGGAGTTATAACTTGTGACATTGTATTATCCTTCCCTGTGTATTTGAGTTTCAACAGAATACATTTTGAGCTCTTTTTTGGCTTTCTAGTTTTGTTCTGAAGAAAAGTGCATACTTTCAGGTAACCTCACTACATCTGATGCTCAATTTTCAAATTTTCGTTTGCAAGGATGTAAGTAGTCAGTTGCTGATATAGCTAATTAACATGCAGAGTAAGCAGTGATTTTTTTCAGACAAATTTTGTCATTTTTGGGAATTTTTTGGAATTTTTTTTTCTTGTGTAAATTTGACTAATTTTGCTACTATTAATTTTGATATACGCACCTATTCAGGTTTGGTGTCTGAAGAATTATTGTGATTTTCAAGAATTTACTTCGGCAGTAAAAATAATAAATTTATGAAATTTTGGCAATAAATATAAGCCAACTTCTTCCTTTAGGCAGGTGTTCTTTGAACTGCAAAGCTTCAAAAAATATTGAGATTTTTTACAACATTTTTATTTGCTTCTTTTTGCAAAAATGGGGGAGAAATATTGTTCTATCACATTATTATAGGATAGATAAATGTTAATTATTATTGAATACCTACTTTCCAATGGTGGACTAGCCTAGCAAGAATTTGGCTTCCTTGTATATATACATATATACTAAGGGAGAAGTCACCAAGAGCAACGGATCCAAGCCGGAACCGTCTGAGGAGGATGTCAAGTCACACCCTCGCTATATTTAGCTACTGTCCGTAGCCACTGTCCATCCGGAGTAAGGGGAAGCTTCATTCTTCCTTTACAATATATAGATATATGAAGTCAAACATCATATAACAACTCAACCTCCACATGTCAAATTTGTTTTGGGTACTTTACATTAAAAAAACTCAAACAACTCTGATATACAATTCAACGTACATATAATTCAACACGTGTAAATTGAATTAGCATGGCCCAAACTTCACAACCCATACACTACTTGACACTTGGAAGCTCGGTTGTGGGTTGCACTCGTAGGTATTTCTTTTCACACTTTTGTAGGTTTCAATATGCAGAGAGACTTATTATGAAAGCTGATGTTTTAAAAAAAGGTTTTTTAAAGAGTCCTTGGAACCAGGAGGGCAGCTGAAATTTCTCTTTTTGCAACTAGTTTGTTGTGTTTGAGATGTACACCATCCTCCTCCTCCCCCTTCAAAACTCAAGTGAACATGGATAATTGTTATGTAGGGTGCACTTGACATATGTGCTTCATGTAGGCATATGGAAACACAAAACAACTTAAGAGCATCTCGGCGATTGTTGCACTAATTAGCTTGCTACCCTGCAAATGGTGGCAAATGCAACAGGCTCTAATATGCAGCTGATTATCATAGTCTGACTATATAAACCCACACATTGTTGGGTGAGCTCCCCATTATGTCTTCTCTTCGTTCCTGCGGTAATCATGCATTGTTTGTGCTCAGGGTTTTCTTTTTCATTTTCTCCAAGTGAGTGTGGATGGCTTTCATGTGCTCGTGGTGGCGGGATGCCACAGTTGCATAATGTAGGCAAACACTCAACAGTAGCAATGATGTAATACTTAGCCTGATTCAAGCAGCCAGGTGCCTAATGCTTACATTTTTTCATCATTTCATGTTTGGCAAATAAAAATAATAATATTCTATGTTTCAACATTTTTATTTTCTTGAATTTCGTGTTTACGCAATCATGATAGAAAGTAAGTTGTAAACAATGTATAAGGAACGTCATAAGTCATGTCCATAGGACTTGTCTAATCATTTTATAATTTGCCATCAAATTGAGAATGCAACATTTGACACTAAGCAAGATCATAAAGTTAACATGTAATCGATAATAAGATGCATAAGTCATTGAGAGTCAAAAGTTACATGCATTGGCTAATTATGAGAAGACTTGATTTATTCTTATGTTGGATTCAAAGTTCCACATTTCCCTTTGGCCCTTTCCAAATTTTAGACGAAGCATGCAAGTATTTGTCACAAGAAAATGGCAACCAAGCTAGGGACTATGACATTACTATTTGAGTTACAAATTTCATTCACTACACAATAAATATTTAGCTCCAAAAGTGGCAATGTTAATTGGTTTGCGTTCACAACTATGTGATAAGAATCCAACCATTGTCTTGTGCTCATGTGGCTACGTTTTTCTTCATGTTCAAGCTAATGTTGCCACTTAATGTAGCACAATGTACCATAGGTGGTCACAAATTTGTCTTATGTGGAAGCTTTATGAGCTATTGAATTCAATTCAATATACAAAATGTGGTGAGAAATTTTGTTCAAAATAATGGCAAATAATTGACATGTTTCCTTAAAAAACCTTTGTTGCATCTTACATTGCATGAGATGTTTTGAAATTAAAAAATATATTTATGTATTCACCACAACATTCATGTCATCGTTTATAATCAATGTCCATCATCAAATAAAGAACAAATATCTTTCTAAGTACTAAGAAATTTTCATTATTTTCAATACAAGTTTAGTTGTAAAAAATTGAAAGAATACTCATTAATATGACTAACATGGTATTTCAAATCTATGTACATGTAGATAGCAAACAATTATGAATTGAGGAACTTATGTTTTTTTCTACATGATTCTTCTTTGTGTAACGAGATAAGAAACAAAAAGGAGGAAAAGGCCAAATTGAGCCAAAATCTTTGAGTTACCCATTCAATCCAAATTAATATAGACTAAGACCATGGAAGGTTCATAACCCTAAAAAAAAATGAGCGTATGCAAGATTAACATTTACAAGTCAAATAAGGAAAAAAAACAACATATGATTTTTGGATAATGATGTACTTGGTTGTAGTTGACATACACATCATACTTGATGTGAAACATCTCACAAAATGTATCTTCACCACAATGTTACATTTCAAAATCATTCCATTTGACCCAAAAATTGGCATTTGAGCATGGCTCTGCCATTTGTGATGCATGTATACACGTGGCTCGAGCTCAATTTTTTTTTCCAAATTACTCAAGATCAACATATTTGATGCACATTGTTTGAACATCCATGTTTGATAGATTAAATTCAATTACATTTTGTTCGCACCATATTATATTCAATAGGGGAGGAAAACACAAATGGCATTAGTATTAAAGGATTATATGCACATGAACAAGGAAAAAAACATAAAAAGGTATAATCACAATAAGGGTACAATATTAGGAACCATAAACAAGTGAAGACCCAATCAAGAAATTCAATTTCTTGCTAGACATGGAACCAAATATTACAAACTTATTTTGAAAATGAAAGTTTTTGCACGTGTCCAGTGAAGGTGATTTTTGCATCCAATACCTCAACATTGTTGCATGAAAAATGAATGTTGGTTACACGTCCAGTTTTGTTTTGCATTGTGTTTTATTTCCAAGTTTCCCTTGCAAATTTTATGCACCATGTTTGTTTCCAAATTTCCTTCCAAATGACTTACTAACATATTTGTGCAAATGTTTGAAACAACTTCCCTTGCGAAACTTTCCCACACAACAAAATCTAACAACTCTGCCATCTCAATGATAAAATCATGGAAATTCCATGTTTTGTCTTGTATGTGTAAGCTTTCATGTGTTGGTTAGGCATTTCAGAGGCTTTGGATTTTACACATTTGCACACCCAAAATTCAGTGCAAGCTTTTTGGTGCATGGTAGCACTATTGTACTTTCTTTGCAAAAATTATGTGAAAAAACATCAAGATTCTATTGTTACTCAAGATGTGGTTTTAAACTTAATGTTGAATTTTACTAGTTTGTAAGTTTGACATTGTTTCATTTGGGGTTTTTTCCTAATAACTTGAATTAATTTGATGTGATGTGTCACTTACATGCATTTTTGGAATAAGGTGCAATGGTGTTGATTTTTCTTGGCCCCTTTATTTTGAGTTGCTTCCTCCTCCCCTTCCCTCTTTTCATTCAATCATGGTTTGTATACACTAACCCCTATAAAATACAACACAATTTTCCCAAACACCTATGTCATTAAGGTTTATTCAAGCATTAAGATCTATGCCATTAAGGATGGTTTCATTGACATTTATGCCATTGGTGGCCTATGTCACTCAACACATGCCACATAATATCACTAATTAGTGGTCTATGTCACTCACTAGGACTTGGGTTTATCATTACCAACTATGTCACTAAGGAGTCATATACTTTTAGTCATTATGCCATGAAGGCCTATGTCACTCACTAGGACTTGGGTTTATCATTACCAACTATGTCACTAAGGAGTCATATACTTTTAGTCATTATGCCATGAAGGCCTATGTCACTCACTAGGACTTGGGTCTATTACTATGACCTATGTCACCAAGGAGTCATATGTCACTAATCATTATGCCATGAAGGCCTATGTCATTCACTAGGACTTGGGTTTGTCACACTACTACCTATGTCACTAAGGAGTCATATGTCACTAATCACTATGCCATGAAGGCCTATGTCACTCATTAGGACTTGGGTCTATCACTATGACCTATGTCACTAAGGGGTCATATGTCATTAATCATTATGCCATGAAGGCCTATGTCATTCATTAGGACTTGGGTTTGTCACTATGACCTATGTCACTAAAAAGTCATATGTCATTAATCACTATGCCATGAAGGCCTATGTCATTCACTAGGGCTCGAGTTTATCAATACAACCTATGTCACTAAAGAATAAGATGTCATTAATTACTATGCCATGAAGGCCTATGTCACTAAGGTTTGTTTCAATTTGAACTTGGTGTATTGCGTCATTAGGACATATGCCACTAAGGCATGTATCACTTAGCCTATGTCATTCCAATTTATAATATCACCAAGGTTATTGTCCTTTTAGTTTGATATAAATGACATTAAGGCTCCTATATGTCACTAGGGTTTATATGAGTTGGGCTTATTTCATTTAATTTTATGACATTTAAAACATGTTCCTTGTGTTAAGGCTTGCATCACTTGGACTCGGTGTTAGTTTATGCCTAAATCATTTACCATAGTGATTGAATTTAAAAGTTTGCTGAAACCATAAAACATGCACATGAAAGTTTAAAAGATGGTGCCTGTGTTATTGGCTTTACACATCCTTGTCCTATTTTTCCACCTCATGTGCAATTCCTTCAAGCTCCTATTAATCACAATATAATGATGTTTCATGATTGTTCACAATAAAACATGTCTTATCCAATTACTTGGGATGAAAATTCACCTTTTGTCTTAACAACTTTGTATTGTTTATGGGAATACAACAATAAGATAATAATTTGCAACATACAACACCCAAGTTGGATGATATTTGTAGCTCCATGAAGTAGGTTAATGGTGTGCATCCCAAAGCTATCAATTCCCACAATTGGGCATGAATAGCTTGCATACACATTCAATTTCTCTATTGGCATTTGGAGTCCTCCAATAATGAACATTTGCATATAGTCAACTATGTTATTTGCAACAAAGACATATGAATCCTATCCATAATTATCAATGGTTTTGTTCACAAGTATGTTTGCCTTGATCTTGAACTAATGCATTTATGTGAAGACATGCAGCCAACACCCACCCCCATAATAGTAATAATGTTAGGTTACATACATTTGTACATGGTGAGAAATTAGACTTAAAAATTACATTAGAACTTAAGGAACAAAACTTGGCACCTCAAGAAATGTGGGAAACAACAATGTTTAATCATTTATAACTTGCAAAAGGTTGAAAACTTTCCAAGGTTTTTGTTTCATATTTCTTTAAAGCACATTCTCTCTCATGTACACATAATGGAATTAAATAGTTCATTTTGCCTTCAAAATCAAAGCTAAAAACAATGACAACAATGTTGTATTTTTTCATCCAAAAATAAAATTTTGAACCAAAATAATGGGTAATCATTTTGCCACATTTTCTTGCAACCATATGGCCATGTGCACATTCTGCATAGATGTCAAACAAGTTACATTTAACAAAAATATTGAATCCCATCCATTTTCAATGGCTTGGAAAGTTGTTCCAACATACCTATCTTGATCTTCAAGTGCATTTTAACTAACACATGCAATCAAAACCTCCATGGCAACAAGAAAATTAGATTTCACACATTTGTATGTGCTAAAATATCGCACCAAAAATGTACATCACATTTCAAAATAGCAAGCCTTCAATATTCAAAAACATCTACAACATTGAAAAGATACAATATGAAAATGCATTCCATAATAATAAGGCATGTAATATTATACCTTTTTCATTAGAACCTAAGTATATATCATTATGTCCTCTTTCACTCCTCCTTCCTCATTAGAACATAGGTATATATCACTACGACATGTGTCATTGAACCTCTATCACTAGGACCTAGGTCTATATCATTAAATCCTCTTTCACTCATCTTTCTTTCACTAGGACATAGGTCTATATCATTACGACATGTGTCATTCAACCTATGTCACTAAGGTGTAATACATCACTAGTGTCTATGCCACTAAGGCCTATGCCACATGGGTTTCTTACTACACTTGGGCTTATTGTAATATGTCATTATGGCCTATGCCAATAATGCCCAACTCACTTCACCTATGTCACTCAAGTTTATATTGTCATTTGGGTTTAACCAATGTTATATGTCATTAAGGCATATGCTGATAAAACTTCAAGTGTGTCACTTAACATATGTCACTCATGTCTATGTCATTAAGGCTTCATCACAAATTTATAGGCTTCATGGGTTCATTCCAAATCCATGCAAAATTTGTTATTTCATGGGTTCATATTGTTTACACATGAATGTGATGCATTATTTAAACACAAAAGTCATGTGCACAACTTTCATGTGTAAATAATATGAATAGACACACAACATTTGTGTCTAAACAATACAAATAGATGAATGACATCCATGTTTATTCCATACAAACCTATGAAAACCAAATTTTGTGCAACTATTGTTGCCAAATTGTGGTCCATGAAGTTTGTAATGTTGTGTCAATCACACACATTTCACTAAGTTTATTTCAGGTTTATGTCACTTAAACCAAGTTTATTTCATTCTAAAGCTTGAGGTTTGTGCATCATTTGGGCTTGTATCATTAAAGTTTAATCATTTACACCTAGTTTTAATGCCATAGATTGTACTTGTCATATATGCTAATGTTGTATTTTGAAATTTGTTAAAAACATGTTCAAATATGCACATGGACCTTTCAAATCAAATGGTACTTTTGATATTCATGCTTGCACATTTCACCTCTTCCTCCACCTCATGTGTTACTCCTTTGAACCCCTATCAATCACAACATGTAGTGATGTTTTATAATTTCCCAAAACAAGACACTAAATATTGAATCTTGGGATGAAATTCCAAGTCTTATGAATTCAGAATTTTATAGTGTTATGTGTACATGTGAGTGTGCACAATTTGTAATAAACTAATAATTCCCATTGAATAATCTGGTTGAATCATTTAGAATTGTAATTCCATGAAACATGTTAATGGCATTCATCTCGAAACTATGAGATCTTGTACCTTTATATGAATGACACACATATTTGAACTTTCTCAATTGGCATTTGGAATCCAAAGGTAATGAAGATTTGCATCCTACATTTGTATGGGGTAATTTTCCATATGTGCACCTAGGATCACTTATGTGTCACTTGTGTCAAAACAATAAAATTTATGTTCATGTCAACAAAACCTTGCAACACATATTATATTAGGTCGATGCACGAAATAGTTTAATAGGAATGACCTCCAAAGTCATTAATAATGTCATATTTAGGATATAATAATCATTAGTCCCACCATTCACTACACTAAAATGTGTCCTAGTTCACTTTAGGGTTCATTAAATTTTGAGTGAATTTGGACATTTTTACCATGATGAAATTGGTCAACCCCCTAATGAACAGGGACTAGTTGTTACAAATGGTGAATTGCTCCACTAATACCCAATGAAACAAGGTTATTTTGAAGTGAAATACAAATTTACCAAACCATTTCATTTGCTAGTTAATTAATTAGGTAGCATGGAAATCAATTAAATTTAAATTATTGATAATTCCATGATTTTCGGCCTATGAATTATTAACATGTGTCATTACCTATGTTAGGTTTAAAATCTAACCTAAGTGCATAGGCCATGTAATCAACTTAAGTAGGCACTTACTTTACTTTAATTTGAAAATAAATATTTATAATATTTATTTTAAGATATAATAATTATATTATTTATACATTAATTATATTATTTATAATTCGACCAGATTTTAAAATGTAAGGAAATATTTTTAAATATTTAGTTAATTAATTTATCTATGAATTATGTATTGATAAGTTGTGAATAATTAGATAGCTTGTTAGTTAAATATTAAGAAATTAGTAGTTATTTAAATAGTTGATAATGAATATTTAATATTTGTAGTGTATAGTTTATATTTTAAATATATGTTAAATATAATCATTATTAGTTAAATGATTATTTAATGATATAATGAGCCATGTACTTGAATTGTTTAAAAATCTAAAAACTAAGAAAAAAAGGCATGAGGAAATTTTTGAAGTTGTAATTTAGTTTGTGAAGAAATTCTAACTTCAAAACTTATCATATATTGTTTGTTTTCCATTCCTAATTTGAACACTATATAAACAAGGGGTGTGGTCATCCAATTTCACATTAAAAAATGTGTGCACATGGAATGAAACATTCAAAAGGTTTAACCCAAAACAAAAAAAAAATTTGTGCACAATTTTAAATTACCTACTTCCCCAACCTACTTATCTACCTAGTTAAGTAGGTGTTTAGTTTGATTTACCCACCTAGGTTGACCTATGTACCTACCTACCTATATGCATAGGTATTTAGCTTAAGAAAGTAGGACCTACATGCCTATATTTTTACCTAAGTAGGGCAGGTAAGTATCTAACTTAAATTTGTGAGCACCTATTTATGTACTTACCTAAGTACCTACTAACCTAATATTAATATTTTGTATTAAATTCATTTTGAAATGCCACATGGCATATTTACATTAGCCACCTGTCATAATATAAATCATTTAAACTTATGAATTAAACGTCCCAAATTATTTCATAATAATAATATTATTTATTTTAAATAATTAAATATTGGGACACATGGCAACACATCATTTGCTTTCAATAGTGACCAAAATAAATGCATCTTAGTTGCATGTGATAATACGTATACAATGGTGTCAAAGGATGAACTTTTATTTGTTGATTTTTTCATTCATCTAATACCCCTTGTCATTTGTGATTAATATCACATGTGACTTGTCCAAAATAATAAGGGGATTTTAGTCACAAATGTCACTTGCAACTAAAATTTAATTGTAGAAACTAGTTGAAAATAAGTGTTTTTCTTCTAATATGGCTATTGGTGGTTATTATATCAATGATTACTTTATTGGTGACTATTATATTAATAGGTATTGTTGGCTATTATATTGTAGCTCATTGGTGGTTATCTTATTGGCGGCTATTGATGGTTATTTTATTGGTACCTATTAGTGGCTATTAATGGTTATTTTATTAATGCATATTGATGATTATTCTATTATAAACTATTATTAGATATTCTAGGCTATATTATCATAAGCTATTGGTAATTAATTATTTTTATTGTAGGCTATTTTAAATTATTTTTAATAGGTTATTGTTAGTTATTCTAAGTTATTTTACCTTAGGTCATTATATTTTATTTAATATTATTTTAAATTGTTATATTTTGGATAAAATAACCTATAATAACATAAACTAAAATGACCTTGAATAACCTAAAAAATAATTTGAAATAACACATATTAATTTAAAATAATATAAGATAAAGTATAGCCTAAAGTTAGTTGAATAATTTAATTTAAAATAATTTAAAGTAAAAAACGAATAATAAACTAACTGTGATACTTTAAGGTAAAATTATGTATAATAATTTAGGTATAAATCATTTATAATAGCCTATAATAATTTATAATAACTTAGCGTATAAGTTAGAATGACTAAAATAATCTAAAATAATATAAGGTATATCATAAAGTAACATAAGATATTTAAAACAACAACATAAAAATAAACCTATTTACTACAATAAATTATGATAATGAATTATGTCAACTAGTAATGAAACACGATGTTTACATAGTGATATTATAATGAAATAACTTTAACCAAGGTGAAATCATTAAAATGCAATGAATGTATTTCACTTTTAAGGTCCCATAGTGATTTCGGATAGTGAATTACACCCCACTTTTGTATCGGTGACTCAATATTGACCATGGCCCTTACTGCACTTTACCATCATAAATGAAAGTGTAAATCAATCTATGGAATGAAAGTGTGAAAGTAACAATATGTTAAACATCAAACAAATATATTAATAAGGGGGGAATGTGTCGCAACCCTACTTTGAAGGAGTGTGAGGATGAAACTCACACTCCCGAAATTAGGACTTGGGAGTCCAGGACTTCCAAAACTTCAGAGTTCGATTGCAGGGGTCAAAACACGTTTCATTGAGGTCTTATTTCTATCATTGGAAAGCTATCAAAGTGTATATGTCGAAAATGGCCTCACATGGGCCATTTGGACATTCGCAGCACAAGTTATGGCAAAGAGAAGGGCCGAGAGTCAAATTGGCAATTTGACTCCCGAGCACTAAAAGTCGGGCATCAACCTGACCCCGGTGCATGTAGGTGGAGTGTGATACACCGTTGAAAAGCTCTCAAGGAAAGCTACAAGTTTGCTTTAGACCTCATCCTAATTGGAGGTCTAAGCAAAATGTTATGACCTTGCATAGTCCCGGGAGTTCGAACTGGGACAATTTTGGGACTCCTCCTTGGGAGTCCCGGGACAAAAAGTCATTTGCATGTGGGTGCTGCAAAGAGACACAAAATATACTATATGAAAGAAGGTGGTGGCTTCCCCCGAGTCTGGGCTGTGGTGAATCATGTGAGTCTAGAGTTGCTCGTGGCTTATCCTAACACCGAAGGTGTTCCAAAAAGTGATATAACCAACTTGTTGGTTGGTTTGATGCAGGTTTGAATAAGTAAATAAAGCTTGTCATTCTTCCTAGTCCCATCCCGAAGCTTCAACACGCCCTTCTACCCCTTCTAGTGCTGAGAGTTGGGAACGTGCCTTGAGTTCCTCACAATTTCGTTGTTTGAATAACTTAGACACACCTTGGGTCTATTAGAGAACTTGGGAACGCGTCAAAATGGAAATGCCAAATTAACCATTCCATTCGTTTAAACTTGAAAGAATGGTTCATTGTAACTAGTGGTTTGGGCATGCATGGTGGTTATGCAATGACATGTTTCTTGCCATAGGACCCCAATCACTAAGAACATCCAAAACCATTACCAAACCACTATAATGGGATATGTGCATTCCACTCCAATTTTGAGTGAAATGGTTAGTGATTGGGATCACTTCCACTAGTAGGGTGACGATGCACTGAAGTTAAAATCCTAATTTTTTGAAATTTCATACCTTGTAAATGGCCTTGGCAACATTTGCTACTTATTTCTTTGTGTCACATATGTGTCATTTCCTCTTGAGGTGTAACATTTTATATATAATCAAACAACAGGTAAAAAAAAAAAAACAATTACAACATCAATATCCATTAATATGTTTTAAAAAACAAAGCAATAACATTACATCAACAAGCATAAGAATGGCTACATTTCTTGGTTTGGTTGTTAATCAAGGCAAAGAAGAGGTGATTTGATTAATGAACACTTGATTTAAATTCATTTTCAAATGTTTCTTAAACAACACATTACAACACATACATTAGGTTGGTGCGTGGAATAAGAACATACTAAAATTCATCCCAATCTTTTAAAGTTGCATACCTTATAAATGACCAAATGCCAACATTTGCTTTTGATTCCTTGATGTGCCACAAATTTGCCACTTCCTCTTGAGGTGCAATATTATGAATAGGATTTACAAATAGGTCAAAATAACCTAATGCTAACAATAACAACATCAATATCCAATATTTTAACCTATAAAATAAAGTAATAATAGTTCAACAAGCGGATTCTCAGCTGCCTTTCTTACTTGGTTGTTTAAGGCAATGAAGACGTGGTTGAATAATGAACATTCATTTAAGTTCATTTTCAAATGCTTTAGCAACACATTGTGCAACATATACAATATGTTTGTGTATGGTATAAGAAAATATTAAAATTCATCTCAATTATTTTAAATTGATTACCTTGTAAATAAGAGAATGCCAACATTTGCTTTTGATTGTTTGATGTGCCACATATTTGCCACCTCTTATTAAGGTGAAACATTATGGTGAAAAAAATAGGTGAAAAAAATCTATTAATAATAATAACAACATCAATATCCAATATTTTAGTTTACAAAATAAAGTAGTAACATTGCATTAGCAAGTGTAGCAATGGCTACCTTTTCTGATTTGGTTGTTTAGGGCAAGGAAACGATGGTTTGACCAATGACCACTTGATTTTCCATATGTTTTATGCTTGTTTTTTTAATTTTGTAAACTATATAACTATAACTAAAAATTGAAATGGAAACTAATTAATTAGCCATTAACTAATTACCTATGTACCTACCCACTCATAAACCTATTTAGAATGACCTACCATTATTTAATTCTAGAAGTAACAACTCACTTTTATTTCATATTTGTTATTAATTAATCATTTAATTCATAATCACAATTCATAAAAAATATAACTATTGCATGAAAATAATTGAATTGTTATTATTTTAATTATAAGTTTAATGAATTTAATAATAATAATAATATTTTGACACTTAGCCTTTTAAATTTTAGTTATCAACTAAATAAATAGATAAACTAATAATTGATTGATTATTTGATATATTTAACTTTTAGATAATAATAAATACTGAATATTCAATATTAACTATAAAATTTCTACCTTATTAACTTATTTAATTGATAAACATCATTTAAGAAAAACATCAGTTTTAATTGGTCATTAATATTAAGTAAATAATTTTGCTCATGAATAATTAATTAATTAATATATAATACTTATCTAACTATTAGTTAGTTTAATATTATTTAACCATAAATCTTGATTGGTAAAATTTAAGTATTAATTATTTAATTAATAAATTACTGATTAACTTTTCATAAATTGTAAACTTATTAATAATTATTAATTCTAAACTTATGAACTAAATAGAAATTCAACTTAATTAATCATTAATAATAACTAGATAATTAAAATTTTGAAATTTTAATTATGTTTTTAGAAGCTACATAACTATTAATTAGCCAATATTTATTATCCATTTATCATAACTCATGATATAAAGTAAATACGAATTATCGGATAATTAATCAAATATTAATTAAATTATTAGTTGATTTTCCAATGAACTTTTAATAAATTATAAATTGATTATTAACAATTAATTATTAATTCTAAACTTTTCAACTTAATGGTGAGTCAATTTAATTAATCATTAATAATAACTAGATAATTGAATTTGTGGATTTTTAATTAACATATTTATAAGCTACATAACTATTAGTTAATTAATATATATTTAAAAATATACCATAAATTTTGATTAGTTGATATTAATGATTAGATAATTCAATGGAACTTAATTAATTAATAATTAACTTTGTAATTAGTTATTTATAGTTTGTAGCTTGATCAATCATTTGAAATGCAAAATTTACCAAATAAATCAGTAAATATTGAATAATATATAATAGAATATTTATTTGGTTAAATAATCAGATTAAATTATTAATTAAATCCTGTAAATTATTTATTGATTATTCAGTATTAAATTATTAAATAAATATTAAATATAAATGATTAAATCATCAAAATAAAAATAAATCAGTTTTAATTAATTAATTTTTATTCCATAGTTTACATTATTTAATCATATATTGATAGTATTATTTTATGAATAATGAATATTTGTTAACATTAAGATTATTTAGTTTTAATTTGACCTTGCCACTGTTATTTAATTATACCTTAAAATAAACATGGTATATTTGTAATCAAACCATAACATTAAATAAAGATGAAAATTTTTATTTTAGCATGTTCGTAATATGTGTTTAATATGCATTGAATATAGGCTGAATACATTTAAATATGTTTAATAAATTTTAATATATGATTCAATACTTTGACTACATGTTACATATATTCTTAATGTCATCCAAAACATTTTAAAGTATGTTAAATGTATAGGCACACCATAAAAATTAACCAAATTACAATTAAATTTGTGACCTAGTGAACATAAGGGCTTATTTTTGGATGAAAAACTTAAGGAGTTGGTCAATATGAAAGTATGTATAATTTAATAATGGCACCATAGTCACAAAAATAATAAAAAAACTTTTTCATGGCCTCAGAGAGTTGAAGCCTTTAATATCTTTGATTTTTTTATAAATAGTATTTTGAATTAAAAAGATGGTTATTGATTGTAAAAGTTATAAAACATAGTTGCAAATGATGAATAGTTGCATGTGGTCGCAAATTAAATGGTTACATAATACAAGATTTCTTGTAATGTTGCCTACAATTTTTTGATAATAATTTAAAAAATAAATAATTTAAATAATTTGACCGGTCAAATGGTCCATTATTCATTAATAATAAAAAACTAGTCAAATGGTCTTTATTTTGCTAGTACAAAAAACCACCCCAATCACATTGGACATGTTAAAATCAATTTGTCCAAAATGATTGAAGGTTCCTTTTATTCTTGTCCAAATTTGATCTTTTTACTAGAATTTCTAGTTTGAAAAAACCAAGAATTCTAATAACGAAAGATTACATCAAAGTGGCACAAGCTTTTAAGATTTTCAAATGAAGGTTTTGAAATTGCCAAATTATGAATCCCATTATTTTGTGCATTCGTAATTGTTTCATATGGATTCCAATTCAAAAGCCTTTCAACAATATATAAAACTCCCAAATCAAACATGATTTGGCTTTTATAGGCATAATTAGAATTTTTTGATGGTTAAAAGACGAATTATTGGTTTGAATAATGACACCATTCAATTAATCATAAATTGTGTTTCAAATCTCCAAATTCATGGGGAATTTGACCCCACTTTAGATATCTACTTTCAAAACATATTCAATAATTAAAAAAATGGCCCAATTTGGACAAGGTTTCACACTTCAAACCTTTTTTCAAAATTGTAAAACATTTTGAAATTCCAATTTTTTCAAAAATGAGAATGCATTTAAGAGTCTTCATTCTTACACATTTCCTTGTCATAAAAGGAATGTCCTTTATTTGAACTAATATATATCTTATATATCTTAAGATATAATATTTTATTTCAAAAATTAAAATTATTATATATCTTATATATCTTTCAAACAAAGTTATATATATTAATATTAATTTTTATATATTACTTAGAGGACAATGCAATTAAGATATAAAATAAAAGGCGCATCTCTTGTCATAGTTCATTATTATTTCACACATGGTCCAAGCCTTTCCTTTTTTTATGTATAATAAAATTTAGCAAAGTTTAAGGTACATTAATTAATCAAGTATAAGGCCAAAAAATCTTCTTTTTCAATTTTGTGATCTAGCCAATTTGGCCATCATCCACAAGAAGGTTTAGCCAATTGTTTTTTTTGAAAAATTCATTTACATTTTGGTTACATGTTGAAGAAACTCGTTCTCAAAATTGGGCAAATTTAATTTCAAATTTTTTTTCCCCAAAAAATTGGAGGGTTAGGGCTACCCTTTTTTTCCCCTCGAAAATCCTTTGAAAATATTATGATCACAAAATTATCAATAATATTGTGGGTATGCATGGATGAATGAAATAAGTAAGTGAACGATGTGTGGATTTATCGTAGGTTTGTGCGCTCGCGCGCTCGTGTGTTTCTTTCTTCCCTTCGTCTTGTCGTCGTTTTGGTCTGTGGGATGCGGCGATGGTGATGGCGATGGCGGCAACTGCCGCTGCACGAGAAGCGGAAGGGAAGAAGGAGGATCGTGCGGCGCAAGTAGCGTCGCATCAGACACGGTTTCAGAAGATAGTACTGAGCTGGGACTATCCGCGTCTTCTTGCTCGCTCTAAGGTGAGATCAGTGATTTATTGTGAAGAATTTGCCCACTTCATAAAAGCAGTTGTTGGGAGAGTTTCATCGAGGTCTCTTTTGTGTGGGAGGAGGAAATTCGTTGGTTTCCCACACCCATTTGATTTTTTTGCTGGCTGCTTCCTTGAATCTGGAGCAGATAAATCACAAGAAGCAGAAGGGAGCAGACCAATATAAGCTTCATAAAGTGCCGGACTCATTTGCTGATCTAAATGAGTACTTGAAGGTTTTCGAGTCACTTCTCCTTGAAGAATGCCGAGCACAAATTCTGCGAGGAGATGATGATGGTTTGTACCTTTCCATTCTTCATGGCGCCCCGGTCGTTTTGAGCACTGTAACATCATCATATCTCCTTGTTTCATGGTCTCCATAGTTTCGGGGCATTAGGGTAAGGGTTTTGCTCTAACATCATCACAAGGAAAAACCTTGTTTCATGATCTACATAGTTTCAGGGCATCAGGGTTTAGGGTTTTGCTCTTGCATCATCATATCTCCTTGTTTCATGGTCTCCATTAGGGTTTAGGGTTTTGCTTTAACATCATCATATCTCTTTGGTTCATGGTCTCCATAGTTTCAGGGCATCTGGGTTTAGGGTTTTGCTCTAACATCATCATATCTCCTTGTTTTGTGGTCTACATAGTTTCAGGGTGTTATGGTTTAGGGTTTTGGTCTAACATCATCATATCTCCTTGTTTCATGGTTCACCTAGTTTTTGGGCATTATGGTTTAGGGTTTTCCTCTGTGAGGGAGAGGACTGCTGAACCAACTCTGCAAGCATCTCCTCTTGAAAGATTTTTTTTAGGTCAGCTGAAATTCTGTGATGCAGGTGAGACGCATTGTCATATGGTGGCAGTCACACACTGGGAGAGAGTCAATGAGTTCTACTTTGCACGCCTTGCCATTGATACTCAAGCATCCCAAGAATTCACTGAGAATGATCTTGTCCTGCTCAGCAAAGAGAAGGTAATGAATTTGGCTTCTTCTGCAAGTGACACAGTAACTGTATGTGTATGACTTGCTGCCTTTCCTATGAGCTTTGCTGTTGATTGCATATATCTGAGTTCTGCTCTGGAAGAAAGGACTAAACTATAATCACAACATAGCCCTAAGAAGTTGAATTTCACATATGAACATATTGCAACCTCTGGAGACAGCCTGTTTGTCAGATGAGAGTTTACCATAACCTGATAAACCTGTACCTGCTTTGAGATAGTGGGCTTGGGTAGGGGAATTTCTTGAAATGGGTGTGGATGGCATTCTGATCTGGAATCCAATTCCTAGAGTGGAATGCTTTGAGCTCTTTCACTTTACCTTTTCAGATGTATGAGTTTTCAGATGAAACCCTGCTCACATGGCTAAATCTGAGACTTGTCTCATGAGGTTTATCTAAACTCTTGAATCTGAAATGAGAAGTGAACACATCCTTTACATGAGTGTTTAAGTAGAAGTCCCAAGTATCTTGGTTAATGGCTTGAAAGAAGCCCAACATAGAGACCTTCTTTCAAGACATGAGCTTTGCTTGGTTTTAGCAATATTTTCTGTTGCCATAATTTAGACAGGACCCAGTAGTTTACAATGTGGACATCACGGAACTGTTTATCAAATTTGTCAAACTAGGTATAGGTTTCATGTAATTTGCTGGTGATATGATGTTATTGGATTAGGAAAGACTTTGAATGAAAAACTCATCCTGGCCTCTCATGGACATGTATAGCAATGAATCTGACATCATAGTTGCATCTGTGTTTCTTGGGTGGATTCCGCAATGGAATCGGAAGGTCTTCAAAAATTGAGAATCTAGTTTCTACCCTTGCTTGGTGTTTGACATTTTCTGAATCTCTTGTATCAAGAAAAGCCTGAATTGCCTTGTGATGCAATGAACTGGTTATGAGGCAGTGTCAGCTGTATTTTAGGGTGATGGGCTGCAGATAACCTAATAATCTCAATTCTGCAGTGGGTAGTTTTTGCAGTGTTGCAAATATGTGGTTCTGACTGTTGGTTAATGCAGGTTTTGGAAGGAGCTTTGCCGAGCACATATGCATTTGCAAGTGTGGAATCCTGTGAAGGTCAAAAAACTCTACGGGTCCGTATGTATCTTAACAGGGAAGGTCAGAAGGATGGCACATCTGCCAGAGGTTTCAAATCTGTGATGCAAGTTCTCACTGCTCTGCAAGGCCCCAGCTCAGCATGGTGGCTCCTGAAGGTAGCCACAGCAGTGATTTCTTCCTGAGCTGTTGTCTTGTTTGCCCAAAATTTTGGGCAGATTTTTGTGTACTTATCTACAGCCATGGTTGGCAGCTGATGAATGCAGTCTGAAGTCATGGCAGCAAGTTACCTTTTTCATGATGAAGGTGATGGTCTGATACTTAGTGAGTGACACTCATAAATGTATGACCACACTCATTCTTGTCATGTTCATTTTAGTTTTTCTTTGACTGACACAATGGTTACCTTTAAATTGTTAATGTGGGGTTTTCTCTGTAATCTTATAGATATGCTGTCTTGTGTGTGACCCTAGTCTTTAGATGATAGTAGTTGTGGGTAATGATGAAAGTGAAGAGATATTTAGAGGTGTTATTTGAAATGATGCATTGGATAGCATTACTGGTAACTTACATGGATAAATTTAACAAACTTGCAAAGGTCTAGACTTTGTTGGGTGTCATGTGGAGGATTGGGATCATGATCAGAGGTGAAACTGCTGAATCAGCTGACTGGTGTCAGAACATGCCAACCTTACTAGATTTGTAGGATCAGTATGTCACTGTTTTCTCAAGATGATGTTGCTCTCCATGCCTCTTTAAAATAATAACTTTGAGCTCAAGCATGCTTTGTATCATATGCTGGGGGATACAGCAGTCTGAAAATGGGTGTGGCATTGACAGCTTTGCAACTTGTCCACAATAATGCGAGAGTACACATCACTGCATTCAGTGGGAGTGCTGCCATTTGTAAATGTTATACTGTCTGGTACTTATTCTGCTACCAATGAGACTGGTTCTGTGCCAGCCCAAGGGTGGTGGAATATCCCACAACCTCTGTTGGAGTATTTGAAGCTTTCCCACAATGATTCACAGCTACAGGCTATCCAGGTCCATTCTTTGCTTTGAGCAACAATTTGTTCAGTCCAGCCTCTTGTGACCAACCCTAGAAGTACAATACTACAATAGAATTTACGGTGCTTGCTGCAGTAAACTTGTGTCATTTTCTCTAGCTATTCCAAACAGTTGTGCATCAACTTAGATGCAAGAATATGATGACCTGCTTGAATGCGGAGTCCATCAGTGTTTTTGAAAAGTCTTTTTCCCACTTGCTTTGGTAAATGTGATTGTAGAAGGCAACAATGAGCATGCCCACCTTAGTGTAAGTTGATCGTAGAGTATGAGGTTGACATGAGATTGGGTGGATGCATCTGTGCTGCAGGCAGGTCTGTCACACAACCCCTTGGTGCTTATACAGGTAGCTTCGCTACTATCCCTCCTTCATGGCACGCTTAGTTCAAGCTCCAAATTGACTTATGTAGTTGAGGTTGATGGTGCTGGGTATTTTTGATCCTGATGTGCTTATAGACCAAAGTTTGTTTCCTGCCATCATCTCCTGCAGACTATTTTGCACTTCGAAGGGGGCTGTCAATTTGTTGAAAAGATTATTTTAGTCCAGCAATAAAGGGAAAGGTGTGGCTACTAAATAAGGGGGGAAAACTAAACTAATGTACACAATCTGAGTGAACATAAATTATGACATGGGGGTTGTGTCAACTGGGGCTTTAAGAGCGGGGTTGCAGTGAGGGAATTTTTTCTTATCTTCAGTTTTTCTTCTAAAGAGAACTAGAGGGTTGCTTCTTAAAGAAAAAATTCCTGTTTGGAATTTCTGCTTTTGGCATTTTCCGAATGATTTTGCTTTGGGTCTTGTAAGTGGGGAGCTTCTTGTAAGCCCACTTGTTCCTAGTCTTTCCCTGTTTGTCCTTTCCTTTAGTTTTTCTTTCCCCTTTTTGTCACTCTTTGTTTCTTCGTCTGGTCATTGTTGTTGTGGTCTGTTGCTAGCCAGTAGTATGGCTGAGTCTTCCCATTGCTTCCAGAATTGCAGCAGAAACTCGGTTCATAGGTTGGCGCTTGTTACCGGCCTTTACCCACTGTAGGGAGCTGTTGAAGTCAGTGGGGAAGTTGTGGTAGTTAAGTCACTATCATACATACTACTGTTGATGGTCCCTGAACAAGTGTGGGACTGGCAGTTTTGTTCATACCGGCATGTGTTTTATTGCTTTTTGTTTGTTTTTGGTGTTCCCTAGTTTAGTTCTTTCTGTGGCTTCCTGAGGAAGTGTTAACCTTGCTGTTTCTTCTTCATTGTGAGAATGGAGATTTTTCTATTCTTAGGAAAGATATTTCTCTTATCTTCAGTAGTCAGTATTCAATGTTGTCAGATAAGTTTCATGACTGCTGTGTGATTCCAAAATCCCCTGCTTGGGGCATATATGGACTGGTACTAAGCGTGTTGAAGTTCACATCAGTACAAATGTTTGCATTTTTAGAGTCTCAACTTGTTTGAATTTTCTGACTGCTGCTCTCAGAAATTGCAGCTTTCAGACTTTGTCAGGAGACTGTTGATTCTTGGACAATTTTCTTCCTTTGGGTGCCATCTAATTTCCCATGTCATACATACTTAGTGGCTTTGAGAATGGAATGTTGATGATGATGGCTGAAATGGAGGCCGCAGGGGTTTTGAATGCAGGGACCACCAGGAACAGGCAAAACACAGACAATTCTTGGCCTTCTAAGTGTTGTTTTACACTCCACACCCATCAAACAGCCTCTCATGTAGTGCATCTACTTCTTCATCCTTTCCCATGTCCCCGCCCTGCACTTTTTTGTCACTGCAACCACAATGCTCATCATGATTGGGAGCATGCAGGGTTGGTTGATTCAGTCTTTTATTGGCTTGAGACCTAGCTTTACTCCATAGGCTGCTTTTTCTATCAAATTCATTTTGCAGTCAAATCACCACCATGTGACATGCTTCCATCATTTCTCATGATTTTGATTGAACTTGCCAAAATGGCAGAGCCATTACATGATGAGTGGCTTGTTCATTCAAGCCATTGGTTATTCCCGAGTTTGTTTATCCTGCTTCACAGAAATGCACTAGACTGGGTTTTGAAGTGTACACTTTGATCTTGCTTCAATGCTAATTGTCAACTGCTAAGCTTGGTTAAGTCAGTTGCCATGAACTCCAGACTAATGGGTAAATTGGTTGACAGGAATGGTGAGGTTATGTTTGAGCAGAAGCCAGAGATCTCATACTCAGAGAAGTACTTTTCTTTCCTTCTCATCTGTATGTGCAATTGGGCCTACTTTATATGCTTAGGTGCTTTGGAACCAATCTGGGAGTTGACAAGGCAATACCAGTGTCTTCTGTTCTCAGTTCTCGAAGTCAGCAATAGTTTTTCCCTGGGAGCTTTATTGTATTTTATCTTGCATTTGGATGAAAACTATTCAATCCCAACTTGGTGCATGTTTGCAGGAAGCAGCATTGGATCAAGGCTTCACCATGGATTGGCCAAAGTGTCAATCCCCGTGATCTGAACATGCCTGTGGATGGCGATGATGGTTTCTTTCCCACCTCTGGCAGTCAGTTTGTGAGTTGCTGATTCAGTATCTCTACATTTTTCTTTGAGAATGCTCCCCTTAAAGCAATTAGGACCTTAAAATAAAGAAGGAAGTACACACATTTTGTTTCAAGCTGCCTTGGATTGAATGACCAATTTGTTGCTTGTAATCACAAATACACATACCCTAAACCCTAAACCCTAGACCCTGTTGCCAATATTTGGAGAGTGACCTAATGGAATCTAGTGTTATGGTTCACAATGTTCTGATCGGATCTATAATAGGAGAACAGACCCTACTTTTCTGCATCTCTTAAAAGTGTGGAAGTCACAAGTCAGATCATCTTGCTGATATGATTGTGTGCTGAGAGGCAGAGACCAGAAACATTGGGGACTAAACGGAAGCATCGAGCCCATGTGCTAGTTTGTGCACCTTCAAATTCTGCACTGGATGAAATTGTGCTCCGTCTCCTCCATACAGGTATTTTTTTTGTCTTAATTCATCTTTAGTCCCCTGAGGCTTCTTTTCTGATACCCTGGATTTATCTCTTGGATCGTCTGGGCTGTGTCATCTCGAATTGTTGCAGAATTTTGGGGAATCTTCAGGCAGAACCTTTGGATGCAATGGACAAATATCCTATTTCCTTGGGAAAAGATGGAGCATGGGTATCGAAATATGCAAAGTTAATGTGAAAATGTTGTACCAGTGTGTAGTATCAAATCTCTCTCTTGAGTGTTAGGATCTGACTGAGTCTTCCTGTTGCTTCTGAAAATGCAATAGAAACCTATTATGCAGATTGTGCATAATGGTTTGCCCAGATTTTGGGCTGACTGTTAGATACTTATCTGCACCCACTGTTGGGAGCTGATGAAGCCAGTGGGTAGTCATGTTAGCTTGTCACTGTTATTCATGATGAAGGTGGTGGTCTGACACTTTGTGAGCAACTCTCATAACATTACAACTGCACTCATTGTCATGTTACCTTCAAATTGTTGCTGTGGAGATTTCTCTGCAGTGTCATAGATATGAAGAGTATCAAATGCTATCATTGTGATATCTCCCTGTCCTTTGAAGTGTCAGGTTCTGATAGTCTTTGAATTGTAAAACCTGTTATGATTAAGGATTTTTCATAGAGACCACACCTAAATCAAACTCTGATTTGTTTTCAGATTCTAGTTGTCCTGTAAGTACAATTTGCAGTGGGCTAAAGTGCTTTGCTGTCCTCAAGGGGTGACGAGAAGGGCTCTGGGGGATGCTTGCTGGTCTGTGTCAGGTCTTCGGGATGAGAATGGTCTAATGTACACACCTAGTATTGTGCGTGTGGGTCTCAATGCACATCACTCGGTGCAATCTGTCACAATGGATAATTTGGTAAGTGCTTGCACTTTTGTCCGACCATCTAATTCATTTTTTATGTTGGTGTCTGATGACTTCATGTCTTTCTGATCCGGATCAAACTGAGTAATTCACTACAGAGGACTGTTTTCTGATAGGACAGTGTACCCTTGAATAATTATTCTTGGTTTGGGTTGTAGGTGGCACAAAGGATGAGTAGTATGGAGAGATCAGCTGTCTCAGCAGGTCCACGGGCAAGTGCAGGCATGGAGCGTGACCGTATGCGGATTGCAATTCTTGATGAGGCTTCCATTGTGGGTTACTGATGCTCTGTTTCTCTCTTTGCTGCTGACTTTGATTTCTGGTTCATCCATCAGCATACTCAAGCTTTTTAGATAGTTTGCCTAAATTTCTGAGTTTGTTTCTGGCTCTTGACTTCCAGAACTTGTGACACTGATGAGAGTATCAAACGGTCTACCAATCCTTCATTTTAGCAACAACTTTTGTAGTTTGCCCTTCAGGTTGCTGGACATTGATGTGAAGCTTCTGGTTGTAGGTGTGCTCCACATTGAGCTTTAGTGGAGCAGGTGTATTCATGCGAATGAATCGTGGGTTTGATGTTGTTGTAATTGATGAAGCAGCCCAGGCTGTAAGAAGCTCACTTTTATTGAGCCTTTAGTGCTTGAATTTTTTCTTTGCATTCTGTTTGATTCTGGAGTCTCAATATTGTATCCCAAACATCAATATCATTTCTTGTATTTTGGGGCCAGATATTACTTTGTATGATAGCATGGAAAATTGTTCAGAAGAGAAGTATGTTGGGTGCAGGTAGAGCCTTCAACATTGGTGCCACTAGCACATGGGTGCCGACAAGTATTTCTGGCATGTCCTTCTACCTTTGGAAGGATACCTGTTGTTCTCATCTGTCTTGACACTTGCAGTCTTTGAGTATACCATCAAATACATCTGTATACAAGTTTGAACTACTGGAAGGTACAGAGGTTTTGCTCTCATCCGGATCAAGAGTTCCTTGTCCTTGGCTGACATGTCATATCATTATATTCTGGCTGTGTAGGTTGGGGATCCTCTTCAGTTACCAGCAACAGTGCTCTCAACAGAAGCTGTGGCTTATGGGTAAGACTTAAGTCCTAGCAACCTCCTATGGTATAGTGTGAAGCAGAAATAGAGGCTCCAAGTCTTCTCTGAATGGATGTGTCCTGTGATTACAGGTATGGGAAAAGCTTGTTTAGGCGTTTTCAAAAAGCAGGGTACCCTGTCAATTTGCTGAATACACAGTACCGCATGCATCCAGAGGTTTTTGCACACAGCCTTCCAAACATGCATCCCTCCCACCCTATGTCTCTTTTCCTGGAATTTATTATGGTGCACTCATCTTTGGTGTTACAATTCTGGCATGCCATAATTCCATGTTTGATGCATAATCCCATGTAAATTGGAGGTGACAATTTTGAGTAAATCTTTCAATTACACTTTGCTTGCTTGTAACCTGTGAAGATTTCTCTGACCTCTGTTAATGGTATGCAGATTCGGGAGTTCCCATCAAGAGAGTTCTATGAGTCAGCTCTGGAGGATGGTGCAGAAGTGCATATGCTAACAAAACGACCATGGCATGAGCACCGCTGCTTTGGACCCTTCGCCTTCTTTGATGTAGATGGCACAGAGACCCAACCAGCAGGAAGTGGATCATGGGTAAATAAGGATGAAGTAGAGTTTGTGTTGGTTCTGTACCGCCACATGGTTGCCACCTATCCAGAGCTTAAAAGTGGGCCTCTTGTGGCTGTTATATCACCCTACAAGCTCCAAGTCAAGCTGCTGCGCCAACGTTTTACAGAGGTTCTTGGGAAGGAAAGTGCACGGCTTGTCGACATTAACACCGTTGATGGTTTCCAGGTACATTGTCATTGGACCACTCAAACCAAATGGCATTGTGCCTTTTTTTTTGAGTGCCTAGTTCGGTAGTTAGTTGTTCTCGAACAGCAAACTAACATATGATCCTGGAATTGGACTGTACATGAATGTTGCAGCCTTCCATACCTGTCAGATTCTGTTCTGTTTGAATATGAACTACTACTGTTCTGGTCTGTTTCTGTTCAATTTGTACTAGTCCCCTACACCCCAGCATCAGGTGTAACAGTATGTGTGCATTGTGCTTTTATATGTGGTTCATTACACACCACAGTCAAAGCCGTAATCTTGTATTGTCTCTGTACCAACTACCAACCTTGACAGATTTGTTCTTTAGACCTGTTTGGTATGTTGCCTGAGTCTTGCTTGGTTTTCCATTGGATTAAGATTGTGGTGTACTGTTGTACTATCCAGGGCCGGGAGAAAGATGTTGCAATCTTTTCTTGTGTTCGAGCCTCTCAAGGAAAAGGCATTGGTTTTGTGTCTGACTTCCGACGCATGAATGTGGGGTTAACTAGAGCTCGAACATCAATGTTGGTAATGTTCTTAGGTCAAGCCTTCCACTTTTGTTTTGCTAATTTCATCTTGTACTGTGATTTGATGATTTGATTTAACTCCTTGTGACTGGAAATGAAGAATGGCCAAAGCTACAGTGATTTGAACAAAAAATGGTGGCAACTAGGTATCAAGAAAAACCAAGTTATGAGTTTCAAAATTTGACCACATTCTTTGAGACACAAAGTTTTCTGAATGGGAAGTCTTCTGAATGGGCAAGTTTGTGACCGAAAATTGTCAGCATACTCATATTCATCTCTGGTATTTGTCCAGGTAGTGGGATGTGCAGATGCTCTGAAGATTGATAAGCATTGGAGTAATTTGGTTGCCAGTTCCCAACTGCGTAGACGATACTTCAAGGTCCTCAATCCCCGGACACTTAATCCCTGCACAATAACTGGAAATGAAAGGTTAAAGGTCCAGAGATTTCAGGATTTCGTACTTTAATCAAGGCTATGTTTCAATTAGTGTTGAATTATCAGCAGGAGCTTCAGGTATTTAGTGATTTTGTTCTGCAGGACAATCAATTGCAGGTGGTTTCAATTAAACTGCAACTGGGTGACCAAAGATCTTTCTGTATCAGCACAAGATATAAGTGAAATTGTGGTTAGATTTGGTTGTTGCTCAGGAATCTGATAACCCTAATTCATTTTTTGAGTCAATCTGCAGGTAAAAAAGCCCTACTATGCACTGTTCACTGATAGCAGCTTGGAAGAAATGAAGAAAATGGAAGACGAATTTGAGACGAATCTCACCAGGACAAGAATCCCAGGGGTAGCAAAGATTGCAGGAATTCAGCAAGTACCCATGGATGTTGAAATTCCTGATGAGGAGGAGGTTGTGGAGGCTTATGATAACCATGGTGATGTTGATGAGGATGTTGAAGATGTATGAAGTTAAGATGGCCTCCTCTTTGTGCACTTTGGAATGCTAGGCTTTGTCACAGGTATATATATTGTATTGCCACTATGATATACAGATAGTGGAAGTAGTCCTAGCAATTTCTGCTTTCTGCAAGAACTTCAAACCTGACTCGTTCTGGTATGATGGGACGAAATTAGTTGCAGTGATCATCTGGGTGGGGTGTTTGCAATTGGGGTGCATAAAGGGTGTCATCAGACTTGTCTCAAGACTTTTCTCACCACCCTTTGGCTTCAAGAAAACACTGCCATTTTACAAGGTACAAGCATAAGATTCTTTGAGAATTAAATGGATTCACAATTTTGTAGGAACAAGGCTTAGTGTAATGCTACAATTCAGTTTTTGTGGCATATGTTCAAATATTCTGAGATATTGAAGATGTGTTCTGTGAAGAAACTGTTTTGTGTGCCATTCTATTGTTGCTTCATATTCTGATCCAGATAATTTTCACAATTGCTGGAATTCATCCAAGTTCATTAGTCATGTACTTAAATCAAGGGTGTATGTGTGTCCAACTGTGATCAATTGTGCACAGATAGATACACATGCTGTTTTTCTTTTAGTAAGTAGATAGAGTTGGAAATAATGTAGACAACTGTGTCCACAATGAAGGGTCAACGAGGAAGTGTAGCCCTAGCAATCATAGCTGTTGGTTTAAAATGATTTGGGTTGTTGAGTCTAAAAGATATAGATGATTAGAAAGAAATTTTTTTTGGGTTTTCTGTTGGAGGCAGCTTTATTTCATGGCCTTGTGTGAAAAAACACCCACATTCATTTCAATTGAGGATGAAAGGGTGCAATGACTTCTTGTGGATGAGGAAGTTGTTGCTTACGCCAGGTTGGATCTATTTTGCTCAGGTGCAATTTTTTTTGCTTTGTCTTTGTCCTCCTCCCCACTCCTGTCTCTTCCCTGCCCCTTGTTTTTCTCACTTCCTCATGCTTAGTTTCTAGTGTTGGTCCAATCTTCATCATCTTCAGGTGAGCTGCCCTTGCTTGCACTTTGTTCCACTTGTTGCAGTTCTTTTCAAATGTTTCCCTTGCTACATTCCCTTGTCTGCTTTTAGTCCTGTGCCTCCTCCATGCATTTGTTCCCTGGCTACATTTCTTCTTGCAAGTGCAGTGAGGTTGACAACATTTCCTGAATCATCATCATCATCTTCAAGTGAACCCTTACGCTCTTCTCCCCTCATGCTTTATTCCCTAGTTGAATTTCTTCTTGCAAGTGAGGCAAGGATGATGACCTCAGTCGTGTCCTATTTGCATGCCCCTGGTCCTATACCTCCTGGAGTCATTAGCAGGTTCCACCTTTGGTGAACAACAAGCTCATTTCCAAAAAATATGTTTCCTTGAAATTTTGTTCAATAGGTTTGAATGCTTTAAAGGCTTCTAAAGATTGATGCTAAAGCTAGGAAACATGTAATCTGGTTTTCATTGTTCAGCCTTGTGTTGCAAGTCATCAGCTGGCCCTCTTAAGAGTCTTCTCATATGACACTTTCCCTGTTTTGCTTTGAAGCTCGTTCTAGATACCTTGACAGGATCATCTACAATTTGAGTTTCGATTAGCTTTAGCATTTGCATTTGATTAAACTTAGCACAGACTTCAAGTAAACATTTGGATTGTGAGGCATCTCAAATTTAGTAAATTGTGCATACTTTTTAGAATGTATTTCAAATGTGTCAATCTTTTCATTTCACAAAATCCTAGAATGTATTTGTTTTCCTGTTGCAATGTTGTTGTTATGGCATCTCATAACAATGAAATGTTATTGTTCTTCATATGTTTTGCTTTGTAATTGTCTCCAGATTGTACCTTATAACTTGAGACCCGCTAATGATTAGTTTTGTTCCAAACAAATTCATCCACTGTACCTACCATGAAGCATCACAAAACTTTTGTTTGTTTGTTGCATTTTATATGAGAATTGATACTTTGTTTAACAAATCCAAATTGTATTTCAACTTGTTAGTTTAAATTTGAGTGCAGCCATGGCACCTCCCTCCAAGCCTCCAAACCTTTCGGTGAATATTAACAAGTCGGATCTTCTGAAAAAGGTGCTGCTTGGGTTTATGATAAGGGTTTGGACAAGTGCAAACACATCATGGATTGGTGCAAAAAGTGGCCTTACAAACCTTAAAATTGCCTTTGAGCAAACATACTGAAAAAACATTTTTTTGTGAATTGGTTGAAGGGTAGACATCTTAAAACACATCAAGGCGTATTGACCATTAAAAACAGAACATGTTCATCATGAGTAATGAATGACACATGGAGAAAGCAACTGCAGTTGAAGAAGATGAAAACAAAGATGGTATAAGGAGTGAAAATTGGAGCGGGAGACAATGTGTCCAAACCATTATTGGCGAAGATGATGAAGCCCAACTTGAATAACTACTTGGAATTTGTGAATATGGTTTGATGATTGATCCAACATACTCAAACAAGTTGGACAAGAGTGATTGATTGTTTCAATAATTGAAGGTGAGCAGCAAAAAGGGTCAAAGAAATGAAAGTTTTGAAGATGGCACAACTAGTTTTTCATCTACTTATTGTATTGCTCCCTCTCCTTTCTCCCTTCACCTTCTTTCATTGGTCTCGGGCACCATCATTGTGCATCACAAACCATGTTTTCTAAACTTTCGTAGAGTACTTCTCCTAAAACATGGGATGATCATGATGCTGAAAAGTTTGATATTATCCAAAAGGCCTTACAATGAAGAGGAACACACACATTTGTAACTTTTGGTTTTTCAACGTTAATTTCTTATAATTCTCATGTTTGATTACAAGTCTATTATTCCTAAATAAATGAAATTGTTTTGTTTGTCAAGGTTGAAGCTTGAGGAAGAAGAATTCTACAAAACAGTTCTTGTTTTGTTCATCTTGGGTTAGGTGCAAGGCAAGAGATTTAACTCTTCACTAGAGGGAGAGGAAGAATGAGAGAAATGGAGGATGAAAGGGAAAAGAATAGGGAAAAGGAAAAAAACAAGGATGAGGAAGTTCACGATGACTTCTTCATAATTACTTAAAGCAAGGAAGCTTTCAAGTTTCACGATTACCATGTTGTAATTGAAAATGAGGTTGCAATATTATGATTCATCACTTTATATGTACTATGACATTGCAAGTTATTTGTATTAAAAAGTCCCCATTTGGTAAGTTTCAAATAATTCCAAGATTGTATCACATTATTTATATCATATTCACATATACAAGTTCCATTTCATAAGTTTGAAAAACCATATGACTTTGGGACAAGGGTTTGATATACAAGGGTGCAAGAAAAATGACACATTTATGGACGTTTGAAGAGAATATTCTAAAAACTAGATTGCAAGTAGGTCCATAAAGAAATTTAGTAAAGAAAAAACACATGGAGAACTATTTACACATGTGTGGGGTGCACAAAATTATAAACTTGTAATAACCATGTAAATATTTTTTCAACTAAGTATCAAGTAGGTTATTGTAAAAATGATTTTAAATTTTTTTTTTAAAAAGTCCAATAGGGAAAAAAAAAAAGTTCCATAACCTAGAAACCACAATGGAACTCCTTATAACAATTTTATTTACAAAATCACAATTTTATTTCAATTTTTCAAAAAACACTTAATGTTAAAAATCTTACTAAATATGTTTTCTAACTACATTTTTAAAATGATAAAAAAACTCATGAATGGTTTATTTTATCATGCTTGGACCCTCAAGAAATCATTCATAATTTCAAATGGTGTTTCATAGGGCTAGAAAATAACATTTACAATCAACACCATAAAGCATTTGAAAAGGAATTGAAATTGGATCACCAACGTTGAAAGATCACAAAAACATTACAACACAACCAATTTGATATCTTATAGCCTATCTCCATTTCATCTTTGATTAGCCTCCTTTAAAAAAAAAACCCATACCCCTACTAAAAAACAACAAATTGAATTCCAAAAATGTTCCATTCCAACCAATTTAAACACAAATTGATATTGTGAGTTACTTCATAATGTTTTCAAGGAATAACTTAGGCATCACCTTATATGCTTGTTTATCTTCATCTCATGATAAGTACCTAGCAAAATCAAATTTAATAGTTATATTTGACATAACATTTTAATATAATTTGAAATGTTGGGTCATTTAGGTGTAGTTGATAAAATGTTTGGTGTCACATGTGTTGAATGTTAAACTTGACATAATGTTTTAATGTAATTTGAGTGTTAAGTCGTTTGGGGTTCACGTTGCATTACCAACAATGATCAACTTTTTTTTCCTTCTTATGTTTCCATATGGTTTTTAATAGTTCATCATTATTTATGTCAATGTCAAATTTAATTTGAATTAATATAAATATCATGGACATGAAAAGGCACGTGTTAATTTGTTTTTCATATTCATATCCATGTTGGTGGGTAAGAAAAAAAAAAAAGATAATTATAAGGATAAGAAATAGTTATTAGGAAAGAAGTGAGATAGTTAACTTTGGAAATGAGATAATTGTCTTTAAAATTGTTTAGGGATGACAATATGAAAGATTATGCAAAATCAATTGTCTTAAAATGACCATATGAAGGATTATGCAAAATCTCTCATATACTAATTCTTCAAAATTTCTTGTCATTGGAATTTGGGTGTGTTTGGCACAATAGTTGATTGACATGTGTTGAATATTAAAATTGAAGCAATAGAGTTATCCTTGAAGCCCTCCTCATTTTCATACTCACTATGGGCTTCACTTTCTCATCTTCTTTTCATTTAATATGTTGACTTCCATTATAATGTTTGAATCATTAATGTGTGTTAGGTAATATACAATTGGACATGTTTGGAATGTTACACACATTCATGATGGTTTATTGATGCAAATTCAAAGTTGAAGCATACTTGTTGAACATTATTTATGTTTTCACGTAATGACCATGCCTTTTGCTTGTTGAATCAATTATGTTATTTTAGTTTAAACCCAAACTTGCATTTCAAATCTATTTGTATGCAAACAAAACATACATGATTAAAAATAAGAATAAAAATACATGAACCAAAAACTAAATCCAACTCAAACATGGTATACAAAAAAAGAAATAAACTTGTTCATTTGATATTAGCACTTTTGGGATGACATGATATTTTAATGCATATGTTGACAAAAATGACTAACAAAAGCATAAGCGGTGCACAATGTTTTGTATTAAAATAAATAGCTAATCGATGAGTACAATGAAGCATGATGATGCACCCTCAAACTTCATAAGTAGTATGGACAATAATCTCTTTGATTTCGTTATTACACAAAGGGTTCCACTAGCCATCAATGGTACATTCCATTGCTTTTCATAATGTGGGTCAAAGAGACAAGAATTTTGGTGTGATTCTAACAAAATCACTCATTGGGATAATCACCTCAATGAAGAGAATAGTTAATGAAATTGTGAACCAACATTTGGTCATGAATTCACATGGAGTTAACCACAACATGAACTCTTTTGTGAGGCATAAATACCTTTGTTATAATCTATGTCCAATGACGACCACATTGACGTCGGCAAATTCTTAAGATCCTCAAATTGAAACTCAAGCTCATGAATTTGGGCTCATGATTCATGAAAGATGTTTTCAATTCGCAACATCATTATCTTAAAACACCTATCAATATTTTGTAATGTTGTGTCAAAATCCCAATCAAACACAATTAGGCACTTCAAATGGTTGGAACTCATGCTCCAAATTTGCAAACACCAAAAACTAATGAGAAACACCTAAGATGGAAAGCTGAACCCTTTGTCTTTTTAACTCATTGATTATTTTCAACAATATGAAATCACAACATATTTTGACCCCTTTAACCTCATTCCAAATTCAACTTCCAAAGTGGAGTGCAACTTCCAAGGCATTGGGATAGATGATCTCCTCAACTTATAGACATTCAATGGGTTTGGAACTGCATTTTGCTTGCTTCCGTTGGCTCATGCCATGGTATGGGCTCTCTCAACCCATCTCTCATTGCTTGCCACAACCTTTACTGAAAGCCAAAGCTACAATTGGACATAAACAATCAATAATATTGTTCTAACAAATGAACTAAAAGAACAGATAAATGGATTTTGAGGCCCTTCTTCCACTTAGAGACCTCTTTCTAGGGACCTCAAATCTCAAAGACCCTCGCAGACCTACTTACTATACATGATAACATTTTGCTGTACAATCTCAGTTTACGTCTTTTTTCTGTTAGGAAGATTTCTCACAAGCATCTCATAAGTTCTTTTGGGTGTATGAAAAGGTATGCAAATGTTCAGTATCTTTGAGTAATTTCCCCATACTAGCAAAGGGGCAAAAAGCTTTTTTAACTTTAAGCCTCAGAAAACCATTCATGCAAAGCCAAAGACCCTCAAAAAAGGGATGACATTAAAAACATGTTAATAGGACCAAACCAGAAAAATGAAAAAGGAGAATGTTTGACATCAAACAGTTCACTTCACATTCTATGCAAAAACATCACTGTAAATGGTAGTTTCTAAAATGGGCCACCTCTGAAAGGAAAGGAGGCAATCACACTGACCTGCACCAGCACAGATAGTAGAAATCTGGCCAAGCAGCCCTCGGGGATGACTAACATTGAATTTTGAACAAGCTTTGCAAAAGTCCACAATTTCCCGAAGCTTGACCATATCTCCAATGTAGGAGCCTGCATCAGACCACACTAGCATATGCTCAAGTATTTTCAACTCCTCATCACTACAAAGATCATAGATCTGACTTCTTTCTCCTTCATATAGTCCTATGGTTAGTGTTCTCACAAATGTTTTCACCTCACAATTGACCTCAGAATCCAATTGGACAGAAAACTCTAGGTCTTCACTGTGTAGTCACATTTAGAAGTTGATTTTGCTACAGTGAGCAGAAAACACATTAGCGCTGCATACAATGTTACCAAGCTGTAGCCCTGCTTTCAAAATTGAAGATGCCAAAACAAGTAATTTCCAGTGAGGTAATCTTATGTCAGTTTTTGGCAAGAAATCTCAACCAAATCCGGACAAGATTTAACCTCTTCATTTTCTCCCTGCAATGTTTGAAGCCAGAGAACAACTACAAGAGAATCATGAGAGAGACTGCTTCCTCAATGGCCAGATTCCAACATATGGTACAATTGTCCAAAAACTCCCAGAAGCCCAATCAAGACTTGTATAATTTGATTAACCACACTTAATCCGATGCACATGCTCTTGAAGTGATGAAAAAATAGCTGCAGCATTAAATTCAGAGGCATAACTTCAAGAGCATGTGCAGCAGCATTACTTGATTCTTAGTAAGACTTCTTGTTTAGAAGCCAGGATGAAAGTTCACTGATATCATAGTAATGGCAGGAGTTCCAAGATATTCCAATTTCTTGCCAGTCACAGCAAAGCTGCTGCCCACAATGGGATTTCAATTGGGATGAGATAATAGAAATTCCTTGGTCAGGGTTAGCATCTATGTTTTAGGATTGTTGCCAAGATGGGCTCGGTTGCGAAGTGCTTCAAATGCTGCCATACTCTCAGCATCAAACCCTCCAGCAAACTGCACAAAACAAAAGAGCACAATATAAGGTGCCATTTGCTTTGATCTTGTTGGCAATAATACCCCTAGGGGCACATAGCTCTATGAGCCCACCCGAGTGATAACCAGACTGCTACACCTACATCTTAGACGAAAGAACATTGCATTTCCAAGTGTTACCGGTTACAAAAAGATACAGCACCGTACTGGGTGAACAAGGGTCCATTAACTCCAAAAAATTCAAGACTCTCTTAGTTGGTGACATGCTGTGATTTACATGCCAGTTCAAGAATGGACAGCAGGAACATGTGAAAAGTGATGTGAACATTTTGAAACCTGGTGGACACGGAATGCAAATTGAACCCCTTGCAGTAGGAGGAATTCCAGCAATGGCTCTTTCTCTGAGGTTGCACTGAGAAGATCCAGTTCTGATGCAGCTCTCTTCATGTAAAGCCGTGCTATCCTTACAGCTCCTAACTTTATCTGCATTCCCACTGGGTAAAGCTTAGATTTAACAGGAATTCATCTTGTGATACATTTTGTCATCTTGAAGGTCTCTGTTCATTCACTGACAGCCTATCTCCATGGAAACATTGGAAACATGCACAAATAACACGAACTGGTCTACACTATCACTTTAATTTGAAAGTATATCTAATTCTGAATATATCAATGTGAACTCAGATATCAACAACAAGCAAATCCACAAGGAAGATGATAAGAAAACATTACTTGGCCAACCAAACCAGAATCAAGCATCCATTGAGTGGGGATGCCATATTCCTTATAGCGGGTTGTTGTCATGTCTCTGCCACGCAACAATGTGTACACACTTTTCTCCATTCTGGACCCATCAATTGCACAGTTCTGTCACTAAGTAAGGTCATAAACGCAAAGTGCAAAGAGATTAAAACTCTCTACAACCAGAACTTTCACATGTTCACATGTATGTCCTTCACTTGAAAATAGAGTTTCTAACCCAGCCTTCACTTAGGAGCCACCAAGGATGATTTGGTCATGCCAAAATCAGGCAGCTTAACTAACCAATGGCTCATGTGGATAGGGAAATCTTTTACTTACTTCTCTTGGGCTGCCAACATTCTACTCAGTGCTACCTCGCAAGGCAACTCTGATTTATCTTCAAATACAGCTACTTTCTGCTGCAGCTTTTCAAGATCTTGGTATTCAAATGCAGCTTCCCGCAAAGCATCTGCCTTGCCTTCTGGCCAATCAAAATGCTTCAGCACAGCCCTCTCATCCACCTGAAACAAATCCAAATACAGCCAACTCTCCTACATCATCTCAAGCAGAAATTTTGTAAACACCCTCAAGCCAATAAACAGCAACATTCTTGTTTGTCAATCAGGGATGGGAAGCAAAGTGTTCTTGTGAAAAGGGCTTATCAAAGAAACCTCCACACCCTTTTGGTGCTTCAAATCGCTTGAGAAGTTGAAGACAATACCAGAAATGAAAGCTCCTCATCAAGCCATCTCACAAATGCCACTACATCCTCCATGTTAGTAAATGCAGCTGACCGCACTTCAGTTGCAAGTGCCTCCACAAACTCTTTTTGTGTCTCCACATCTGCCTTTATCTACAACACCATCACAATATTCTATCAATGTCACCCAGTGAAGAGATTCAAATGAACAATCCTGCAGAGTAGAAACTTTGATCACATACCATTGGTAGCAGATGCCACACATTCCAGGGTTGAAAGACTAAAATTGCACAAGGTTGCAACTTACAGCCAAGAGATGAGTTGAGCGGTTTGCAATTTCCCCAATCATATTACTACGAGCCTCAGGGTTCTTTGCAGCCCCACTTGTGGCACTTAATGACTCCTTCCTGGCAGCACGTTTCATCAATGATTGATAGAACTGAACCACTTCAGGGACTCTCTGCATTTTAGCTTTATTTTGCTCTTGCACCTTCAGGCTTCCAAGTGGTGGTGGTGGTGGTGGTGGAGGTGGGGATGGTGCACCAGGAGGACTGCGTGACTGGGGTGGAGGAGGTGGTGGTGGCAACATACCCCCAGTCTTTCCAGACACTTGCTTCTCACCAGGAGCTAGGCCTGAGGGCCTCGGAGGAGGCTTTGGTATCCGTTTTGCCCTTGTCTCCACTTTTGCAGGGGCAATTTTTGCAGTCTCAACTCTCTTTATCACCACTGCTTCACCTGGCTTTACCTCATGTTCTTTGCTTCTGCAAACCCTAGAGAATGTTTTTATTTGCTTTGCTCCTGTGTGCAAGATCAGTGAGTCACTTCCAGCCTGTAGCTCAGAATTTGCATTAACTTTGATCACTTGCTCGTCATCCTCCATCTCTTTGACCACATTCTGTCTCTCAGTTGGCCCTTTGTGCCTGTCCCTGAAAGATGGGTACTTCTCTGACATATCAGTGCCAGACACAGACTTTGACATGAGTTGAAATGATGTGGCCACTTCATTCATACACTCATCATCAAGCTTTCTCATGCTGACAGGTGAGTAATGTGTTCTGGACTCTGAAAACACAGATTCAGATCGCTGTGACACTCCAACACTCAGTGAGGTCTTATACCCATCTGGTGATTCAATCTCAATGTTCTCCACAGCACGAAAGCCTATTCCTCCTGCATCATTACTGTTTCGGTGAGTCAGTCTCTTCAGAAAGCTTTTTGACTCAGGGCCTCCACTTTGTATGCAGTGAATTGGAGTTCTTCCTCGTTGAACAGATGGGCTACTAGTGAGAAGGTCATATGCTCTATTGCTACCCTTTCGTAGAGCTTTTCCTGAACCAGTCCACTTCTTCAGCTGGTGAATGAAACCTGGTTTCTTTGAGAGCCGCCATGATCCCAAAAAATCTGAAGACAAGTCACTGTAATCTCCTCCACTCCCAGAGGGGCTAGGTATATCATATACAGCACTCTCATAGCCAGATTCTATCTGCTCCTTGGCTTGAATTGTGTCATCAGGCCTCGCATATTCAAGCATCAACTGCTTTGCCATGGCCTGTGACTTGGGACTCAAATTTTTGTTCAGATCTGCAGCAGTGAATTTTCCACTTGTAGACTGGAAACTGCGGAGCTCATGGCGGAGGCAAGCGTTGACCCATCGCAGGTAGATTAGCTCCTCCACTTCACTGAATCGATCATTCTGCAACCCTTCCAGTTGTCGGCAGAGGTCCTCATTTACACGCAACAAGGTCATGGCATCTGCCTCTGCTTCTGACACTGTTTCCCTCTGTGAGAAGGTTAAATCGAAGGAATTGAAGTCAGCAATATATTTACAAATTACTCTTCAGGACAGTAGGTCTCGTATTTCAGTGATCAGATTGAAAGAGAAGAATGGATCGGATTCTTAAGGTAGAATGAAGGGCCAAGTGCAACTCACAGTAAGGAAAGAGAGCTCATGTGCAGAAGTTTTCAGAAAATCAAAGGATGCAAAAGGAATTACATAAGACCTGATTTACATTGGATGAATGGGTGGGTTGTGATGTCACTTCATTGAGCTTTATATTAAGCTCCCGCTTATGATGTTGAAGCTCCTTGTTAGTGCGGCGGAGCTCAACTACCTCAATCTCAAGGTCTCGCAAGCTTTGCAACTTCTTTTCAAGGAGGGATTCCCTCTTTATACTTTCATCTTCTTTGGCTTCCAATACAGAAATCTTCTGCTTCAGTTTCATGAGTTCTGCTGCAGACTGCTCTGCCTCCATATGGATCTGCTCTTGAAGCTCTCGAATCTGTGTCCGTGCACAATCCAGATCCTTTTCCAATTTCTTTTCCACAGCAAGTAGAGATTTCCTCTGAGCATCAAGATCAGAAATCTTTGCAGTCTGTTCTAGTAGCCTTTGTTCCATCTCCACAAAGGCTCTTTCCTGCTCTCGGAGTCTGTAGAGTTCCACTGCTTCGCCTTCCCATCTCATTTCCCTCAATCTCAGCTCTTTCACAGTGGTCCTTAGTGCTTGGAGCTCTGCTGCATCCTTTGCAAGGAAATCCACATACTCACACAGAAAACTGTCACTTTCTCCTGTAAATAAGCCAGATATCTCAGAGGGTACCTCAGGGGTGCCATTTCTTCCCAGAGAGCACCGCTTTCCGGGCGGTGGACTAGTGGCTCTTGGGCCTCCTTGTCTTGGAGGTAAGTTCTCCTTGCCTCCATCCTGATACCAGTTACAGGAATTTCTTGCATGGGTGATCTTGGCATACTCCGGAGCATCTACAAGTTCACTTACATTGATATTACCTGTCAAGTCTCCTGGCCTTGTCACCAAATCCTCTGTATTGAAGCTGTTGACCCCTTTCATGCCTTCAAGGACCCCAGATTGGCTACACCACTCCATTCAGATGACAATGCCTTGGGAATCTGGACATCCATACTCTCTCCTGACAAATACTTAGCATGGGCTCCAAGATGCAAGTCCTGTTTCTGGTCACCACCATCTCCTGCAACATTGCAGAAAGCAGGTAAAAAGCACTACAATGTCTTCATTCTAGCTGTCCTTCCATTCATTTCAATGGGTCTGCAACATGCAGCCTGTTTCTTGACCCTGTATAAATCATGCTCAATCTGTGTATCTTGGATCTCCTTGCCCAATTGTCTTCAATAAATTTCACTCCAAGGTTGCTGCTCTCACCATCAATCCGAATACTTGAATCAGTTTGTTCCTGCCAAGAAACGCAATGCAAAGATCACAACACAGAAAGTGGCTAAGATTCCTTGTGGTCAGATTTCACCAAGCCAACAACCATTGCAGAAGAAGCAACCCCATTTTCTTCAAAACACTGATTTCCATGTTAATTTTCTTCAACCTGCTTTTTCTGGCTTTCACAACTGCCCGTATAATCAGATCTGGATTCTTAATCTGCAAACTAGGCACCACAGTTTTTTCTTCTTCAAACTCAGAACTGTACACAAAAAATATGTTCCATTGTTGGACTTTCAGCTTCTCCCAATCTGTGTGATTCTAGTCTGCTGCTAACAGTTAACAGACTTACAAAAAATTTCCATTGCCAGAGTGTGTAAGAGATCCTTTAAACCCAGATTGGGAAAGGAGCTCATGCATGCATACATACCTCTGGACACTGGTTGCTGCTGGGAAAATATTGAAGACCAAGTGAAAAGCATGTTTGCAAAAACAAAACTTTCTGTATACTGCTGCAAGTACAGGCCTTACATCTTCTTTGTGTCTGAAAAGAACAAGTGCAGCATTCAGAACCCCAACACAATAAAATATCCATGGCCTCACAACAACAACAAAAACAACAGCCCATTGATGACACCTATTGGCACAAGGAAGGAAATTATGCAAAACAACATCGAGATCAACAACTGCAGGTAACTTCAATGAGAATCAGAGACTTGTTCAAGGTCCAAGGATTTTGAAGGATCTCGTACCAATCAAAGAGAGTTGGATCCAGATTCTCTCTTCCCTCGTCATTCTGCTGGCAAGCATGGACTAGGCTCGAAAACTTCTGCTGCACCAGCACACGGACATCTTTGATCAGAACGAACACTCAATGAAAATGTTGATGCTAATGACGCACTAGAAAGTCTATACAGCCGCAACAGCAACACAAGAAATGGAACGATCAATAATCGAAAGAGCTGGAATAATGATCATGGAGTTGGAGAAAATCTTCTTAGAATGCTTCGGGCGACGGTTCCTTTTTCTGCAATGCCATAGAGTGAAACACTCTATGGCATTGCAGAAAAGTGGAATGCAATAGAGTGTCCGGTTCCACAATATTGTATTGCAGAAGAGTTTCAGATGCTATTAATAAGATCAGCTGCAGACTAAATCCCGAGAAACAAAAAAAATGGAGCGCGAGAGAGAGGGAGAGGGAAACGAAAGCCAGCAGAAGAAGAAAGAACACTTCAGCATCACTCCTCAACAACAGACTAACATAAGATCGCAATTCCAGATTCTTCATACCTGTAATGAAGCAGTCGCTGCGACAGACGCCCCGGAAGCAGCAGCAGCAGCACATTGAAAGCTGTCGACGACCACATGAAATTCTGTTTTTCCAAAAAGTCCCCGGAAAAAAAGTCGTCGATTTCAGGGGAACAAAAAGACACTACTAGACAAGAAATGAGCGGTATCGGAAATGAAGAGAGTGTGAGCAATGGAGGAGGAAAATTTTAGCATGTTGTGGTTCAAGGCGAAGACGATGACAACACAAAAAACAACAACACAGGAACAACAGCAATGGACAGAAGTGTAGTGGCAAAACGAGGAAGTTTTTGGAGAGAAGAAATATGAAGGAATAATGTAAGGGGAGGGCAATTTGTTTGGTTTTGTGCGAGAGGGAGAGAGAGAGAGAGAGAGAGAGAGAGAGAGAGAGGAGGCCAACAAGACGCTGCGGCTGCAGTTGGAAGACGACAACAAATGCGGTGCTCGAGACGAATGGCGATGGAAGCAAGCAAGCGCACAGTGCCAACGGCCCCAAAACCAACACGCAAAACGAGAAACAAACAAAGAGCGCGGAAAAAGCAGAAAGGAAGGCTGGCGGGCGGGCGGAGGCGCGCGCAGGACATGAAACCAACCAGGAACGCGCGCAGGGCATGAATCCAACAGGAACGCGCGCAGAACATGAAGCCAAACAGGACGCTCACAGGACATGAAACCAACCAGGAACGCGCGCAGAACAACAAACCAAGCATGTTCTCGGATACAAATAAGGCGTGCAGAACATGTAGGACGAGAAACCAGGCAGGTATGCAAAACATGGAACCAAGTGACGCGCAGGACAAGATACCTGTCAGTCAGGCAGGAATGCAGAACATGGAACCAAGCGGCCGTGCAGGATAAGAAAACAAGCAGGCACATGCGCAGGACATGAAACCAAGAGATGGGATACGAGTTACCTCCCCCCACCCCCCCAAACTGTAGTTGCTTCAATGTCCTGCACGTTCTTGCCTTGGATACATGTAAATTGGGTTTGTGGGGGTTTTTTTTTTTTTTGGGGGTGGTGAGTCAGCCAACTTTTGGGGCCAATTTGTCACTACAACACAATAAAAATAATAAAAATCCAATGCAACTCATTTGAAAAAAATTGTGAAAAAATTGTGCCAAAGTTACCACATTTTGAGGAAAAAATTCCTAGCTAAAATTGATGATGATCTATAAGAAGATTGGATCATGCAAATTATAAGAAGATTTTGATCATCCATAAGGAGAATTTAACTAAATTTTTGCTATAATTGAAACATTATTAAAGGTTTTAAGAAATTTAAGTGTTACTATGTAATGGGAACCCGGGTCCACGTATAGAAATATGGTGACTATTAAATTTATTTTTAAAAGAAACCTAATGATAAAAAAATCTCTGAAAAATTCTTTTATTGTATTTTTATTTAAAAATTTGCCCCCCAAATTTTTGTTATGATTATACATATTTATACCCAAATTTTTTTCTCAACAACAATTCCTATTTGTATTTGAACTAATAAGCCCGTGTGCCACATACATAAATTTAAACCTTGTGTAAAAAGCCACCCATCCCAATTTTATTTTGCCTAAACTTCAAAGTTCTTACCCAAACTTGTTAAATTAATTTTAATTTAATTTTTGGAGCCAAAATGCACTCTAAATTCAATAAAAAAAAAGTTTAACATTTCATACTGGCCTAGTATTTATATTGGATCTCTTTAAAAAATTTCATATAAGGCAATTTTTTTTGATCGGTATGAGATAGGTACATATACTTGGTATTCATTTAACTTGTCTATCATGTATAGAAATTATTTTTTTGGGGTTGGTTATATGTATCCAAAATGATATACTAAAAATAAAAAATGGTGGAGTTTTTTTTATGCTTTTTGAGGTTTTCTATAGCCAGAATTTGACAAAATTTCAAAAAGATTGCCAAATTTCTATACATGGTTCAAGTAAGTAGCCGAAAGTATAGAAGGATGTTTTAAAATTTTTACTTTCATATTTATTAGCGTGTAACCAAATTTGGCTAAATCTTCTTGTGGGTCATCACCATTTTGGCTATAACACAAAAATTGTCAAAACAAAACCCTAAATTTAAATTTAAAAATAATAAAATAAATAAATAAAACACTGATCATATACTTGGATTCCATATCACTAGTCTTGATTTCTTTATGCATATTAAGCTCTTTATTTTCTTCACAAAAAAAACCTACATTTTAATTGATAAGAACAAAACAATTCATCCCTTGAGTTACATAAAAGTCATGAAGAAGCCAACATGAAAGAAAAGAGTGTTAAAACTCTCAAGATGAATTTAATATGAATTATTGAGACTTGGGTCAATTTTTTATCATTCATCCAAGAGTTTGGTAATAGTACTTTTTAGTTAATAAATTTCCTCACAAAGTTTAGGGTTAGAATATCTGACATTCTAATAACAAAAGTTTAGGGTACTTTGTTTTGCATTACATAAACTTGATGAAAGCATGTGGGAATGATTTCTCTCAATCTGGTGAGCAGCAAATCTCATCATTGAGGAGGAGGAGGGCCTTTGCAGCTTCATTCATCCATGTGAAGGCCTGGGGGGACTAGGGAGGAGGATGATTTGGAGAGTTAAAACAGATTTTTACAATGAATAGAGAGAGAGAGAGAGAGAGAAAGACCTTCTTCATGGATGGATTGATAATGATTCATCCAAAATGTCTTTTAAAGAATGAAAAATAAAGGAAATATATTGTAGATTATATGAGCAATTTTCAAGCAATGGGTTTGGCTTCACCACATCCAAAAAGGAAAAGAAACATAGATGATGGTGAAGCTTCATCCAACCTTGTCTTTCACACCTAACCCAGAAGGAAGAACCATTCTGACGATGATGATGAGAGGAATGGATGATTTTTCCAAATGGGATTTCACACCAATTCCAAAAAGAAAAACCATATATATGATGATGAAGATGATGATGATGATGAGAGGAATGGATGATTTTTCCAAATGGGATTTCACACCAATTCCAAAAAAAAAAATCATATAGATGAAGATGATGATGATGAAGTTGATGAGAGGAATGGATGATTTTTTTCCAAATGGAATTTTACACCAAATCCAAAAAGAATAAACCATATCGATGATGATGAAGATGATGATAGCAATGGATGATTTTTTTCCAAATGGGTATTAACAACAAATCCGAAAAGAAAAAACCTCATAGATGATGATGAAGATGATGATAGGAATGGATGATTTTTTTCCAAATGGGTATTAACAACAAATCCGAAAAGAAAAAACCACATAGATGATGATGAAGATGATGATAGAAATGGATGATTTCTATCCAAATGGGTATTAACAACAAATCCAAAAAGAAAAAACCACATAGATGATGATGAAGATGATGATAGGAATGGATGTTTTTTTCCCAAATGGGTATTAACAACAAATCCAAAAGAGAGAGAGAGAGAGAGAGAGAAAAAAAAAAAAGTAAATAAAAAGGTCATAAATTTAACAGAAAAAAGGAACTGCATAAGCTTTAAACTTCTGACTATGTACAGGTCTAGATTATTTATGTAATTTATTTATTCTTTTTTTCCTACTGCACAAATAATAATGTCTGGCAGATTGATTGGGGGAATGTGGAAGGATTTCAAATTCAAAAAAAAAGGCTCAGTGGGGGTTTTACTAGGGTTTAAAGCTAGCTAGTGTTTTGAACTCACACATTTGGCGCAAAAAATAACCACCTTTTTAACTCAACAACTTACACAGACTCAATGGAGTTTGGTTTAGGGTTTTCCTCAGAGTGGACCCAAAAAACCCCCCCCCCCCGAAAAAAAAACTAGGTACCCAAAAATGAACCAGCCCAATCCTTTTCATCCACAGGGAGAGAGAAAAATCAAAAAAATTTAACTTAGTATTTTATTTTATTTATTTATTTATTTATTATTATTATTATTATTATTAATTTTTGAGAAATTAAAAAAAATTTAAAAACTTCATAAACCTAGGTAGGTGCCTATTCCCCCATATTGAGCAAAAAAAATTTGTTTTGATAAGAGTGTGGATGGATGAAAGGAATGGATGAATCTAAAGTCAACACTTACCATCACTAGATGATGAATAATAGAATGGGTTAAAAACTTATGACAGGACTTTTTTTTTACTGATGCAATCAATGGGTCTTTCCATCATTAAGTTGAGGTAAAGACAGTAAAACTTGGGGGGGGGAGAATCCTCAGTTAAAGTTTTACCAAATTTGTTCATCATCCAATTGATTACAAGCTTTAAATTTCAAATTTCATCCATTTTGTTCATCCACTTCATCATTCCTCCTCCTTTTCATCTGCTTTTTGAAATTCACAAAATACCTTTTTGCAAATAAAAGTTGTTGGTTCAAATAAAGTAAAAAGAGCCACCTGTTAGTTCTTGTCCTTCATCCTTCATCCTTCATCCATCCTTCATCCATCTTTGCATTGTGACTTAGAAGTCACCCCATACCACTCATTAAACAATCATTTGGATTTCATTCATTTGTGGGTCATGGGTGCGCCCCTAAGTAGGGCTTAAAAGTGTTGATAAAGAATGGGCCTTGAAGTGAATGTCAATGAAGACTCACTATTTGGACTAGATGAATTTCATCCACTTTCTCAACCTTCTATTCCATAGCTCTTCTTCTCTCTCTACATCATGGGTGTGGCATCGGCCGTTGCTAAGTAGGGCTTAAAGTGTTAATAAAAGTCGACTTTTGAAGTGAATGTAAAAGAATACTCACAATATTGATTGGATGAATTTGATCTACTTTCTCAACCTTTTATTGTTTGAAGTCCTCTTCTCTCTACATCATGGATGTGGCTACTAAGTAGGTCTTAAAAGTGCTACTAATAAGAATGGAAGAGAGGGCTCACAACTTTGATTGGATGAATTTCATCCACTCTCTCAAGCTTCTGTTTCTAAGCTCTTTCTCTCTCTATAAATATATATCTATCTATGTATTTACTCTCATTCCATGCTCCATTAACTAGGTTTTTTATGTCAATTCTCCCCAGCATTGAAAGGCACAACTAACTAAAACTTTCATTAGTACTACCTAGTCAGATGAGGTACATAGCTGAATGTGAATGCCAGGAGGGGAGTAAAGTTGAGCTATTAAGTAAGCTTCATAGACAAAAGGCAAAACCCTAAACCCAAGAAGTACTTGCCACTTGGGTTTGGTAAGAGCAAGAAGGTTCTAGAATGTGGGGGGTGCTTCAATTTCATAACAACAACAATTCCATTACTTTTACTCACAGCATTTACAGGTCTGGATAATTGCCTTACCCCAAGTTCACTAACCTCAAAAACCAGTTCTTAAAATTCAAGCCTCCTTAGAGTTGTCCTCAAAGTCCCCCTAAGGATTAGGGGGGCAACGATGAGTGATGACTCTTTTCATACTGAGATTTAGTAAAATTTCCTTACTTTGTGGATACCACTGAAATAGAGGGATAGGGGGGGTGAAAGCAGGCCCAAAAGACAAGGTGAAGACAGGGTGAAGGGGGCGTGAATGAGTGATAACTCTTTTCATACTGAGATTTAGTAAAATTTCCTTACTTTGTGGATACCACTGAAAGATAGGGGGGGTGAAAGCAGGCCCAAAAGAGAGGGTGAAGAGAGGGTGACTTTACGGATAACTCAATTGTTGTTGAAGAGGGGTCTAATTTAGTGTTTTGGGATCAATAGGAAATGATTTTGGACATATGAGACTTGTGCTGGTATTGAAACATGAACTAGATTTTAATACAAGGCAGATCTTGGTGGCAGTTGTGCATTAAATTCCCCAATTTCAAAATGTTGAACTGGTGGTATGAATAAAGCTCTATACTTATGGACTAGGTAACCAGCTCAAACGTGCCAGTTACCATGAATAATGTCGGAGTCCGAGCGTCTTGGCTACTCCTGGTAACCTGCGTGCTCGAGCTGCTGGTTACCGAACATAACCCATTCCTTGTGAGAATTGAGATTGTCCTCTTTTCATCCATGCAACAAGTGGGTGGTTTTTTAAAATTTTCATCCAAGTGGTCGAGAGAGATGCGGAGTCATTTGGGCCAATGAGAGCTCAAGGTGGGGTTACCTTGTGCTAACTAGCAGGTTAATGAATGAACCAGAGTTCAAAGGTTATGGGGTTTAGGGTTTAGGTTGTCCCTTGCAACCTGACAGCCAATCAGAACATTGAGATTTTCACAAGGGATGATTATCAATAGACGGATGATTATGTGCTTGGGTGATGGAATATTTGTTGGTATGGAGTGGTTTAATGATTTTGTTAATAACCTTCCATTCCAGGATTTTTTCCAAATTTTCAAAGCACGAGATGTGGGATAGGTCATACATACGATAAGTTCTTTGATTTTTGAGAACCGTGGTTATATATTGAACCAGTTTATGTGATTGAAGGAGCGACACATATCATGTGTGACTACCAACACTACTACTAGAGATCATGGTTGTTATTACTTTGAATTTGTAGCAAATGTTTGTAGTGATCCTTCTATGTTGTGTTTGTTTTCCACCAAATTCATTTGTCTAATGTGACATAGGTGGTGTTGTAACTTTCTTGAGTATGGTATTGATAATAAGATTATTTAATTCAATTTTATACACTCTTAAATTAAGCTTTTCAAAGCATATTGGTGTTTTGTGAACTAATGTGAGGTGATTACAAGATATTCACAATGTGATCACAAGTAAGGTTTACAGTTTTAGTTTGTTTTGTCTACTTTCTGCACAAAGATGGTGAAAGGGGTTGCATTGTTATTATTTTTCTTAGATTATCCATCGTTGCAAAAAACTTTATGAAGGCAAACAAAGGAAAAAAGGCTTGTTTGTTTTTTGTGTGTAATGTAGGACTTATCTCTATAGGGTTTCTAATGGAGGAGGATGGAGTAGCGTTTATGGTGACGAAGTTAGGGTTTTTAATCGAGGAGAATGGAGCAACATTTATCATGGAACTTCATCAAAAGGAGTAAGGGAAGTTTATGTTTTGAAGATTTAAAGGAGTTGAAGATGAATCAAATTATTGACATAGTTGTAATTTTTCTTTCGGATTTTGTTTTTGTGTTTGTAACTAATGTATTTTCTTATGTTACATCAATAGTTGATCAATGAAAACAAACAATATACTCAAGAATTTTTTTAAAGGGTTAGTGTCAAAACGTGATGATAAATTCAAGAGATCCAACTTGTAGCTAGTTGGACATATAAGAATTTCAAAACCTTGCATTTGTTTGAGAGTTGTGTGGGGGATTGGAACTAATTGAATGGCTTGTCTTGATGAAATACAAAATATGTTAAACCTTTTTCTTGAAATGTCCTCCAGTTGGAATAAATTATGAAGATGGAAATCAAACCTTAACATGTCCTATTGAAGATGAATTTATAACTTGAGTTGGTGTTAGCAAATATGCCTTTTACTTTCAATGGATTTTGAACAAAAGAAAATCTCATGTTTTTATCTATTGGATCTAAAATGAGTTTAAGATGTAAGGGGATGGGAATTCAATTTTTTTTATTACTACCATATAGACCTTGAAGTAATGCATTACATGGTAAAAATGGGTTAAGTAGTTCTATGAATCCAATGAACAATGAGGGATTTGATCTTCAACTAAACCTCAAGAAAGTTTGACCTAATGTATGTGAAAGATGATGTTGTTGCAATAGAGGGTTGTTGAATGGTTTGAAACATAAATATTTTGAACATAAATGTTGTCAATACCAAAAGTCTATCTACTTTGGATTTTTGTTTCAAAGAAAAAGTTTTAGGATAGTTGCTAACATTAGTTGTTTTAATTACTTGTGTGTTTAGAAAGGCAAATTGAATTAGTTGTTTGAAAATAACATATGTAATGTCATTGGTGTTGTTGTAGACCTTGTTCTTTTTGGTTATAATTCTTCTTTGATTTAACAACAACAATTTTTTTTTGAAAGCCATATTGTATTCATTAACATTTTGTCAATTGAAACGATAAGGATGTTAAGACAAAATGAACTCTTATAAGGTCAACTTTGATCAATTAATTTTTAAACATCACAACAAACCATTTTGGTTCATTGTCCCGACGTTTCAATGTTAAAAATCGACACCCCTATGATAAGTTAATGAATCTTCAATGTTTGATGTGAAATTTGAAAGGGTGAACCATGTTCAAATTAGTATACATTACCTTATTACTTACGCTGGGTAGACATTTATTATTTTTGGAATTACCAAAAACTTTGGAAAAATACCAACTTGGCATCCCCTTAATTTGAAAAAAACTCTGAGCAAAATAACTTCATTATTTAGTATGGAGCATAATTGTAAAATACCATAATTTTTATTACTAAAAGTAAATGACAAAAAATTATTATTATTAGGCCTTGTTGTTGAACCAACTTAAATACTATGGTATTGTGGCATGTGTTGTTGGCGCAAGTGTGAACTTCTTGCCCCAATTAATTGGATTTGAATTTTTATTAAATTTCCATTGAAAAAGATTACTCAAAGTTCATTATCTTTTACATTTTAGGTGTGAAAATTACAAAATCACCTCCATAAAATTCTACATGTTAAACATTTCCCAACAATATTAAAAGAGTCCCCTAATTTTCCTAACATTTTTGTTTTGTATTTTATTGAAATTTCAATTACAAATTTATTAAACATTCAAACAACTCTAGCACTAGAAATCAAAATCTTACTAATTGATCACTTTCCACCAATACTCACTTTAATTTCCCTTGAAAAATCAGTTTAAATTTATTGAATTTTCAATGAAATTTTTTCTTTATATTCAACAACTCTTACAATAAAAGTTTACTAAACCAACATTTTTTTCAAGAAATTTTTGTTTGGAATTGAAGTGGAGATCATCCATAAAAAAGTGTAAAAAAAGTGGTAATCATCCATTTAAAGATTTAAAAATATATACTATGAAATAAAAATCGTGAACTCTCCTTTAATAATTTTTATTACACACTAAAAACCAAATATAAAATTTTTGTAAATTTTTTTCCCTCGTTTTCTCACATTAATAAGAACATTTTTTTCTATGGTACAATGAGTGTGTTTAAACACTTGGGGTCCAATTTGAAGGTCCAATATAAAAAATGTGTGGTTGACATGTGAGAGGATTAAGTTAACCTTTGGTTTCTTTTTCTTTTTCTTTTTAAACTCTTACTATGCACAATCGATCTTCTTTCAACTTTTTCAACTTCATCTTTGTCTTCCACCACAACCATCTTTTTCCTTGGTGTTCTCTTATTTGGAATGGGAGCCAGTTTAGGGATCTCTTATAAATCCAAATCCTCTTCCACTTGTGAAAATTGGTGCTTCAACTCTTCACTTTCTACCCCACCTTCCAATTCAACTCCATTTCATGCGCTTGGAAAGGCTGAAAATGCACTCCTTCTAGCAACACCTTGTGAAAATCCATGAAATTAATCATGTCAACTTTAGAATTGGTCAAAAATGGAGGAGTTGGTGTGCTATCAACAATCTCCTTAATCCATAACACGTCTTCCATTTTCACGAAATTTAAACAACAAGGGTTAAAAAAAAACAATGAAAAAAAAACCAAAAAAATGAACAACCTTGGACATTAACTTACACTTTGATTCTCCAAACCATGAGCTCTCTTGTAAGCTCCTTTTTTTTGGTCCGAACCAATTGATTTTCACTCCAAAATGATGCCATGTAAGCTAAATCACAATTTGATTTGTCCTGAGTCATTTCAATTTCTTTTAGGCAAAATCACCAAATAACTAAAGAGTTGATTTCTTCCTTCACAAAACTCACCTTACATTTTAACAATGTTTAGAATGTATGTATTCCAAATGTTCAACTTGTGCTTTTAACTTTTAACACCACCATAGTTGAGTCTTTGGCAAATAATATTTACATTTGAAGATTCAATTTCAACAAATAAAATATTGATAAATATTTCAAAAGATGCTTCCATTTTCCTTCAAATATTTTAATAAAATTTTCAAAATTTGAAATGTCTAAAAATAATATAGTTTTTCATCAAATCTGCTATCACCGTAATACCTTTACCATTTCAGCATAAAATTATTATTTTTTGTTTTGTCGAACTTTTGAAAGATTATTCATTATTTGTGCTGAAATTTTAATAAATTATAAAAAGTTCCACCATTGGGATTTGAACCGCAAACTTTGCATGAAGGTGACTATAAATTGAAGAAATCTAAACACCCTAGACTACTCTATGACTTTGACAAACCTGCGTATATTATTTTGTATACTCATTACCTGCCAAAATTTTCAAAATTAAAAAACCAGGTGCCGAAGTTCAAATTTCAAATTTAAATAATTATTCAACAATTTTGGCTCAAATTGCAATAAATTATTATTATTATTACTATTATTATTTGGGTGTACTTAACTCTGAATTGATATTTGACCAAAAACAATCCCAATACAAAACAAAGGGGTGGGGGTCCTTGCCATTAAAAATTTATCCTAAGGCAAAAAAAAACAGAATTATAGAAACTCAAAAATTTCACCATGAACAAAAATATACCTAATCTTCAAAAAATCCTCTAAAAAGAAACCAAAATCCTTTGAGATATTCTAACTCTACAACTAATCTCAAGTTTCAACACGCCAAAATATCACCTTTCAATAATCCTCATACAAAAATGGACCTGTTATTACCCTATGGGCCGGCCAAAATCCCTTAAGCTACTACTAGTGGGACTTTGAAGTTTGGGCAAGGAATGGAATGAAGGCCGGGTGCGTGGTGGGTTTCCAAAGAATATTGAGCTCTCTTAGAATAGAATTGATAGCTAGCAGGCTTTCTATTTTGCCCGAATTAATTGTGTAGGAGTTTGGACAATTGAGTTGAATTTAATATTTTGTACAAAGTTTGATTAGGTGTTCTTACGAAGGCCTATTAGATAGTCCAGGCCAAAAATAGTGGCAGCCAATTTTAGGAATAGAATTCCCATGCAACCAATGAGAAGTCTGTGTCATGGAGTGAAGGGTTTCATAGCAAAGATTTCACAAAGCATGTTCTTCAGCGAGTTCCCAATAGCATCTCATTT
>Ga0116231_10000313_pt1 | contig 77489 bp, 65 predicted proteins | sample S1TSphgellanicum_2_FD_89695 | JGI IMG/M metagenome (GOLD analysis project Ga0116231, IMG submission 89695) | Host-associated microbial communities from peat moss isolated from Minnesota, USA - S1T2_Fd - Sphagnum magellanicum MG | ecosystem: Host-associated > Plants > Peat moss > Unclassified... | reverse complement strand
GTAGACCTGCCCGCCGTGCTCGTGGACGATCTCGCAGATGCGGCGAATCGATTCCTCGAACACGCCGTGCGTCGACGGATAGGTGACCATGAGCGCGGCCAGTTGCCCGGCGTGCCGGCGCGCCTTGGCTTCCAGGTCGGCCACGTCGATGTTGCCCTGCGCGTCGCAGGCCACGACCACCACCTGCATGCCCGCCAGGCTGGCCGAGGCCGGGTTGGTGCCGTGGGCGCTCTCGGGAATCAGGCAGACCGTGCGCTGGGGCTGCCCCTGGGCACGGTGATAGGCGCGTATGGCCAGCAGGCCGGCGAACTCGCCCTGCGCGCCCGAGTTGGGCTGCATGCTGACACGGTCGTAGCCCGTGCACGCCGCCAGCATGCGCTCGAGCGCATCGACCAGCGCGCGGTAGCCGGCGCTCTGCTCGGCCGGCGCATACGGATGCAGCGCGGCAAAGCGCGGCCAGCCCACCGGGATCATCTCCGAGGTGGCGTTGAGCTTCATCGTGCACGAGCCCAGCGGGATCATCGTGCGGTCGAGCGCGAGGTCGCGGTCGGCCAGCTCGCGCAGGTAGCGCAGCATCGCGGTCTCGGAGCGGTGGGCGTGGAACACCGGGTGCGGCAGGTAGTCCTGCGCGCGGCGCAGGCGGGCCGGCAGCGCGTCGGGCACGGTGGCGTCCAGCGCGTCGAGGTCCAGCCCCGCCGGCGCCCCCAGCACCTCCCACAGCGCGGCGACGTCGGCGCGCGTGCAGGCTTCGTCGAGCGAGATGCCCACGGCGCCGCCGTCCAGCGGGCGCAGGTTGAGGCCGCGCGCGCGCGCGGCCGCATGCACGCGCGCGGCGTCGACGCCGTCCACGCGCAGCGTGTCGAAGAAGCTGGCGTTGACGCCCAGGCCGGCGGCGCGCAGGCCCGCGGCCAGCACGGCGGTGAGGCGGTGCACGCGCTGGGCGATGCGCCGCAGGCCCTCGGGGCCGTGGTACACCGCGTACATCGCGGCGATGACGGCCAGCAGCACCTGGGCGGTGCAGATGTTGGAGGTGGCCTTCTCGCGCCGGATGTGCTGCTCGCGCGTCTGCAGCGCCAGGCGCAGCGCCGGCTTGCCCTGCGCGTCGACCGAGATGCCGACCAGCCGCCCGGGTATCGAGCGCTTGAACTCCTCGCGACAGGCGATGAAGCCGGCGTGCGGGCCGCCAAAGCCCATCGGCACGCCGAAGCGCTGGGCACTGCCGACGACGATGTCGGCGCCCCAGCGCCCGGGCGGCTCGAGCAGCGCCAGCGCGAGCAGATCGGTGGCCACGGCCACGAGCGTGCCGGCGGCATGGAAGCGCTGCACGGCGGCGGCGTGGTCGTGCACCGTCCCGGTCGATGCGGGGTATTGCAGCAGCACGCCGAAGAAGGCGCCGGCGGCGGCATCGGCGCCGTCCGCATCGACGGGCGCGACGACGACCTCGATGCCCAGCGGCTCGGCGCGCGTGTGCACCACGGCGATGGTCTGCGGATGGCAGTCGGCGCTGACCAGGAAGCGGTTGGCCGCGACGCGCGAGGAGCGCCGCGCCAGCATCATCGCCTCCGCCGCGGCGGTGGCCTCGTCCAGCAGCGAGGCGTTGGCGACGGGCATGGCCGTCATCTCGCCGATCAGGGTCTGGAAATTGAGCACGGCCTCGAGGCGTCCCTGCGAGATCTCCGCCTGGTAGGGCGTGTACGCGGTGTACCAGGCCGGGTTCTCGAACACGTTGCGGGCGATGACCGCGGGCATGACCGTGCCGTAGTAGCCCATGCCGATGAAGCTGCGCAACACCTCGTTGCCCTGGGCCATTTCCTCGAGGCGGCGCAGGGCCTCGAGCTCGCCCATCGGCGCGGCCAGCGCCAGCGGCGCCGGGCTGCGGATCGCCGCGGGCACGATGGCCTGCACGAGGTCCTCGAGTGTGGCATGGCCGAGCTCGGCCAGCATGGCGTCGATCTGCGCGGTGCTCGGGCCGATGTGCCGGGCGATGAACGCGTCCTGGTCCTCGAGCTGGACCAGCGACGGCCGCAGGCCCGGCGCGGGCAAGGCCGAGGTGCCGGGCGCCATCTGCCCGTCCATCACTTCTGCGCCTCGGCCTGGGCCGCGTAGGCGGCCGCGTCGAGCAGGGTCGCGATCTGCGCCGGATCATCGGGCTGCAGGCGGAACAGCCACGCGCCGAACGCATCGCGGTTGACCTCCTCCGGGGCATCCTTGAGCGCCTCGTTGACGGCCGTCACGCTGCCGCCGATCGGGGCGTAGATGTCCGAGGCCGCCTTGACCGATTCGACCACGGCGATGGCCTGGCCCGCCGGGAAGGACTTGCCCACGGCCGGCAGCTCGACGAAGACGACATCGCCCAGCGACTCCTGGGCAAAGTCGGTGATGCCGACGAGCACGCTGCCGTCGGCCTGCGGGCGCACCCACTCGTGCGAGGCGGTGTAGCGCAATTCGCTTGGAACGTTCATTGGCGTGGTCTCCCGGTGGATGGGCGTTGGCGGTGCGATCGAGGATGGGCGGGCGCGGCGCGGCGGCTCATGCGAGCACCTTGCCGTTGCGCACGAACGGGGGCCGGCAGACGCGGGCGGCGGCCGGACCGGATCGCAGCTCGACCGTGACCTCGTCCCCGGGCGCGACCCCCGCCGGCAGGCGCGCCAGCGCGATCGACGCGCCCATCGTGGGGGCGAAGGTGCCGCTGGTGATCTCGCCGGGACCGTGGGCGGTGGCGACGCGCTGGTGCGAGCGCAGCACGCCGCGCCCGAGCAGGCGCAGGCCCAGCAGCTGGCGCAGGGCGGGGCCTGCCTGCTGGCGCTCCAATGCGGCTCGGCCGATGAACGGACGCGGCGCACGCAGGTCGACGGTCCAGGCCAGGCCCGATTCGAGCGGGCTGACGCCCTGGTCCATGTCGCTGCCGTAGAGGTTCATGCCGGCTTCGAGGCGCAGCGTGTCGCGCGCGCCCAGCCCGCAGGGCACCACGCCCTGCTCGCGCAGCGCGCGCCAGAACGTGGCCGCCTGGGGCGCGGGCAGCGCGATCTCGCAGCCGTCCTCGCCGGTGTAGCCGGTGCGGGCGACGAACCAGTCATCGACCGTCACGGCGGAGAACGGACGCAGCGCGGCCAGCGCATCGGCCAGCCGCGGCACCGCGGCGCCGACCCGGGCGCGCGCGGCGGGGCCCTGGACAGCGATCAGCGCCAGGTCGGTACGCGCCAGCAGCTGCACGTCCAGCGGCGCCGCCGCGCCGGCGCCTGCCGCCGGGCCGCGGCCGGCAGCGACGGCCTGCATCCACGCCAGGTCGGTCTCGGCGGTAGCCGCATTGACCACGAGGCGGTAGGGGGCCGGAGCCGGGGCGGTACCGCTGCCGGCCGGCGTTCGATAGACGATGAGGTCGTCGATCACGCCGCCGTCCTCGCGCAGCATGCAGCTGTAGAGCGCCCGGCCCGGCTCGAGCCGCGCGGCATCGTTGGCCAGCAGCAGGCGCAGCAGGTCCAGCGCGCCGGAACCGGCTGCGTCGATCAGGCGCATGTGCGAGACATCGAACATGCCGCAGGTGGTCCTGACGGCGATGTGCTCGTCGATCTGGGAGCCGTAGTGCAGCGGCATTTCCCAGCCGCCGAAGTCGACCATCCGGGCGCCGGCAGCGACGTGCAGATCGAACAGAGGGGTACGCTTGAGCATCTGGCGGTTCCGGCAGGAGGACGCCACGCCGGGAATGCGGCGCGGGCCCCTCTGTCCTTTTGCCTGAGAGTTCGGGAGCCGGCGGCCGATGCGGCGGACGGCGAACACCCTGCCGCTTTGCCGCTACCGGCGGACCATGACGGTCCGGCTCCTTGCACCTTCGGCGCCGGACACGCGGTCCGGTCTCTCCAGAGACGCCCGCGCGACGCGGTTTGTTGACCTGAGCGATTACGGGCGTTGCGCCTTCGGCGGCCGGTTGCGCAGGCGACGCTTCCCATCCTTGCCGGGAACGGCGCTGCCGCAAGCGGGCACTCTCCCACGTCGCGATCACGGGCGTGAGCGAAGCATACACGAGCCGTCGCCGCGCACCAGCGCGCGGACGCGGCACGGCGCAAACCTCAGGTGCGGGGCAGCGTGACCCCGGTCTGGCCCTGGTACTTGCCGCCGCGGTCGCGGTAGGAGGTCTCGCAGACCTCATCGGACTCGATGAAGATCACCTGCGCGCAGCCCTCGTTGGCGTAGATCTTCGCGGGCAGGGGCGTGGTGTTGGAGAACTCGAGCGTGACGTGACCTTCCCACTCCGGTTCCAGCGGCGTGACGTTGACGATGATGCCGCAGCGCGCGTAGGTGCTCTTGCCCAGGCAGATGGTGAGGACGTTGCGCGGGATGCGGAAGAATTCCACCGTGCGCGCCAGCGCGAAGGAGTTGGGCGGGATGATGCAGACATCGCCGCGGAAATCGACGAAGGAGTTCGGGTCGAAGGCCTTGGGATCGACGATGGTGCTGTTGATGTTGGTGAAAATCTTGAATTCGGCGGCGCAGCGGATGTCGTAGCCGTAGCTCGAGGTGCCGTAGGAGACGATGCGCTCGCCGCCGGCGTGGCGCACCTGCACGGGCTCGAAGGGCTCGATCATGCCCTGTGCCGCCATGCGGCGGATCCAGCGATCGCTCTTGATGGACATCCTGATATCTCCTGCGGAATCGGGCAGTTTACGGCAGCGCGGCAGCGCGGCGGCAAGCGCCGCACGGCGCCGGCATCATCGATCCGGCGTAGTAGCGATCGGTTGCACCCGTGACTTGCGCCCGGCTCGATTGTCGGATAAAAAAACCTCGGTCCGCTGCACCCGTGTCCCGTCCTGCTGCTGCGCGGACCGGCGCCGGCCTTCGGGATTCGCCGCCAACGGCAGCCGGCGCGCACGATCTTGCGGATCATCTATGGCCCTGGACTGGACAAGCGCGGAACCCGGCAGCGCGCTCAAGGAGTTGCGCGCGCGCCGGACCATCCCCGGCGAATGGATGCCGGCCCAGCCGGGCGATCTGCTCAAGGAGATCGACACGCCGGCGCTCGTCGTCGACCTGGACAAGTTCGAGGCCAACATGGCGCGGCTGGCAGCCGCACTTGCCGGCACCGGGGTCGAGCTGCGCCCGCACGCCAGCGCGCACAAGTGCGCCGAGATCGCGCGGCGCCAGGTCGAAGCCGGGGCGGTCGGCGTGTGCTGCCTCAAGCTGGGCGAGGCGGAGGCCCTGCTCGCGGGCAGGGTCAAGGACGTGCTGATCACGAACCAGATCGTCGGCGAGGCCAAGATGCGCCGCGCCGCGCGCGTGGCCCGCGCCTACGCCCCGGCACGCCTCGGACTGTGCATCGATCACATCGGCGTGGCGCGCCAGCTGGCCGCCACCTGCACCGCCGAGCAGGCGATGCTGGACGTCTACATCGAGGTCGACGCGGGCCAGAACCGCGGCGGCACGACGGACGCGCACAGCGCCGTCGAGCTCGCCGGTTACCTGCACGGCCATCCGGCCTTGCGCTTTCGCGGACTGCATGCGTACAACGGGCTGGCGCAGCACCGCCGCGGCGTGCCGGAACGCCGCGCCGCGGCCCAGGCCGCCGCGCGGCGGGTGGCGGCCGCGCGCGACGCCATCGTCGGCGCCGGGCTGCCCTGCGACAGGGTCACGGGCGGGGGCACGGGCACGCTGCCCGATGACATCGCCAGCGGGGTCTATACCCAGGTCCAGCCCGGGTCCTACCTCTTCATGGACGTCGACTACGCCAAGAACGAGCGGGACGAGCGCGGTCCGCGCTTCGAGGTGGCGCTGTTCGTGCTGTCGACGGTGAGCGGCCTGGAGGGCGAGCGCGCCACCCTCGACGCCGGCCTGAGCGCGTTCGCAACCGACCTGGGCCCGGCCCAGCCCGCCTTCGACGGCTGGCGCGTGCGCAACGTCTCGGCCGAGCACACGGTGCTGATGCGTTCGGACGACGCCACGGCGATCCGCCTGGGCGACAAGGCCCTGCTGGTGCCCGGCCACAGCGGCGCCACGGTCAAGCTGCACGACTGGATCGTCGCCACGCGCAAGGGGCGCGTCGAGGCCGTCTGGCCGATCGACGCCCGCGGCCGGATGTACTGAGTCCGCGCGGAATCAGGTGTTGGAGATCTTGATGGCCGGCATGCGCGCGGAGAGGTCGCGTGCACGCTCGGCGATGCGCACGGCCACCCGGCGCGCGATGGCCTTGTAGGTCTGGGCGATCGCGCTGTCGGGGTCGGCGACGACGGTGGGCGTGCCGCCGTCGGCGTGTTCGCGGATGCGGATGTCCAGCGGCAGCGAACCCAGGACCTCGACGCCGCACTGCGCGGCCATCTTCTGCGCGCCGCCGGAGCCGAACACGTGCTCCTCGTGGCCGCACTGCGAGCACACGTGCGTGGCCATGTTCTCGATCAGGCCGAGGATGGGCACGCCGACCTTCTCGAACATGCGCAGGCCCTTGGTGGCATCGAGCAGCGCGATGTCCTGCGGCGTGGTGACGATGACGGCGCCGGTGACCGGCACCTGCTGGGCCAGCGTGAGCTGGATGTCGCCGGTACCCGGCGGCATGTCGATGACGAGGTAGTCCAGGTCGCGCCAGTTGGTCAGCGTGAGCAGCTGCTGCAGGGCCGAGGTCACCATCGGGCCGCGCCAGACCATGGGCTGGTCGGGGTCGATCAGGAAGCCGATCGAGCTGGCCTGGATGCCGTGTCCCTCCAACGGATCGAAGGTCTTGCCGTCCTTGCTCGAGGGTTGCCCGCGGATGCCCAGCATCGTGGGCTGGCTGGGGCCGTAGATGTCGGCATCGAGCATGCCGACGCTGGCGCCCTCGGCGGCCAGCGCCAGCGCGAGATTGGCCGCGACCGTGCTCTTGCCCACGCCGCCCTTGCCCGAGGCGACGGCGATGATGTTGCGTACGTTGGGCATGACCTTGAGGCCGCGCTGGACGGTGTGGGCCACGATGCGGGAGCTGACCACCGCCTGGACGGATCCGGCTCCGGCCGCCTGCAGCGCGGCGACGACGCTGGCGCGGATGGGCTCGAGCTGGCTGGCGGCCGGATAGCCCAGCTCGATCTGCACATGGACACCCGCGGCGTCGACGCGCACGTTGCGCACGGCGCGCGCGCTGACGAGGTCCGTGCCCGTATTGGGGTCGATGACCGTGGCCAGCACGGCGTTGACGCGTTCGTTGTCCATGGTCGTTTCCCCAGCGGCTGATAAACTGACGAATGGTACCCGGGCTGCAAAGGCGCGAGATGGGCACGAGAGGGGCGCGCCGGCAGGGCGGGTCCGCAAGCGCCCGCCTGCCGCCGCGCCGGCGCCATGCCCCGCGCGCCACCCCGCGCTGCACCCGCCGACACGACCCGACATGAGCCAAAGACAGCTGTTCGTCACGACCGCGCTGCCGTACGCCAACGGCGCGCTGCACATCGGCCACATCATGGAGTACATCCAGGCCGACATCTGGGTGCGTTTCCAGCGCCTGCGCGGGCACCGCGTGCATTTCGTCGGCGCCGACGACGCCCACGGGGCCCCCATCATGATCGCCGCCGAAAAGGCCGGCAAGACGCCGCAGCAGTTCGTCGCCGCCATCGCGGCGGCGCGCAAGCCCTACCTCGAGGGCTTCCACATCGCGTTCGACCACTGGCACTCGACCGACTCGCCGGAGAACACCGCGCTGTCGCAGGACATCTACCGCCGGCTGCGCGCCGCCGAGCTGATCAGCACGCGCTCGATCGAGCAGTTCTACGATCCGGTGAAGGGCATGTTCCTGCCGGACCGCTACATCCGCGGCGAATGCCCGCGCTGCGGCGCCAAGGACCAGTACGGCGACGCCTGCGAGGTCTGCGGCGCGGTATACGCGGCCACCGAACTCAAGCACCCGACCTCGACGCTGTCGGGCGCGGTGCCGGAGCTGCGCAGCTCCGAGCACTACTTCTTCCAGCTCTCCGACGAGCGCTGCCGGAAGTTCCTGCGCGCCTGGATCCAGGGCGGCCGCCTGCAGCCCGAGGTGGCCAACAAGGCGCGCGAGTGGCTCGACGGCGAGACCGGCCTGGCCGACTGGGACATCTCGCGCGATGCGCCGTACTTCGGCATCCCGATCCCCGACGCGCCGGGCAAGTTCTTCTACGTCTGGCTCGACGCGCCGGTCGGCTACCTGGCGGCGCTGCAGGCGTACTGCGCGCGCGCCGGGCTCGACTTCGACGCGCTGCTGGCCGACCCGCGCACCGAGCAGATCCATTTCATCGGCAAGGACATCATCTACTTCCACACGCTCTTCTGGCCGGCCATGCTGCATTTTGCCGGGGCGCCGTACAAGGTGCCCGACCACGTCTACGTGCACGGCTTCATCACCGTGCGCGGCGACAAGATGTCCAAGAGCCGGGGCACGGGCATCGACCCGCTGCGCTACCTGGAGCTGGGCATGAACCCGGAGTGGCTGCGCTACTACATCGCCGCCAAGCTCAATGCGCACGTCGAGGACATCGATTTTCATCCGGACGACTTCCTGCAGCGGGTCAACAGCGACCTGATCGGCAAGTACGTGAACATCGCCAGCCGCGCGGCCAACTTCATCACCCGGTACTTCGACGGGCAGGTTGCCGCCACGGCCACCGATGCGCATTGGCTGGCCCTGGGGGCCGATGCGGTCGACGCGGAGATCGCCGAAGCCTACGAGGCGCGCGAATTCGGCAAGGCGGTGCGCCTGGCGATGGCCTTCGCCGACCAGCTCAACCGCCAGTTCGATGCCGCGCGCCCCTGGGACCTGGCCAAGGACCCCGCGCAGCGGGCGGCGCTGCACCGCGTGTGCTCGCTGTGCCTGCGCGGCTTCCAGTACTTGAGCCTGTGGCTCAAGCCCATCCTGCCGGCGCTGGCCGGCGCCGCCGAGGAGTTCCTGGGCGCCGGCGAACTGCGCTGGGTACCGGGCGGCATCGGTACGCTGGGCCGCATCGCGCCCTACGCGCACCTGATGGGGCGCGTCGAACCGCGCCAGCTCGATGCGCTGTTCGCCCCGCCGCCGCAGAACGCCGCGCCGGCGCCGGCCGCGGCGGCGGCCCCCGCAGCGGCACCCGCCGCGGGTACGATCTCGATCGAGGACTTCGCCCGGGTCGACCTGCGCATCGCCCGCATCGTCGCCGCCGAGGCCGTGCCGGGCAGCGACAAGCTGCTGCGCCTGAGCCTGGACCTGGGCGAGGGCGGCACGCGCAATGTCTTCTCGGGCATCAAGTCGGCGTACCGCCCCGAGGACCTGGTCGGGCGGCTGACGGTCGTGGTGGCCAACCTGGCGCCGCGCAAGATGAAGTTCGGCGTCAGCGAGGGCATGGTGCTGGCCGCCGGCAGCGCCGACGGCAGGAGCCCGGGGCTGTACCTGCTCGACCCCCATCCGGGCGCGCAGCCGGGCATGCAGGTCAAGTGAGCCGCCGTGCTCGCGTCGAACGCGAAGGAAGAGGCCATGGCCAATTACGAATCCGAACTCACGGCGTTCCTGCGCTCGCTCAAGCAGAGCCGCCCGGAGATCGAGAAGAAGCAGAAGGAAGGGCGCGCGCTCTGGTGGGACACGAACCCGGATCCGGAGCAATGGCGCCGCTGGCAGGCCGGGCGCGTGCGCCAGTCGGCCTACGTGTACTACGACCCCAAGCCGATCAAGCCGGCTGAAGACTCATGAGCGTGGCGTTGCCGCCCGCCGCCGCGGTGTTGATCGTCAGCACCTGCTCGGCGACCATGCGGTAGAGCTCGTAGCGTCCGCCCGAGGGGCGCAGCAGGCTGATTCGGGCCCCGGCGCGGGCCGCCAGCACGCCCCGCACCGCGGCCGCGGCCGCGTCGCTGCCCGACAGCAGCGCCACCTCGAACGACGCCGCGGGCCAGTCGGCGGTCCAGTCGACCTGGGCGCGCAGTTCCGGCGGCAAGGCCGCCACCAGCTGGCGGTTGGCGTCCCCCTCGACGCACAGCGCACGGTTGCCGGTGGCGGCCACCGCGGCCAGCTGGAACAGCAGGTCCGGCGCCTCGTCCGTTCCGTCGAAGGCGGCGGGGTCGGGAGACGGCGCCGCGTCCACGGTGCCCGTGCCCGCCCACGCGGCGACATCGGCGGCACCCAGGCACAGTACGCGGCCGCGTGCACGGTAGCGCAGGACGTTGGATTCGCCGGTCGGTCCGGGCAGCACCAGCCGGCAGCCGATCGGGGTGTCGGCGGCGTAGTGCGCGCACAGCGGCACCAGCGCGTCATGGCCGCCCGGATGCGCCCACTGCTGCAGGGCCTGCAGCGCGGGCGGCGCGGCGCCGCTGCGCTGCGCGCCGAGGCGCTCGGGCGCGAAGTACGCGCTGCCGTGCGCGGGCGCGGCGCCGGCCGCGGCGTCCGGCGGCAGCCCCGCCGGCGCCGTCAGGTGCGCCACGGTCCAGGGGCCACCGGCCTTGGGGCCGGTCCCCGACAGGCCCTCGCCGCCGAACGGCTGCACGCCGACGACCGCGCCGATCATGTTGCGGTTGACGTAGATGTTGCCGGCGCGGATGCGGTCCGCGACGAAATCGATCGTCTCGTCGATGCGGCTGTGGATGCCGCAGGTCAGCGCATAGCCGGTGGCGTTGATCGCCTCGACGAGCTCGCCCAGCGCGTCGCGACGGTAGCGCAGCACGTGCAGGACCGGGCCGAACACCTCGCGCGTGAGTGCGCTGATCGACGCGATGGGGACGATGGCCGGCGCGACGAAGCAACCCAGCACGGGCGCGACCGCGCGCGGCGCCGCCAGCGCCGAGGCGCCGACGTGGGCCTCGATCAGCGCGCGCGCGGCCGGGTCGATCACCGGGCCGATGTCGGTGGCCGGCAGTGCCGGGTCGCCCAGGCGCAGCTCGGCGGCGGCGCCGGCCAGCATCGTGAGCACCAGGTCGGCGATCTCCTCCTGCAGGCACAGGATGCGCAGCGCCGAACAGCGCTGGCCGGCGCTGCCGAAGGCCGACTGCAGCGCATCCTGCACGACCTGCTCGGGCTGGGCGCTCGAATCGACGATCATCGCGTTCTGGCCGCCGGTCTCGGCGACCAGCAGCGGATCGGCCCCGGCCGGGAACCGGGCCAGCGCGCGGTCGATCAGGGCTGCGACCTCGGTAGAGCCCGTGAACAGCACGGCGTGCAGGCGGGCATCGGCGCTGAGGCGCGCGCCGACGCTGCCGTCGCCCGGGAGCAGCTGCAAGGCGGCGCGCGGCACGCCCGCGCCGTGCAGCAGGCGCACCGCCAGCGCGGCGATCAGCGGCGTCTGCTCGGCCGGCTTGGCGATCACGACATTGCCGGCCGCCAGCGCGGCGGCGACCTGCCCGGTGAAGATCGCCAGCGGGAAATTCCACGGGGAGATCGCCACCACGACGCCGCGCGGCCGGCGCCCGGGCCCGAGCAGGCGCGCCTGCCCGGCGTAGTAGCGGCAGAAGTAGACCGCCTCGCGCACCTCGCCGGCTGCGTCGGCCAGGGTCTTGCCGGCCTCGCTGACCGCGAGCCAGACCAGGTCGTCGCGATGCGCCTCGAGCGCGTCGGCCGCCGCTTCGAGGACCGCGGCGCGATCGGCGGCAGGACGGTGCGGCCAGCTCGTGGCCGCAGCGCCGGCGTCCGGTGCGAGCGCCGCGGCAGCGGCGGCCAGCGCGCACGCCACGTCCCGGTCCGAGGCCGGCTGCACGGTGCCCACGACGCGCGCGGGCTGCGCCGGGTTGCGCACGGCCAGCGCCTGGGCCGGCTGCGGATCGACGTGCCCACCGGCCAGGATCGGACCGGCGCTCCAGACCCGCGCCGCGGCGGCGCGCAGCCCGTCCTGCAAGGCAGCCAGGCTGGGTTCGTCGTGCAGGTCGAGCCCGCGCGAATTGCGCCGTGCCCCGAACAGCTCGGCCGGCTGGGCGATCGACGGATGGGGCGCGCCCCCCGAGCGCCGGCAGGCCTCGACCGGATCCTCGAGCAGGCGCTCGACCGGCACCGCGTCGTCGACCACCTGGTTGACGAACGAGGAGTTGGCGCCGTTCTCGAGCAGGCGGCGCACGAGGTAGGCGAGCAGGGTCTCGTGGCTGCCCACCGGCGCGTAGATGCGGCACGCCACGGGCGAGGCGCCGGTGCCGACGATCCGGTCGTACAGGGTCTCGCCCATGCCGTGCAGGCACTGCAGTTCGAAGCGCGTCACGGCGGCGGCATCGGCCAGTTGCAGCACCGAGGCCACGGTGAGCGCGTTGTGCGTGGCGAACTGGCCGTAGAGGCGATCGTGGTGCGACAGCAGCCGCTGCACGCCGACCAGATAGGACAGGTCGGTATGGGCCTTGCGCGTGAAGACGGGGAAGTCGGCCTGGCCCTCGACCTGGGCGCGCTTGATCTCGCTGTCCCAGTAGGCGCCCTTGACCAGCCGCACCATGAAGCGGCGGCGCGTCTGCACGGCCAGGTCGGCCAGGCAGTCGATCAGCGGCAGCGCGCGCCGCTGGTACGCCTGCACGACGATGCCCAGGCCGTCCCAGTCGCCCAGCGCCGGGTCGCGCGCCAGGCTGGCGAAGATGTCGAGCGTGGGCTCGAGCCGTTCGCTCTCCTCGGCATCGAGGTTCAGGCCGATGCCGACCTGGCGCGCCTGGCGGCACAGCTCCTGGATGCGCGGCAGCAGTTCGTGCGCGATCCGGTCCGGCTGCAGGCTGGTGAAGCGCGGATGCAGCGCCGAGAGCTTGACCGATATGCCGGGGCGTTCGTGCAGTCCGGTGGTCGAAGCCACCGGCGCCGAGGCGCCGATCGCGTCGATCGCGTGCGCGTAGGCGTCGAGGTAGCGCTGCGCATCGGCCGCGGTGAGCGCCGCCTCGCCGAGCATGTCGTACGAATGCCGGTAGCCGCGGGCCTGGGCCTCGCGGCCCCGCACCAGCGCCTGCTCGATCGTGCGGCCGAGCACGAACTGCTGGCCGAGCAGCCGCATCGCGATATCGACGCCGGCGCGGATCAGCGGCTCGCCCCCGCGCGCCACGAGGCGGTTGACCGCCGCGCTCAGCCCGGCGTCGCTGTGCGTGGCCACCAGCTTGCCGGTCAGCATCAGCCCCCAGGCGGCGGCATTGACGAAAATGGAGCGGCTCGAGCCGATGTGCGCGCGCCAGTCCCCCTGCGCCAGCTTGTCGCGGATCAGGGCGTCGGCCGTGGCGCGGTCCGGGATGCGGGCCAGCGCCTCGGCCAGGCACATCAGCGCCACGCCTTCCTGGCTCGACAGGGAAAACTCGCGCATCAGGGCGTCGACCCCGCTGCCGCGGCTGCGCTCCCCGCGCAGCGACTCGATCCACCCGCGCGCCTGCGCACGCGCGGCCGCCCAGCGCTCGGGCCCCAGCGGCGCGGCGCGCAGCAGCCCGGCCACGCACGCGGGCTCGGCCCGGCGCAGCTGCGCGCGCAGGGCCGCCCGGGCGGCATCGGCCGGCGGCTGGGCGGCGGGAATCACGGGCTCGTCTAAAATGGCGGCTACTCCCGACGGTGTTCGCTGGCGCGGGAACCTGCTCGCGGTGACATTCAGCCCCGCGGGTGTCGCACCCCGGCACCATGGTGGCGGGGCAAAACCACGGCTGCACAGCACCCCGACCACATGACTCCCGAGCGTAGCAACGAAACCCGCGCAGCGGCCAGCGATATCCCTGCGCCCGGCGCGACCGCCGAGACGGCGCCGGCCGCCGAGCGCGGCGGCGAAGCGATCCTGCGCCTGCTGCCCGACCGGCGCGGGGACGACCCGGCGCCCGGCCCGGCGCCGGCGCTGGTCGACGGGGTGGCCCTGGCGCGCTTGTACGGCGAGCCGCTGTTCGACCTGCCCCAGGACCTCTACATCCCGCCCGATGCGCTGGAGGTCTTCCTGGAGGCATTCGAAGGGCCGCTCGACCTGCTGCTCTACCTGATCCGGCGCCAGCACTTCAACGTGCTCGACATCCCGATGGCGACGCTGACGCAGCAATACCTGGCGTACATCGAGCAGATCCGCACGCACAACCTGGAGCTCGCGGCCGAGTACCTGCTGATGGCCGCGCTGCTGATCGAGATCAAGTCGCGCATGCTGCTGCCGGTGCGCAAGGCCGATACCGGCGAGGAGGTCGAGGACCCGCGCGCCGAGCTCGTGCGCCGGCTGGTCGAGTACGAACGCATCAAGCTGGCCGCCTTGCGCCTGGACGAGCAGCCGCGCATCGGGCGCGACTTCCTGCGCGCGGTGATCGCGCTCGAACCCACGGCGCTGCCGCGCCACCCGGAGGTCGCGATCTCCGAACTGCAGGCCGCCTGGAACGACATCCTGCGCCGCTCCAAGCTGCACACGCACCATCGCGTCGCGCGCGGCGAGCTGTCGGTGCGCGAGCACATGAGCCTCATCCTGCGCCAGCTGCAGGGGACGCGGTTCGTCGAGTTCGCCGACCTGTTCGATCCGCGCCTGGGCACGCCCGTGGTGGTCGTGCATTTCCTGGCGCTGCTCGAGCTCACGCGCGAGGGGCTGGTGGAGATCACGCAGGCGGCGCCGTACGCACCGATGTACGTGCGGCTGGCGTACGTCGACGCCTTGAACTGAGCTTCCCCTCTTCCCGCGCGGCGCGCGGGAGAGGGGGGCTTCCGAACTCCTGCCGAGGGCCACGCCGTGTACATACCGTCGCATTTCGCCGAAGACCGCCCCGAGGTGCTGCATGCGCTGATGCGCCGGCACCCGCTGGCCACGCTCGTCACGCTGGGGGCATCGGGCCTCGTCGCCAACCACATCCCGCTGGAGCTGCACCTGGAGGCGGACGGCCGCGCGCTGCTGCGCGGGCACGTGGCACGGGCCAATCCCGTCTGGCGCGAGGTCTCCGGCGCGGTCGAGGCGCTGGCGATCTTCCAGGGCCCGGACAGCTACATCTCGCCCTCGTGGTACGCCACGAAAAAGGAACACGGCAAGGTGGTGCCGACCTGGAACTACTGCACGGTGCACGCGTACGGCGCCATCGCCTTCCAGCACGACGCCCGGTGGATGCACGACCTGGTCTCCGGGCTGACGCAGCGCCACGAGGCGGCGATGGCCGAGCCCTGGGCGGTCAGCGACGCGCCCGCGGACTACGTGCAGAAGATGCTGGAGAACATCGTCGGCCTGGAGATCGCCGTGCGCCGGCTGGACGGAAAGTGGAAGCTGAGCCAGAACCACCCCTTGGCCAACCGGGCCGGCGTGGTCGAGGGCCTGCGCCAGCGCGGCGACGAGGGCGCGCTGGCGATGGCCGCGCTGGTCCGGGCGCAGGGCGGGCCGGAGCAGGGATGAGGCGGGCGCGCCGGCCGCGCCGACGCGGCCGGGTTCAATACACGCCGAGCGTCAACGGAGCGGAGGACCCGGCGCAGATGCCGCCGCCGGGCGACTGGCAACCGTAGATGATCACGGTCTGTATCGCGCCGGCCGCGAGCGACACGCTGGTGCCGGCCGTGCCCGCGGGCAGTATCGGCGACTGCACGCCGGTGGGCACCAGGGCGAGGTTGTACGTGCCCGGGGCGAGCACGACGTAGCTGGAGGCCCCGAGGTAGGCCAGGTTCGGGACCAGCGGGCCGGAGACCGTCGTGGTCGAGCCGTCGTTGCTCACGCGGACCACGTCGACATTCTGCGTCGTCACGCCGCCCACGCCGGCATTGCTGATGTCGGGCGCCAGCTGTATGACGCGCAGCTTGGCCATGCCCGTGGGCGGCGCGCTCAGGTCGTCGGAGGCGAGCAGCACCTGGAGCTGATGCGGCGACGGCGCGCCGTCGATGCCGACCAGGAACAGGCTGCGCGCGGAGGACGCCACGAGCGGCAGCGTCGATCCGGCGAGCTCGGTGACGGCCCCGGTCAGCGTGAACACCGGGTAGGTGCCGGGGTAGACGGTCTGGTAGGGCGTCGGCCCGGTGCCGAAGACCAGGTCGGTCTGCAGCGGGCTCAGCGTACCGATGGCCGTGCCCTGCGGATCGAGGTAGGCATCGACGCCACCGACGTTGGGCGAGAAATTGGCCGCGCGGATCTGCACGCGCTGGTCCAGCAGCTCGGATATGCCGCCCGAAGCGCTGGGCGTGAGCAAGGCGAAACTGGCCGCCGATCCGGTGACCGGCACCATCGCATACAGCAGGTTGGCGCCGGAGGCGATCCCGACCGGGCCCGAATCGTAGACGACGGTCCGGGCCGAGTCGCCGGTGGCCACGGCGCGGATCTGGTAGTCGCCGCTGGAGATCGTCGGCAGCAGGGTCGACAGCACCGAGCTGGCGTCGCCGGCATAGGCCAGGGCGGAGAGCGAAGGACTGGCGGGGAGGGTCGCGCCGGGCGCGGTGAGGTAGATGTCGAGCGTACCGGCCACGGGCGCCGCGTTGGCGAAGCCCAGGATCGCGCGGTCGACCGCGGCGGCCGCGTTGCTCTGCCCCACCGTGAGCGTGGTCACGGCCGAGGAGCCCTGGATCACGAAGACCGAGTAGTCGTAGCCGTCATCCGCGGGGAAGGTGGCGGTGAGGTCGACCGTGGTGGTGCCGGAGGCCTCGAACTTCAGGGTCGTGGTGCCGGTGGCTATGGGGTCCAGGGCGGTGGCCTGGCCGTAGACCAGGTCGGTGACGACGCTGGTGCCGTTGACCAGGACGTCGTAGCCGACCGGGGCCGTGCTGGCTTCGTCGATCGCCTGCACGCTGGGAGCCGAGCCCGAGCCGCTGCCATTGCCGCTACCGCAGGAGACCGCCGCCAGCGCCATCGGGAGCACGGCGAGCGCGGCGCGCGCGCCGGGGAAACGTCCATTCATGGCGCGATGCTACCGGATCCGTGCGACCGGATCGTTGCGGCCGCGCGGGGCGCCGCGATCGAGATGGCGCTGCCGGGTGTGCGCCGGCGCTACTCCGCGGCGAAGAAACCCTTCATCTTGTCCACGAAGGACTTGGCCTGGGGCGAGTGCTTGGCGCCGCCCTCCTTGATCGAGGCGTCGAAGTCGCGCAGCAGCTTCTTTTGCCGCTCGGTGAGCCGTACCGGGGTCTCGACGCGCACGTGGCAATACAGGTCGCCCGGATAGTTCGAGCGCACGCCCTTGATGCCCTTGCCGCGCAGGCGAAAGGTCTTGCCGCTCTGGGTACCTTCGGGGATCGAGATCGTGACCTTCTCCTTGAGGGTCGCGACCTCGATGTCGGCGCCCAGCACCGCCACCGCGATCGACACCGGCACCTCGCAATGCAGGTCGTCGCCGTCGCGCTGGAAGACCTCGTGCGGCTTGATGCGGATCTCGACGTACAGGTCGCCGGGCGGACCGCCGTTGACGCCGGGCTCGCCCTTGCCGGAGAGGCGGATGCGCTGGCCCTCGTCGATGCCCGCCGGGATGGCGACCTCGAGCACCTTGTTGTGCTTGACGCGGCCGTCGCCGTGGCAGTTCTGGCACGGATGCGCGATGACGCGTCCGCTGCCGTGGCAGGTGGGGCAGGTCTGCTGGATCGAGAAGAAGCCCTGCGCCATGCGCACCGCGCCCGAGCCGCCGCAGGTGGCGCAGGCCTTGGGCTTGGTGCCCGGCTTGGCGCCGGTGCCGGCGCAGGCCTCGCAGGCATCCCAGGCCGGGACGCGGATGTCGGTGGCGAAACCGTTGGCCGCCTGCTCCAGGCTCAGTTCCATGTTGTAGCGCAGGTCGGCACCGCGGAAGGCATTGGTGCGCCCGCCGCGCGCGCCCGCGGCGCCGCCGAAGATGTCGCCGAAGATGTCGCCGAAGGCCTCGGCGAAGCCGCCGTTGAAGCCGGCGCCGCCGCCGCCGAAGCCGCCGGCGCCGGCCCCGGCATTGGGGTCGACCCCGGCGTGGCCGAAGCGATCGTACGCGGCGCGCTTCTGCGGCTCGGAGAGCATCTCGTAGGCCTCCTTGACCTCCTTGAATTTCTCCTCGGCGCTCTTGTCACCCGGATTGCGGTCGGGGTGATGCTTCATCGCCATCTTGCGATAGGATTTCTTGATCTCGTCGTCGGAAGCGTTCTTCGCCACGCCGAGAACTTCGTAGTAGTCGCGTTTAGCCATAGGGAAGCGTCAGTCTCGAAACGATGTAACGGAGCGGGGGTGGCAGGACGGTAGCGTTCGCTTCCAAATGCACAATGCCAAGACCGAGCCGCATGCACCCGGTGTCCCGAGAGCACGCGGCCCGGACGCGATGCGGCGAGGCAGCCACTAGCCGCGCTTGACCTCCTTGAAATCGGCGTCGACCACGTCGTCGGCGCTGGGCTTCGGGCCCCCGCCTTCCTGCGGCGCGGCGGCACCGCCGGCACTGGCCGCCTGGGCGGCCGCACCCTGGGCCTGCGCATCGGCGTACATCTTCTCGCCGAGCTTCTGCGCCGCGCTGGCCAGCGCGGCGGCCTTGGCTTCGATCGCCGCCTTGTCCTCGCCCTTGAGCACCGTCTCCAGGTCCGCGATGGCGGCCTGGATCCTGGCCTTCTCGGCGTCGTCGAGGCTGGCGCCGTGCTCGGCCAGGGCCTTGCTCGCCTGGTGCAGGCTCGCCTCGGCCGTGTTGCGCGTCTGGACGAGCTCGAGCCGGCGGTGGTCCTCGGCCTTGTTGGCCTCGGCGTCCTTGACCATGCGGTTGATCTCGTCCTCGGTCAGGCCCGAATTGGCCTTGATCGTGATCTTGTTCTCCTTGCCGGTGGCCTTGTCGCGCGCGCCGACGTGCAGGATGCCGTTGGCGTCGATGTCGAAGGCGACCTCGATCTGCGGCGTGCCGCGCATCGCCGGCGGGATGCCCTCGAGGTTGAACTCGCCCAGCAGCTTGTTGCCGGCGGCGATCTCGCGCTCGCCCTGGTAGACCTTGATCGTCACGGCCGGCTGGTTGTCGTCGGCCGTCGAGAACACCTGGGCGAACTTGGTCGGGATCGTGGTGTTCTTCTGGATCATCTTGGTCATGACGCCGCCCAGGGTCTCGATGCCCAGCGACAGCGGCGTGACGTCGAGCAGGAGCACGTCCTTGCGTTCGCCCGAGAGCACGGAGCCCTGGATCGCGGCGCCGACGGCGACCGCCTCGTCCGGATTGACGTCCTTGCGCGGCTCGCGGCCGAAGAACTCGCGCACCTTCTCCTGGACCTTGGGCATGCGCGTCATGCCGCCGACGAGGATCACGTCGTTGATGGCGGAGGTGGCCACGCCCGCGTCGCGGATGGCGATGCGGCACGGCTCGATCGTGCGCTCGATCAGGTCCTCGACCAGCGATTCGAGCTTGGCGCGCGTGAGCTTCAGGTTCAGGTGGCGCGGCCCGTTCTGGTCGGCGGTGATGTAGGGCAGGTTCAGTTCGGTCTGCTGGCTGGACGAGAGCTCGATCTTGGCCTTCTCGGCCGATTCCTTCAGCCGCTGCAGGGCCAGCACGTCCTTGGAGAGGTCGACGCCCTGCTCGCGCTTGAACTCGCCGATGATGTAATCGATGATGCGCTGGTCGAAGTCCTCGCCGCCCAGGAAGGTGTCGCCGTTGGTGGAGAGCACCTCGAACTGCTTCTCGCCGTCGACATCGGCGATCTCGATGATGGAGATGTCGAAGGTGCCGCCGCCCAGGTCGTACACCGCGATCTTCTTGTCGCCGTGCTCTTCCTTCTTGTCCAGGCCGAAGGCCAGCGCCGCCGCCGTGGGCTCGTTGATGATGCGCTTGACGTCCAGCCCGGCGATGCGGCCGGCGTCCTTGGTGGCCTGGCGCTGCGAGTCGTTGAAGTAGGCCGGCACGGTGATCACCGCCTCGGTCACCGGCTCGCCCAGGTAATCCTCGGCCGTCTTCTTCATCTTGCGCAGGACCTCGGCCGAGACCTGCGGCGGGGCGATCTTGCTGCCGCGCGCCTCGACCCAGGCGTCGCCGTTGTCGGCCTTGACGATCTTGTAGGGCATCAGGCCGATGTCCTTCTGCACTTCCTTCTCTTCGAAGCGCCGGCCGATCAGCCGCTTGACCGCATAGAGCGTGTTGCGCGGATTGGTCACGGACTGGCGCTTGGCCGGCGCCCCGACCAGGATCTCGCCGTCCTCCATGTATGCGACGATCGAGGGCGTGGTGCGCGCGCCCTCGGCGTTCTCGATGACCTTGATCTGACCGCCTTCCATGACGGCGACGCACGAGTTGGTCGTGCCCAGGTCGATGCCGATGATCTTGCCCATCTGATTTTCCTTTTTCTGGCGCTCAAGTTGCGCCGCGTGTCCCGATGCCGGTGGAACCGGTCCCGGATTGCTGCCTGTTAAATGTGGTCGCTGCGGCCGCTTTCAAGAGCCCTGCACGATCGTCACCAGCGCGGGACGCAGGACCCGATCGGAAATCATCCATCCCTTCTGCAGCACCGCCAGCACGTGGTTGGGGGCGACCGTGCCGTCGCCGGCCACGGCCGAGATGGCCTGGTGGCGGTGCGGGTCGAATTTCTCCCCGACCGGGTTGATCTCGGTGAGGCGGCTGCGCTCGAAGGCCGAGCGCAGCTGGCGCAGCGTCAGCTCGACCCCCTCGCGCAGCGTGCTGGTGCTGGACGATTCGTCCTGCAGCGCCTTCTCCAGGCTGTCGAACACGGGCACCAGCGACTCGGCGAAGGATTCGATCGCGTACTTGTGCGCCTTGGCCACGTCCTCCTGCCCGCGCCGGCGCGCGTTCTCGGTGTCGGCGCGCGCGCGCAGGTACAGCTCGTGGTTCTCGTCCGCCTTGGCCTGCGCCGCCTCCAGTGCGGCCAGCAGCGCGGCCGGATCGGTCGGCGGCGGTGCCGTGCCATGGCCTTCAGGGGTATCTTCGGAGCTCTCCGCGGAAACGGTGTCGTTAGCGGAAACCCCGGATTCGGCTCCGGTCATGCATCCTCCAGGTAAATTTCTTTTCTAATTCAATCGGTTGCGCTCGACCGCGGCGCTGGTCGCGGCGGTCGATGCGCGCGCCGGATCGCATCTGCCAGAGCTTGCGATACGGCAACGCGCCCGGCTACCGCGCACGACCGCCCCGCGCTGTGTACGCCCTCGCCGCGCACGTTGGGGCGCCGGGAAGCAATTCAAGGGGTCCGGCGCAGAAAAACCGGCGCGGGCGTGGATGGCCGTGCAGCCTCAGCGGGTCGCACCCAGCGCGCGCGCGCGCTCGAGGACCCGCGGGGCGTCTTCGCGCTCCCGTTGCACGTCCTGCACCCGTGCCGGCCAGCCTTGCAGGTGGCGCTCGAGCAGGTCGGCCAGCGCGCCGGCGAACGCGGCATCGCCGTTGAGGCAGGGGATGAGGTGGAACGACTTGCCACCGCTGGAAAGGAAGTCGGCGCGGGCCTCCAGGCCGATCTCCTCGAGGGTCTCCAGGCAGTCGGCCGGGAACCCGGGGCAGACCACGTCCACCCGTGCCACGCCCGACTGCGCCAGCATGCGCAGCGTGTCGGCCGTGTACGGTTCTAGCCAGCGCGCGCGCCCGAAACGCGACTGGAAGGTGACCACGTACGCGTCGCTGGCCAGGCCCAGCGCCTCGGCCAGCAGGCGCCCGGTCTTGTGGCATTCGCAATGGTAGGGATCGCCGATGTCGAGGTTGCGCCGGGGCAGCCCGTGGAAGCTCATCACCAGCCGGTCCGGGCGGCCGTTGGCGTCCCAGTAGGCGCGCACCGACGCCGCCAGCGCATGGATGTAGCCCGGGTCGTCGTGGAAGCTGCGGATCCAGCGCAATTCGGGCAGGTTGCGGCTGCGCTGGAGCACGGCGGCCACGCCGTCGAAGGCCGATCCGGTCGTCGTGGCCGAGTACTGCGGGTACATCGGCAGCACCAGCAGGCGCCGCGTGCGGGCGGTGCGCAGGCGCTCGAGCACCGCCGGGATGGACGGATCGCCGTAGCGCATCGCCAGCTCCACGTCGACGTCGTAGCCGCGCGCCTGCATCTGGGCGGCGACCGCGCGCTGCTGCAGCTCCGAGTTGGCCAGCAGCGGCGAACCGTCCTCGGTCCAGACCGAGGCGTAGCGTTCGGCCGAGGCCGACGAGCGCAAGGGCAGCACGATGGCGCGCAGGATCAGCCACCAGATCGGGCGGGGGATCTCCACCACGCGCGGATCGAGCAGGAACTCGTTGAGATAGCGGCGCACCGCCGCCGAGGTGGGGGCGCGCGGCGTTCCCAGGTTGATCAGCAGTACGGCGGTTCGGTCGATGGCGTCGTGGGCATGTTCAGCGGGGGCGAGAAATTTCATGGACGGAAGACGTTGCTCGGCAGGCAATCGATGGCGGGGTAGCGGGCGCGCGGGCCACGGCGCGGACCTTATTCGTCGCGCGACAGCGCGCTGGAGAGCAGCTTGGCGGTGATGTCGACGATGGGGATGACGCGCTCGTACGCCATCCGGGTCGGGCCGATGACGCCCAGCGTACCCACCACCTTGCCGTCGACCTCGTAGGGGGAGACGACCATGCTCATCTCGTCGAGCGGCACGAGCTCGGACTCCCCGCCGATGTAGATCTGCACGCCCTCCGAACGACTCGACTCGCGCAGCAATCCTACCAGCCGCGCCTTGTGCTCGAACAGGTCGAACAGCGCGCGCAGCTTGTCCATGTCGGCCGACAGGGAGTTGATGCCGATCAGGTTGCGCTCACCCGTGATGAGCACAGGGTCATTGTGCTCGACCGCCTGTGCACCGGCACGCACCGCGGCATTCATCAGCGCGAGGATCTCGCCGCGGATCTGCAGCAGATCGCCCTCGAGGCGCGTGGCCGCCTCGTCGAAGCTCAGGCCGGCGAAGTGCTGGTTCAGCGCATTGGCCGCCTCCACCAGCTGGGCATGGGTGTAGGGGCGGTCGGTGAGCAGGATGCGGTTGTGCACGTCGCCGTCGGGCGCGACCACGATCATCAGCACGCGCCGCTCGGACAGGCGCAGGAACTCGACCTGGCGGAAGGTCGAGGTGCGCCGGGGCGTGAGCACCACGCCGGCGAAGTGCGACAGGTTGGAGAGCAGCTGGCCCGCGGTCTGGATGGCGCGCTGCGGCTCGGCGATCTGCATCTGGCCGTGGATGATCTCGCTTTCGTCGGCCTGGAGCGGCTGCACGGTGAGCATCGAATCGACGAACAGGCGGTAGCCGCGCGGCGTCGGGATGCGTCCGGCCGAGGTGTGCGGGCTGGAGACGAAACCCAGGTCCTCGAGGTCGGCCATCACGTTGCGGATGGTCGCCGGCGAGAGTTCCAGGCCGGAGATCTTCGACAGCGCCCGCGAGCCGACCGGCTGGCCGTCGGCGATGTAGCGCTCGATGAGGGTCTTGAGCAGCAGGCGCGCGCGTTTATCCAGCATGGTCGGCCCGGACCGGGGAATTCCGCAGCGGAAAACCAGATGATGTAGGCGCTTGCATGAGCACTGACAATACCTAAAAAGGGGGCGCTTAGATAGGCGAGCAAGGGCAGCCTTGGGGCTTTCTTGCATAATCGGTCCCATGGGAGCGCCATTTCGCACCGCTGCCGTCTTCGCCAAGACCCGTGCCGAGGGCAGGCGTACGGCCGTTCTCGATGCGCTGGGTGGGATCCTGGCGATCGTCGAACGGTCCGGCCTGCGCGTCCTGCTCGACGCCACCACGCGCGACGTGCTCGGCGTCGAGGGCCGGCCCGGCTACCCGACCGCCGCGCTGGGCGCCGAGGCCGACGTGGCCATCGTGCTGGGCGGCGACGGCACCATGCTCAGCATCGCCCGCGACATGGCCGGCTTCGACGTGCCGCTGATCGGCATCAATTTCGGCCGGCTGGGCTTCATCACCGACATCGCGCTCAACCAGATGCCCGAGGTCCTGGAGCGCATGCTCGGGGGCCAGTACGAAGCCGACCGGCGCACGCTGCTCGAGGGCGAGGTGCTGCAGGGCGGCGAGGTGGTGCTGCACGCGCTGGCCCTCAACGACGTGGTGATCTCCCATGGCGTCACCGGCGGCCTGGTCGAGTTCACCGTGCGCGTGGACGGCGTGAACATGTACAACCAGCGCGCCGACGGCATCATCCTCGCCACGCCCACCGGTTCGACCGCCTATGCGCTCTCGGCCAACGGCCCCATCCTGCATCCGTCGCTGGCCGGGATCGTGCTGGTGCCGGTGGCCCCGCACACGCTGTCCAACCGCCCGATCGCGCTGCCCGACGACGTCGAGATCGAGATCGAGCTGACCGAGGTGCGCGACGGCAGCGCGCACTTCGACATGCAGTCGTTCGCGGAGCTGGCGCCCGGTGACATCGTGCGCGTGCGCCGCAGCCGGCGCGTCGCGACCCTGCTGCATCCGGCCGGCTACAACTTCTTCGCCACGCTGCGCCAGAAGCTGCACTGGAACGTCATGTCCGAAACCCACGGGCGGGCCTGAGGCGCCGGCGCGCGGAGGCCCGCTGCGGAACACCGGATCATGCTGATCGGATTGTCGATACGCGATTTCGTCATCGTCGAGGAGCTCGCGCTGGAGCTGCGTGCCGGCTTCACCGTGCTCACCGGCGAGACCGGTGCCGGCAAGTCGATCCTGATCGACGCGCTGCAGTTCGCGCTGGGCGAGCGCGTGCCCGCGGACACCGTGCGCGAGGGTTGCGCGCGGGCCGAGGTCGCCGCCGAGTTCGGCAGCGATCCGCCGGTGCAGCAGTGGCTGGCGCAGGCCGAGTTCGACGCCGACGCCGCTACGGCCGGCTCCGCCGCCGGCGCCGCGCCCACCGTGCTGGTGCGCCGCACGCTCGACACCACCGGGCGCAGCCGCTGCTTCATCAACGGCAGCCCGGCCACGCTGGGCCAGGTGCGCGAGCTGGGCGAGCTGCTGCTCGACATCCACGGCCAGCACGAACACCAGTCGCTGCTGCGTCCGGCGGCGCAGCAGCAGCTGCTGGACCTGCACGGCGGGCTGCGCGAGCCGGCACGCGCGGTGGCCGAGGCCTACGGCGCCTGGCGCGGCGCCGAGCGCGCCTGCGCCCAGGCCCAGGAGCTGCGCGACCGGGCCGCGGCCGAGGCCGAGCAGCTGCGCCAGGTCGTCGAGGACCTGCAGCGCCTGGCCCCCGAGGCGGGCGAGTGGGAGCGCATCGAGCGCGAGCAGCGGCGCCTGGCCCACGGGGCGGCGCTGCTCGAAGGCGCGCGCGCGGCGGTCGAGGCCATCGCCGAGGCCGAGGATGCCGCGCAACCGCGGCTGGCGCGGGTGGCGAGCCGGCTCACGGCCCTGTCCTCTTATGACCCGCGCCTGGCGCCGGTGCTGGCGGCACTGGCCAGCGCCGACATCCACCTGGAGGAGGCGGCGCGCGAGCTCAACCACTACGTGTCGCGCTGCGAGACCGACGAAGGCCGTCTGGCGCAGACCGAGGAGCGGGTCGCCGCACTGCATGCGGCCGGACGCCGCTGGCGCTGCGCGCCCGACGCGCTGCCCGCGCTGCTGGCGAGCTCGCAGGCGCGGCTCGACAGCCTGGATGCGTCGCAGGACATCGATCGGCTGCGGGCGGCCGCGGCGCGCGCGGCGGCCACCTACCGCGCGCATGCCGCCGCGCTGTCGCGGGCGCGCCGGCAGGCGGCGCTGCACATGGGGCAGGAGGTGAGCCGCGCGATGCAGGACCTGGCCATGACCGGCGGGCGCTTCGAGGTGCGGCTGGTGGACTGCGAGCCGGGCGCGGGCGGGACCGAGAAGGTGGAGTTCCTCGTCAGCGGTCACGAGGCCGGCACCGCGCGGCCGCTGGCCAAGGTGGCCTCGGGCGGCGAGCTCTCGCGCATCAGCCTGGCCATCGCGGTCATCGCCGCATCGGCCAATCTCGTGCCCACGCTGATCTTCGACGAGGTCGACGCCGGCATCGGCGGCCCCGTCGCGGCCACGGTCGGGCGGCTGCTGCGGGAGCTGGGCAAGTCGCGCCAGGTGCTGTGCGTCACGCACCTGCCGCAGGTCGCCTCGTGCGGCGACCAGCATCTGGCCGTGCGCAAGTCCAAGCTGCCCGACGGCCGGCCGGTATCGCGCACCGAAGTGCTCGGCGCCAGCGCCCGGGTCCAGGAAGTGGCGCGCATGCTCGGCGGAGCCCAGATCACGCCCACCACGCAGCGCCATGCGCGCGAGATGCTCGCCGGCGGCTGAGCGGCCGGCAGGCGATCCGCAGACGACAACTAACCGGTCTTTTCCTTGGCGCGGCGCGGGCAGTCGGGCTTGCGGCACACGCCGTAGAGCGCGAGCGCGTGCTCCTGCAGGTCGAAGCCGCGCTCGGCGGCGACCACGCGCTGGCGCTCCTCGATCTGCGGATCGACGAATTCCTCCACCTGGCCGCAATTGACGCACACCAGGTGGTCGTGGTGAGGCCCCTCGTTGAGCTCGAACACCGCGCGCCCGGCCTCGAAGTTGCGCCGCGACAGCAGCCCGGCCTGCTCGAACTGGGTGAGGACGCGATACACCGTGGCCAGGCCCACCTCGAGGCGATCGGCGCTGAGCAGCCGGTAGACGTCCTCGGCGCTGAGGTGGCGCACGCCCGGCTCTGCCGCACGGCGCTGGAAGATCTCCAGTATCTTGAGGCGGGGGGCGGTGGCCTTGAGTCCGCTGACTTTGAGTTCGGCCGAGCTGGTGCTTCGCGCCATCGAATGCTCCCGGTGCTTCCGAAAGGCCCAGCCGGTATCATAGCGGCGCGGGACTTTCGTGCCGCAGGTTTGCCGCACTGAAAATCCGCCGGGAATCGTCCTGCCTCATGAAACGCATACTCTCCTCGCTGGCCTGCGCCGGCGCCTTCCTGGCGCTGTGCGCCTGCAGCGCGCCGTCGTGGTACCCGAACGCGCTGCGCCCGTACCGCCCCGACGTGCAGCAGGGCAACATCGTGACCAAGGACATGGTCGAGGGCCTGCGCCCGGGCATGACCCGCGACCAGGTGCGCTTCCTGCTGGGCACGCCGATGCTCACGGACATCTTCCACCAGGACCGCTGGGACTACCCCTACTACCTGCGCCGGCGCAGCGGCGAGACCCAGACGCGCCACCTCTCGATCGTCTTTGCCGACGGCAAGCTCGACCACTTCACCAGCGATCCGATGCCGGCGGAACCGCTGGCCGACAGCCTGATCCTGGGCAGTAAATCCAAGGCACCGACGATTTTTCCGGCGGACGAGCCGGCGCCCGCTGCGGATGCGCCGCCGTCCGGCACAGCGCCCGCACCGTCCCCTGCACCGGCACCTGCGCCGGCGCCTGCGCCGGCGCCCGCGCCCGCGCAATAGACGCGCCCGGCGCGCCGCGACCGACCATGAAGCTCGCCATCGCCGGCAGCTCGGGAAAGATGGGGCGCATGCTGATCGCCGCGACCCTGGCCAGCCCGGATCTCGAACTGGTGGCGGCCCTGGAACGCGCGGACAGCCCGGCGATCGGGCGCGACTGCGGCGAGTTCCTCGGACGCCAGACCGGCGTGACCGCATCGTCGGAACTGTCGGCCATCGCGCGGGCCGAGGTGTTGATCGACTTCACGCGGCCGCAGGCGACGCTCGAGCACCTGCCGGCGTGCGCGGCAGCCGGCATCGGCATGGTGATCGGCACCACGGGCTTCGACACCGCGGGCAAGGCCGCGCTGGATGCCGCGGCGCAGCGCATCGCGCTGGTCCTGGCCCCCAACATGAGCGTCGGCGTGCAGGCCCTGCTGCGGCTGGTCGAGCTAGGCGCGCGGTTGCTGGCCGAGGGCTACGACCTGGAGATCATCGAGGCGCACCACCGCGACAAGGTCGACGCGCCCTCGGGCACGGCACTGCAACTGGGCGAGGTGGCGGCGCGCGCGCGCGGACAGGCGCTGGCGCCGCACGCCGTGTTCGCGCGCCAGGGGCATACCGGGGCGCGCGTGCCCGGCAGCATCGGCTTCTCGTCGATCCGCGGCGGCGACATCATCGGCGACCACACGGTGCTCTTCGCGGGCACGGGAGAGCGCATCGAGATCACCCACCGCTCATCGAGCCGCGAGGCCTACGCGCTGGGCGCGCTGCGCGCCGCGCGCTTCCTGGCCGGCCGCGCGCCCGGTTGCTACGGCATGCAGGACGTGCTCGCATCGGCACCGGGCCCGTCCGCCCCGGTTTCCTGAGCGGGGCGGCGATGGCGGCAGCGCGCTGGCGCGGCTCGCGCGTGCTGGCCGCGGCGCTGGTTGGCACGCTGGCCTGCGCCGGCATGGCCGCGCCGATGCCGCAGGCGCGCGCGGCCAGCGTCATCGACGATGCCGGCGGCACCGTGACGCTGGCGCGGCCCGCGCAGCGCATCGTCAGCCTCTCGCCGGGTATCACGGAGCTGCTGTTCGGGCTCGGGGCAGGCGATCGCGTCGTCGGCGTGAGCGACTACTCCGATACGCCGCCAGCGGCGCGCGCGCTGCCGCGCGTGTCGCGTGCGCAGGGCATCGACCTGGAGCGCATCGCCGCGCTCGCGCCCGACCTGATCGTCGCCTGGGGTTCGGGCTATTCGCCGGCCCTGCTCGACGCGCTGCGCCAGCTGGGCGTCCCGGTCTACATCCATGAGCCGCGCACGCTGGAGTCGATCGCCACGTCGATCGAACGCCTGGGCGCGCTCGCCGGGTCGGACACGGCCGCGCCGCAGGCGCAACGGTTTCGCGCCCGCCTCGCAGCGCTGCGCGAGCGCTATGCGGGCCGCGCGCCGGTGCGGATCTTCTATCAAGTCTGGAGCAAGCCGATCATGACGCTGTCGGGCAAGCACGTGGTGAGCGAAGTGCTGCGGGTCTGCGGCGGGCGCAATGTATTCGAGGACCTGGCGCCGCTGGTGGCGACGGTAGATGTCGAATCGGTGCTGGCCGCGCGCCCGCAGGTGATCGTCTCGGCCGAGCCCGGCGGCGTCGATGCCGGTGCGCTGGCGCCCTGGCGCCGCTACCCGCAGCTACCCGCGGTGGCGGCCGGCGCGCTCGTCACGCTGGACGCCGACGAGATCGATCGTGCCACGACCCGCATCCTGGACGCGGCAGCGAGCTTGTGCGAGCAGGTCGAGCGGGCGCGCAGCGCGACGGCAGCTGCGCGCTGAGGGCGAACGATGGCCCGACAAAAAAGGGAAAACGCCCCTCTCCCGCGCTCCGCGCGGGAGAGGGGGAAATTCATCCGGCGCGGCAGACCAACCGTCTGCCGCGCCGACTCCTAGATCGCGCGGCGGCCGTTGCTCGTCCAGTGGATGATCGGCGTCCACTGTTCGAGATCCTGCTGCACGCGCTGCGGCGCAACATCCCAGAGCGTGAGGCCCTGGGCCGCGAGCTGGACGTAGTTCTGCGTGTCGCGCAGGAAGCCCAGGAAGGGCACGCCGCTGTCGTGCACGTAGCGCTCGAGCTGCGCCGCCGCGCGGGTGCGCGGATCGACGCGCGTGCCGACGATGGCCACGCGCCCGTTGGCGGTGGTGGCGCCGTGCTCCGCGAGCTTGCCGATGAAGGCATGCGTGGCCTGGATGTCGAAAAGCGACGCCTGCAGCGGCACGATGATCTTGGCGGCCACCTTGACCGCGTCCTTGAGCGCCTTGCCGTCGATGCCGGAGGGCGTGTCGATCACCACATGGGTGACGCCGCGCGGCGGCTTGGCCACCCCCTCGGAAAAGTCCCACGAGGTGATCGAGGGCGCGGATCCGGGCCGCAACTTGAGCCAATCGCCTACCGACTGCTGCCGGTCGAGGTCTCCGAGCATGGTGCGTTCACCGCGCCCTGCGTAGAAACCCGCCAGATTCGAGGCGACGGTTGACTTGCCAACACCACCTTTTGAATTTGCAACGAGGATAACGGGCATATAGGTCGGTTTACGCCGTGGGCGCCGGTTTTATGAAGCCGCGAATATATCGGAAACGTGACTATCAAGCACCTGTTGACACGAACACGCGATGTGATCCGACCTCGATCTCGACGATGGGCGTGGCGAAAAGCTCCGAGAGGCGCTCGCGCGTGAGCACGGTGCCGCTGGTGCCCGCATGCCAGCTGCCGTCTCCCGCCAGCAGCAGCGCATGCGTGGCGAAGCGCACGGCGGCATTGATGTCGTGCAAGGCCGCGATACAGGTCGTGCCCGGCGCCTCGGCCAGGCGCTGCAGCACCTGGAACTGGTGGCGCGGATCCTGGTGCGATATGGGCTCGTCGAGCAGCAGCAGCGCACTCTGCTGCGCCAGCGCGGCGGCGATGGCCACGCGCTGGCGCTCGCCGCGCGAGAGAAAGCGCACGTCGCTGCCGGCCAGCGCAGCGACGTCCATCCGCGCCAGGCATGCGGCCGCGATGTCTGCGGCCCGCGGGTCCTCGCGCGGGTCGCCGCGCACCGCCCCGCGCAGGCCGGGCGCGACCAGGCCGGATCCGCCCAGCCGGTAGCGTGCCGCGATCACCGTGTCGAGCGCGCTCACCGCGAACGGGTCGATCCAGCGGTCGGCGACGACCGCGCGCAGCGCGGCCAGCTGCTCGACGCTCCATTGCGCAAGGGGCCGACCCGCCAGCGCGAGCGTGCCCCCATCCGGCGCGCGCGCGCCCGCCAGCACGTGCAGCAGCGTGGTCTTGCCGGCGCCGTTGGGTCCGACCAGGGCCCAGCGCTGGCCGGCCGCCACGTCCAGGTCCAGTCCGCGGACCAGCCAGCGCGCGCCGGCTTTCACGTCGAGGCCGCGGCAGGCGAGCGCGGACGGATCGGCAGGCGGGTGCGCGGCTTGCATCATGGACGCGGCAAGCCTGTCAGGGACGCTGCAACTGCCACAGGAACACCGGCACGCCGACCAGCGCGGTCAGCGCACCGACCGGCAGCTGCAGCGGTGCGGCGATCGTGCGTCCGATCGTATCGAAGACCAGGACCAGCACCGCCCCCAGCAGGGACGCGGCCGGCAGCACCACGCGCTGATCGGCGCCGACGAGCCGGCGCACGAGGTGCGGCGCCACGAAGCCGACGAAGCCCACCGCACCGGCCAGCGCGACGGCAAGGCCGGTGGCCGCGGCCGTCACCACGACGAGCCGGCGCCGCACCTGGGCCGTGGGCACGCCCTGGGTATAGGCCAGCAGGTCGCCGCCGAGCATCAGGTTGAGGGCGGCAGCGTCGCGCCGGGCGATCAGCAGCAACAGGAACCAGCAGGCGACCGCGAACAGGGCCAGCTGCGGGTGGATCGCCCCCTGCAGGTCGCCCATCAGCCAGAAGACCATCGTGCGCAGCCGGCCGTCGGGAGCCAGCGCCAGCGCCAGGCTCAGCGCGGCGGCCGACAGCGAGGCGATCATCACGCCGGTGAGCAGGATGGCGCCATCGCGCCCATGCTCCTGGGCCGCGTCGCGCGCGAACAGGGCCCGGTGCGCGAGCACGAACAGCAGCGCCAGCGCGGCGAACGCGCCGCCGGCCGCGCACAGGGCGATGGCCAGCGCCCCGAGGCCGGCGGCGATGGCCAGCATCGCCGCGCACGAGGCGCCGCCCGACACGCCGAGCACGTAGGGGTCGGCCAGCGGATTGCGCAGCAGCGCCTGCAGCAAGGCGCCCGAGAGCGCGAGCAGTCCGCCGACGGCCATCGCCGTGAGGGCGCGCGGCAGGCGCAGCGACAGCAGGGTGGCGGCCAGCGAGCTGCCGTCGCGCCCGCGCAGCTCGTCGAGCAGCGCCCGGGCGATGTCGCCCGCGGGCACGTCCACGCTGCCGAAGCGCAGCGCCGCCACCAGCGCCAGCGCGGTCGCGGCCAGCAGCAGGCGCAGCGCGGTGGCGGCAGGCAGCCGGGCCAGGCCCACGGCGCTCGCCCCGGCTACCAGGACGCCTCGACGCCACCGATGAGCAGGCGCGGCAAGGTGTTGTAGCCATCGACCAGCTGATAGCTGGTGTTGAGCAGGTTCTCGACGCGCAGGTCGAGCCGCAGCTTGGGCGTTATCGCGTACCGGAGCGCGAACCGCGCCAGCGTGTAGGGCGACAGCTGCACCGGCGCGCCGGACAGGTAGTCGATGTCGTCGCGCGCCCCGGTGCGCTGCACGTCCGCGTCGGTGCTCCAGGGTCCGCGCACGTACCCCGCCGACAGCTTCGCGCCGTAGCCGGCGCGGCGCAGCAGCGGCAACCCGGTGTCCAGGTCGCGTGGCCGGTCCACGCTCAGGCTGGCGCCCACGCGCAGTCCGCCCCAGGCGCCTGCGCCCTGCAGCTCGGCGCCATCGGCCGAGGCGTGGCCGACGTTGGCCTCGACGTAGCCCGGCGGCGGTCCGGAGACGATCAGGTTGGAGATGCGGTTGCGAAAGATCGACGCGCTCGCGCTGAGCGCACCCTGGCCCCAGCGCAGGCCGATCTCCTGGCTGCGCGCGCGTTCCGGCTGCAGCGCGGGATTGCCCGACTGCGGGTAATACAGCTCCTCGAAGCTGGGCGCGCGGAACGCGGTGGAGGCCTGGGCCGTGAGCTTCCAGCCCTGGCTGAAGTTCCAGCCCCAGCCGAGCAGCCCGGTGGTCGCGCTGCCGAAATCGCTGTAGCGATCGTTGCGCAGGTTCACCTGCCACTGCTGGCTGCCGGCGCGGCCCGTGGTTCCGGCCCAGAACGAATCGACCTGGCGCTCGGCCTGCGTCAGGGTCTCGATCGAGGTGAGGTAATTGAAGGCCGTGTACGCCCCCAGCTGGCTCAGGTGCTCCCATCCGCCCAGCAGGTCGATGCCGGGGCTGATGGTGGTGGTGTCCTGCAGGGTGATCTGCCGGTTGCGGCTGCGGAACTGGTCGTTGTCGTTGTCCGAGTACGGGGTGTCGTTGGCCGGATCGTTGTCGGGTATGTTGGAGACGTCGACCGCATCGTCGCGGGTTTCGGCCACGGCGAGGCTCACGCGCGAGGCGCCGAAGACGTGGGCGCCCGACAGCCCGTAGCCGTCCTGCGTGCGGTGCTCGACCTGGGTCGCCCGCGTGCTGGGGATCGACGCGCTGGAATTGAATGGATCGTCGAAGTCGGTGTCGTTATGGTTGCCCCAGGCCCAGGCGCTGAAATCGCCCAGGCTGCCGTGCTGCTCCAGGCGCAGCGAACCATTGCGGCTCCAGTTGCCGTCCGGCGCCGGATTGACGAAGGGCACCTGCGCCACGTCGATGGCGGAGATCGCCTTTTGCGTGCGGTAGCCGGCCGAAACGCTCAGCGTGGCGTCGGCCACGGGCGCGGTGAGGTGGGCACTGGCGTCGCGCGTGTGACCCTGGCCGGCCTCGGCCAGAACGCCGGCGCCGGGTGCCGCGCCGCCGCGGGTGAAGATCTGGATCACGCCGCCGATGGCCTCGGAGCCGTACAGGCTCGACAGGTTGCCGCGCGCGATCTCGATGCGTTCGATGTCGTCGGTGGAGATCCCGCCCAGGTTGGCGGCGCCGGCGAGCGCGGTGTTGACGCGCACGCCATCGACCAGCACCAGCACCTGGTTGGAGTTGGTCCCGCGCAGGAACAAGGACGTCTGCGCGCCCTGCCCGCCGCTGCGCGCCATCTCCAGCCCGGTCTGGCGCGAGAGCAGCTCGACGAGGTCGCGCGATTGCGAGGCCTCGATGTCGGCCCGGGTTATGACCGTGACCGCGGGCAGCGTGTCGGCCACGTTCTGCGCGACACGGGCGCCGGTGACGACGATGTTGTCGGCGGCGTCGGCTTGCTGGGCGCGCAGCGTGCCGGGCACGATGGCGGCCAGCGCGAGCGGCAGCAGCAGGCGCGGGACGGCTGGGGATAGCGATGCGGATGCGGATGACGAGACGAATGCGAACGAGGGGCGCACGCGGGCCCCGGTCGAGGCGAACGGATACATGAAGGGATTCCTCTCCGGCCCACCGCCGGTTGGATCGCGCTGTCGCGCAGGGGGTCGAGCAGGAACCGGCACGCGCGCGTGCCGCTCCTCGCCGTCACCCCGCAGCGAGCGCATTCATTCCCGCCGGCGGCACGACGAGCGCGCCACCGGCAGACCCCTCTGGCCGGTCTCCGGGCTGAGAGCATTCCGATCGCCTTCCCGCGACGCCGGGCGGCATCACAGTGGCATTTGACCGGAACTACGCCGTCCGGCAGGACCGGGCGGCGGCGCTCTCTTACCGTTGCGGGGGCAGCACAGTTTGACGCGCACGCGGCGCGCCGCTGTTTCCCGTTTCACCGCTGCCACGTCGGGACTACCCGTGCAGCGGAACCAAAGGCGCGGGCAGTGTAGCAGCGCCTGCGCACCGGGTCGCAGCGGCGGGTGCGCGCATGCATGCCGGCGACGGGCAGTGCTACCATTCCCGGATGCTGGATCAACTCGACGCATTGACGGCACGCATGCACGATCTCGTGGCGCACGTGCGCCAGCTGCGCGACGAGAACCACCAGCTGCGCACGCAGCTGGCCACGGCGCAAGCGGAGCTGGCGGCGCTCAACCAGCGCATCGAGTCGGCGACCCGCCGCCTCGACGGCCTGATCGAACGCCTGCCGCGCGAGGCGCTGGAGGGAATCGAGGTCGATGGATCCGGCGCCCCCTGAAGCCGACGGACGGATGCGCGCACGTAGGTGCGCACGTATGCGCTAGGACCGCCGCATGGAACAGATCACCCTGAGCATCCTCGGCCGCGAATACCGCGTCGCCTGCCGGCCGGAAGAGCGCAACGAGCTGCTCGCCTGCGCGCATTACGTCGACCAGAAGATGGCCGCCATCCGCGACGGCGGGAAGATCCTCGGCGCCGACCGCATCGCGGTGATGGCCGCGCTGCAGATCGCGCAGGACCTGTTCGGCGCCAAGGGCACCGACGGTTCGGAGACCGCGGAGCTGCGGCGTCGCCTGCGCGACCTCACGGCGCTCGCCGACGAGATACTGGCACCGCAAGAAAAGCTGTTTTAGTCCCGCATTTCTTACCGTGCGTGGGGCATTGCGGTCGCGTGCGACGGTTAGAATGCACGTTCCCTGCGGTGTTCGCGCAAAGGCCTTATTGTTCCTTGAACCAATGCGCATTGCGCAAGGTCGCTGCGCTCGTCTCGTGGTGCGATCGGCACGCGTTTGCTGAACCTAAGCGAAACGGACAGCGACCGACCTGAACCCTCGGTTCAGGGCAACAGGCCGGGCGGCATGCGCGGGGAACCTTCATGGCACGGTCGCCCACCCGCGGGGCGGCCGGGTGCAATTCGACGGCGGTGCGATCCGTGCGCTACTGGTTGATGAAATCCGAGCCGGGCGAGTGCTCGATCGACGATGCGCTGGCCGCTCCCGGTGCCACGGTCCCCTGGACCGGCGTGCGCAACTACCAGGCGCGGAATTTCCTGCGCGATGAGATGCACGTCGGCGACGGCGTGCTGTTCTACCACTCCAGCTGCGCGCAACCCGGCATCGCCGGCATCGCCGAAGTGGCGAGCAAGCCCTACCCCGATCCCACGCAGTTCGAACCCAAGAGCGAATACTTCGACGCCGGCTCCAAGGCAAAGGACCCGCGCTGGTTCCTGGTCGACGTGCGCGCGCTGCGCAAGACGCGCCTGGTTTCCATCGCCGAACTGCGCGCCGAGGAAAAGCTCGCCGACCTGCTCATCTTGCGCCGCGGCAACCGGCTGTCGATCACGCCGGTCAGCGCCGAGCACTGGCGGCTGATCACGCGCCGCATCGTCACGCGCGCAGCGCCCGCTGCCTGAGGGCGGCTGCGTCCGCTCCGCACCCCGGGAGCAGAAGCACGCCGTCGCCCTGGCGTTTCAACGCGGCGCAGCACCTGGGCCGGTCGGGGCGCCACGGGCCTGGCGCGCGGCGGCCGGCGCGTCCTCGATGCGCGCCTGCAGCGGTGCATCGACGACACGGAACTCGGCCGAGCCCTCGGCACGACGGCCGTCCGGCGTCGTGCCGATCACCGTCCACAGATAGGGGCGGGCGGGCATGCCGGGCCGCGGCCCGGGCCATGCCAGCTCGGTGGCGCCGGTGCGCGTGGCAAAGACCAGGGTGCCGTCGGCGTCGACCAGGCGCAACTCGTAGGTCCACCGCGCCGAGGGACGGCCGTAGGGCCGCGTCCAGCGCAATCGATCCAGGTCGTCGACGCGCACGGTGCCCACCGGGGCAAGCAGCGCGATCGCGCCGTCCGGGGCCCCGCGCAGCGACACGCTGGCGCGCCCGAGCGCGCCGGCGTCGAGTTGCAGCGCACGCCAGTCCTGGGCAGGGTCGCGCGCGGCGACCGCTCCGCGCGCGTCGAGCGCTACCGGAACGGCGGCGCGCAGCCCGAAGCGGCCGGGACCGCTCAGCGTGTAGACGCGGCCCGGTCCGTCGGTGGTGACGAGCTCGACCGTCGTGCCCCGCTCCAGCTGCAGTTCATCGGCGGCAAACAGATAATCCAGGACGGCGAGTGCATGCGGCGCGCCGGCGCGCTGCAGCGAGGCCGTACCGCTGAGGTCCGTGACCACCGCGCAGCTCCGGGGCAGCGCCTGGGCGCGCACCGGCGGCGCCAGGTGCGTGAACGCCAGCAGCAACGCCAGCGCCAGCGACCATGGCAAGAGCGCAGCGCGCCGGCGGCGCACCGGGCGCGGATCTTCAAGCGGACTCGACCGTGTCGACGACATCGTGCACCCCACGCTGACCCCAGCGCACAGCGTATTGCGGGACGGCGTCGCCGGGAAGCGTCGCGGCCGGTGGTGCAACCCCGGCCTACCCGAACACGGTAATCGGCAACTCCGCCCCGGCCGGCCCGCGGCGCCGCGGTGCGTTCAGCCGGGGGGCGGCGGTGCGCGCCAGCCGCACACCGGCACCGGCGTATGCCCCTTCAAGGCTTGCGTGCCGAGCGCCTCGATGCCGGGCACCGGCGCCGCCAGACGGGCCGAGAAGGCCTGCGTCATGACGACCGGATAGCCCAGCGGCTTGGCCAGCTCCTGGAGGCGGGCGGCGACGTTGACGGCATCGCCCAGCGCGGTGAAATCGCGGCGCTCGGCGCTGCCCACGTCGCCGAAGACCACCTCGCCGTACGCCAGGCCGATCGATAGCGCCAAGCCCGGCCGCCCGCCTGCGCCGCCCGGATCCGCCTGCGGCGCGGCCGGGGCGGAGGCGTGCGCGGACCCGTGCGCGGCGTCGTGCGCCGGCAAGCGCGCCGGCATCTGCGCCACCGCCGCCACCATGCCCCGCGCGGCGGCGAAGGCCGCGTCGCAGGCCTGCGCCAGCGGCTCGGGGGCGCCGAACATGACCATCACCCCGTCGCCGCGGAAATTGTCGATGGTGCCGCCGTGCGCGTGCAGCAGCGGCGTGATGCGCGCGTAGTAGCGGTTGAGCAGGTCGCGCACGGCGCCCGGATCGGCCGTCTCCGACCATGCGGTGAAATCGCGCAGGTCGGCGAACAGCAGCGCGATGCTGCGGCGCGTGCCGGCCGGATCGACGCGTCCGTCGATCAGCGCCTGCAGCAGCCGCGGGCTGACGTAGCCGCTGAACTGCTGCAGCTGCCGCGCCAGCCGGGCGCGACCGGCCCGTGCGCCGGCCAGGTCGATCGCGCCGAGCGCAGCCAGTGCCATCGAGCCGGCCAGCAAGGCCGTCGCGGGCGGGACGAAGATGCCGGCGCCGTGCGCCACCGCACCGGCGGCAACGGCCACCAGCAGCACGACGGCGCCGCGGCGCAAGCGCCCGCCGGCGCCGGCGCCAACCGCGCCGGCCACCAGCCCCAGCGCCAGCGCGGCCTCGATCGGCGCCGGCAGCGGCCGCACCAGGCCGGCCCCCAGTGCACTGCGCAGCAGCTGGGCATTGACGACGACGCCCGGCGGCGCGCGCTGGCCGGGCTCCCACGCGCCCAGCGGCACCGGCAGCGGCAGGCGGTCGAGGAACGGCAGCACGGAGCCCAGCAGCACGACCTTGCCGTCGAACTGCGCCCGCAGGCGCGCCGCGTCGCCGGCGCGGTCCCACGCGAGCACCGTGCGCAGCGGCAGATAGGCGAATGGCGCCCCGCGGGTGAAGTCGAGCCAGCCCGGACGTTCGAGCTCGGGCGCGCGGCCCAGGCGCTGCGCGATCCGCGCGGCAAAGGTCGGCAGTGCGGCCTGCGCGTCGCCGGGAGGGGCCGGCGCCGCGCCGCGCACCGGGCCGCGCCCCGGCGCGGGCTCGAAGCGCCGCACCACCCCGTCGGCATCGAGCACGAACAGCGGCAGCCCCAGCGCGGACGGTCCGCCGGCGGCGGCCAGCAGCGGCAGGTAGGGCAGGCGCAAGCGTCCCTGCGCGTCCACGTCGGCCGCGACGACCACGCCACCGGCGCTGCGCGCCGCCACGAGGCCGCGCATCAGGGCCAGGTCCAGGCCCGGCACCAGCGGATCGAGCGAGCGCTCGGGCAGCGCCATGTCCAGGCCGATGATGCGCGGCCGCGCGGCCGCGATGACCTCCAGCGTGCGGCCCAGGCTGGCATGCATCATCGCCATGGGCACGTGGAGTTCGTCCAGGCTGGCCTCGTCGAGGCCGACGATGACGATGCCGGTGGCGTCGGGTGGCGCGGGCGCGCGCGCCAGGCGCACGAGCCGCACCTGGGTGTCGAAGATCAGCGCGTCGAGCCGGTCGACCAGGCTCGTGGTGCGCGCCAGGACCAGGGCAAGCACCAGCGCGCCGAGCGCCAAGGCAGCGGCGCGGGCCGGCGGCGCGCGCAGCAGCGCCGGTCCGCGCCGACGACCAGCCGATGTGACTGCAGGGCGGTCATCCAGCATGCCGAATCCTCGCGCCGCGTCGAACGCGACGATTGTCGCACCGAGGCACGCCGCCGGCGACTATTGTCAGCCGTGCCCGCCATCCAGTACTGTGGAACCACCGGTCGCCGCCATCGCAGCACGGATCCAAAGTGAGCAATGCATGAAAAGCCTCTGGGCGGCGGCGATACGCAGGCTCGCCGACCCGGTCGTGCGCGAACTGGCGGCCGGCGGCGAGGTCCGCCCCTACGCCAAGGGCGAGCACCTGATCCGCGAACACGAGCAGGGCGACGCGCTGTACGTGATCCTGGCCGGCCGGGTCAAGGTCTACGTCGCCGATGCACAGCGGCGCGAACTGGTCCTGGCGCACTACGGTGCGGGCGACTACGTCGGCGAGATGGCGCTCGACGGCCAGCCGCGCTCGGCCTCGGTATGCGCGCTCGAACCGACGGTCTGCGCGGTGGTGGCGCGTGACGACCTGCGCGCGGCGATTCGCGGCGACCCGGACATCGCCATGCGCATGCTCGCCACGCTGATCAGCCGCGCCCGCTCGGCCACCGGCAACCTCAAGAACCTGGCCCTGATGGATGTCTACGGCCGCGTCGCCCGGCTGCTGCTGGAGCAGGACTACGAGCCCGGCGCCGACGGGCTGCAGTGGTCGCGCGAGCGCCTGACGCACCAGGAGATCGCCAACCGGGTCGGCGCCTCGCGCGACATGATCAGCCGGATCTTCAAGGACCTGCGCGCCGGCGGGTACATCGCCGTGCGCGACAAGCGCATCGCGATCCTGCGCCGGCCGCCGGCGCGGTGGTAGCCAAGCGGTCCACGTGCTCCCTCATCCCGCTTGCGGAAGGGGACGGTTCCAACTCATCCCACTCCTCTCCCCATCGGGGAGAGCGGACCATTCTGGAGCCGGGCGTGGCGCTGCAGGATCGGCACCAGCACGATGCCGGCGACGACCATCGGCACGGACAGCCACTGGCCCATGGACAGGCCCAGGCTCAGGTAGCCCAGGAAGCTGTCGGGCTCGCGCGCGAACTCGGCGATGATGCGCAGCGTGCCGTAGCCGATGAGGAACGCGCAGGCGACCACGCCGGGCGTGCGCGGCTTGCGCGAGAACCACCACAGGAAGGCGAACAGCAGCAGGCCCTCGAGGCAGAACTGGTAGAGCTGCGAGGGGTGGCGCGGGATGCCACCGTCGTGCGCCTGCGGAAAGATCATGGCCCAGGGCCAGAAGTTCGGATCGGCCGGCCGGCCCCAGAGTTCGCCGTTGATGAAGTTGCCCATGCGCCCGGCGGCCAGGCCCAAGGGGATCAAGGGCACGGCGAAGTCGGCCACCTGCAGGAAGCTCTTGGCGCGCGAACGCGCGAACAGCCAGAGCACGATGATCACCCCGATGATCCCGCCGTGCGACGCCATGCCGCCGGTCCAGAGCATCGGGATCTCGATCGGATGGGCCAGGAAATGCTCGGGCTGGTAGAACAGCACATAGCCCAGGCGGCCGCCGACGATGACGCCGAACACGCCCCAGAAGAGCAGGTCCTCGACGTCGCGGGCGGTGAAGCCGCGCCAGGCCTCGCGGGCGCGCAGGCGCCCCAGGGTCAGGAACAGGATGAAGCCCAGCAGGTACATGAGGCCGTACCAGCGCACGGGCAGCGGTCCGAGGCCGAAGAAGGGTCCGATCCTGAACGCGACGGGATCGAACTGCGGGTGGATGAGCATGAGGCGCGGCGAGCTTTCCGGATTTGCAGCCTAGAATCGCGCATTGTAGTGTCACTGCCCGCGGCCCGATCCGGCCGCTGCCCGGCCGGCCGCGGCCGTACGGCACAACCTTCCACGAGCATCCGATGGCGCACAACGACCGATCCCGCAATGTCACCGAGGGCGTAGCCCGCTCCCCCAACCGGGCCATGTACTACGCGATGGGCTATCGCGACGAGGACTTCGGCAAGCCGATGATCGGCGTCGCCAACGCCCACTCGACGATCACGCCGTGCAATTCGGGCCTGCAGCGCCTGGTCGACGGCGCGATCGACGAGATCGAACGGCGCCAGTGCAATGCGCAGGTGTTCGGCATCCCGACCATCTCGGATGGCATCGGCATGGGGACCGAGGGCATGAAGTATTCGCTGGTCTCGCGCGAGGTCATCGCCGACGCGATCGAGACCTGCGTCAACGGCCAGTGGCTCGACGGCGTGCTGGTCGTCGGCGGCTGCGACAAGAACATGCCCGGCGCGATGATGGCCATGGCGCGCTGCAACGTGCCGTCCATCTTCGTCTACGGCGGCACCGTCAAGCCGGGCCACTACCGGGGCCAGGACCTGACCATCGTCTCGGCCTTCGAGGCGGTGGGCGAGTTCACGGCCGGGCGCCTGGGCGAGACCGACTTCAAGGAGATCGAGCGGCGCTGCATCCCGGGCTCGGGCTCCTGCGGCGGCATGTACACGGCCAACACGATGAGCTCGTCCTACGAGGCGCTGGGCATGAGCCTGATGTACTCCTCGACCATGGCCAATCCCGACGACGACAAGCTCCAGAGCGCGGGCCGCTCGGCGCAGGTCCTGGTCGAGGCCGTGGCCAAGGGCTTGAAGCCCAGCGACATCATCACGCGCGATTCCATCGAGAACGCGGTCAGCCTCATCATGGCGGTCGGCGGCTCGACCAATGCCGTGCTGCATTACCTGGCGATCGCCCACGCGGCCCGGGTACCGTGGAGCATCGACGACTTCGAGCGCGTGCGCGCCCGCGTCCCGGTCCTGTGCGATCTCAAGCCCTCGGGGCGCTTCGTGGCCACCGACCTGCACCGGGCCGGCGGCATCCCGCAGGTGCTCAAGATCCTGCTGGCCAACGGGTGCCTGCACGGGCACTGCATGACCATCACCGGCCAGACCATCGCCGAGGCGCTGGCCGAGGTGCCCGAGCAGCCGCGCACCGACCAGGAGGTGATCCGCCCCTGGAACCGGCCGATGTACGAGCAGGGCCACCTGGCGATCCTGCACGGCAACCTGGCGCCCGAGGGCTGCGTCGCCAAGATCACCGGCCTGAAGAATCCGTCGATGACCGGCCCGGCGCGGGTGTTCGATTCCGAGGACGACGCGATGGCGGCGATCCTGGGCGACCGCATCCGCCCCGGCGACATCATCGTGATCCGCTACGAGGGGCCCAAGGGCGGCCCCGGCATGCGCGAGATGCTGGCACCGACCTCCGCGATCATCGGCAAGGGCCTGGGCGAGAGCGTGGGCCTGATCACCGACGGGCGCTTCTCCGGCGGCACCTGGGGCATGGTCGTGGGCCATGTCGCACCGGAGGCCTACGTCGGTGGCGCCATCGCGCTGATCCAGGAGGGCGAGACGATATCGATCGACGCCGAACAGCGCCTGCTGGCGCTGCACGTCGCCGACGAGGAGCTGGCCCGGCGCCGCGCCGCCTGGCAGCCGCCGGCGCCGCGCTACACGCGCGGCGTGCTGGCCAAGTTCGCCACGCTGGTATCGAGCGCCAGCAAGGGAGCGATCACCGACGGCGACCTCGCGTACTGAGGGCCGGGAGCGGACGACCGGGTGCGGCGGATCGGCTGCGGGCGATTCGCGCCGCGCGCGGCACCGCAGGCGATCAACGCCGCTCGACCCAGTACAGGGCGCCCAGCGCGAACACGAGGACCACGAAGGCCGGAAGCCCGGCGACGACGACCGGGGGCCAGGTGTTGATCAGCCCCAGGTGCGAGAACAGCTTGTTCATCGCATAGAAGATGACGCCGATCATGATGCCGGTGAAGATCTTCAGGCTGACGGTACCCGCACGCACGTGCAGGTACGCAAAGGGCAGCGCCAGGGCCATCATGACCACGCAGACCAGCGGATAGAACAGCTTCTTCCACAACGCGATCTCGTAGCGGTCGGTGCGCTGGTGGTTTTCGGTCAGGTGGTTGATGTAGCGCACGAGGCTGAGCGCGCTCTGGCGCTCGGGCTGCACCAGCAGCACGCCGAAGATCGCCGGGGTGAGTTCGGACGGCCACAGGCGCTCGCGCTCGCGCAGCACGTGCGTGTCGGCGGTGGCGCCGGCCGGTGACGGCGCGGGTGACGAGGCCGGTGCGGCCGCCGGCGTCTCTGCCGTCTGCGCCGCCTGCGCGGTGCCGAGCGCATCGACCGGCGGCAGCTCCGTATCGACGACGCCGTGCAGCATCCAGCCCTGTCCGCGCACGTACCTGCCGCTGGTGGCGGTGCTGATCGAGCGCAGGCGCAACTGGGGGTCGAATTCGAAGATGCGCCAGTTGTCGATCGTGCCGTCGGTATTGACGCGCGCCACGTTGACGAAGCGCATGCGGTCGGGCTGGCCCGCGCCGCCGTGCACCAGGTCGCGCACCCATACGCCGGAGCGGAACTCCTGCCCGATCGCCGCGCCGACGGCGCTCGACTTGAAGCGCTGCGCCAGGTCCTCGGCCGGCGGGGCGATGATCTCGCCGAACACATAGGCCAGCGCCACCAGGCCCAGGCCGACCCGCAGCACGGCGTCGGCAAGGCGCCGCGTGGTCATGCCCGATACGCGCATGATCGTGAACTCGGAATTGGCGGCGAGCTTGGACAGCGCGTAGATCGTGCCGATCAGGGCGGCGATCGGCATCAGCTCGTAGGCGTGGGACGGCATGAGCAGGCCGACGAAGGCCAGCGCGTGGATGAACTCGTAGTTGGACCGCCCCAGGTCGCCGAGCTGGTTGATCAGGTCGAACAGCGCGAAGATGCCGGTGAGCGCGACCAGCACGAAGATCGTCGCGCTGGCGATCTCCCTCCACAGGTAGTGGCGCAGGGTGCGCATCGACGCTGCGCGGCTCAGGCGCCCGGCGCGGCCGGGCGGCGCACGGGCACGGGCCAGCGCGGCAGCCAGCGCCGCACCGAGATCCGGCGCACGAACAGCAGGACGAGCAGCAGCAGCGCCGCCGCGTGCGCCAGCCACACCGCGGTGGCAAAGCCGATGCGGCCGTGCTGGACCGAGGCCTGCATGATCTGGATCGAGTTGAGGTAGACCAGGGCCAGCAGGGTGGCGAAGATCAGGTTGGCGGAACGCCCGACCCGCGGGTTGACGTAGGCGAGCGGGACCGCGATCAGCGCCAGCAGCACGGCCGCCACCGGCAGCGCGATGCGCCCCAGCAGCTCGCCCAGGTTGCGCTGGCTCGGATCGGCCAGCAGCTGGGCCGTGGAGAAGGTGCGCGCGTTGGCATTGGTGAGCGGCGCCGCGGCCTGCGATTCCAGGCGTATCGCGTAGTGCTCGAACTCGAGCACGCGGTTCTCGGCCACGCCCGCCGAGGCCTCGTAGCGGCGGCCGTGGCTGAGCACCAGGAAGCGCGCGCCGTCGGGCTGGGTCTCGACGTTGCCCTCGGCGGCGACGATGACGATCTCTCGATCGCCGTTGCGCTGGCTGGCGAATACGCTCTGGACATGAGCGCCGTCGAGGTCGAGGTTCTCGACGAAGAACACGCGGTCGGAGGCGGCCGACTCGATGAAGCGTCCCGGCGTCACCTTGGAGACGTCGTCGCGGTGCTCGAAGCGCTCGCGCGCGTCGGCGATCATGCGTTCGGCCCAGGGGGAGACGAACATGGCCAGGGTCGCGACGATGCAGGCGATGGGCAGCGCGAAGCGCAGCACCGGGCGGACCCAGGCGACGAGGCTCTGGCCGGCCGCGAACCACACCACCATCTCCGAATCGCGAAACGCGCGCGACAGCGCGATGAGCACCGCGATGAAAAGGCTCAGCGTCAGCACCAGCGGCAGGTTCGTCAGCGTGGAGAGCGCGACGATCGAGAACAGCGCCTTGGTGTCGACGTCGCCGCTGGCCGCGTCGCCCAGCAGGTGCACGAGCACCTGGGTGAAGACGATGCAAAAGAGCACGGAGAAGACCGCCCCCGCGCTGTTGGCGATCTCCCGCACCACGGCGCTGCGGAAGATCATCGGCGCCGATGCCCGGTCCGATCCGGGCGGCAGCGCGCCGGCGCATGCCGGGTGCGGCTGGATCTATACTTGAGGGCTCCGGCGCGACACCGCGGGTCCATGCGCCGGCCGGACCATCGACGCGGCTGCACAGCGCCGGCGCGGTCCCCATCGCGGCCAGCGGCGCCCTTCTCGGCGGCGCGCCCGGCGAACGGGGATCGGGCGGAAGCGGTTACGGATGCGGTGGCGGTGGTGGGATTTCCAACTGCGGAGGGGACCATAACAATGCAATTTAACACGAAGGCCGAGGCGCCCGAGACGGTCAAGGCCGATTGCCTGGCCCTGGGCGTATTCGAGGATCTGGGCCTCACGGCCAGCGCGCGGCGCGTCGACAAGGCCAGCGGCGGCGCGCTCCGCGCGGCGCTGGCCAGCGGCGACATGAAGGGCCGCCGCGGCTCGCTGATCGTGCTGCGCGGCCTCGACGGCGTGGCCAGCGCGCGCGTGGCGCTGGTCGGGCTGGGCAAGTCCACCGACTTCGGCGACAAGGCCTACGTCGACGCGGTGGCGGCCACGGTGCGGGGCTGCGGGGCCGGCGTCGGATCGATCGCCTTCGCCGCCGCGGAGTGGAAGATCGCCGGGCGCGCGCCGGCATGGAACGCGCGCGCCCTGGTCGGCGCAGCGCGCGGCACGCGCTTTCGCAGCGACGAACTCAAGAGCACCGCGGCCGCGGACCAGGCCGCGGACGGCGCCGGCAAGCGCCTGCGCATCACCTGGCTCGCCGACAAGCGCGCGCGCGATGTCGACGCGGCGCTGCGCGAGGGCGAGGCCACGGCCAACGGCGTCGAGCTGGCCAAGCGGCTGGGCAACCTGCCGGCCAACGTCTGCACGCCGGAATACCTCGCCACGCAGGCGCGCAAGCTGGCGCGCGACTGGCACCTGGGCGTGCAGATCCTGGAGCGGCGCCAGATCGCGGCGCTGGGCATGCATTCCTTCCTGTCGGTGACCAACGGCTCCGAGCTGCCGCCGCGCTTCATCGTGCTGCGCTACGCGGGCGGCGCCTCGGGATTCGCCGATCCGGTCGCCCTCGTGGGCAAGGGCATCACGTTCGATACGGGGGGGATCTCGCTCAAGCCCGGCGCGCAGATGGACGAGATGAAGTACGACATGTGCGGTGCCGCGGCGGTCCTGGGGACCATGCGCGCCATCGCCGAACTCAAGCCCAGGATCAACGTCGTGGCGGTCGTGCCGACCTGCGAGAACATGCCCTCGGGACGCGCCACCAGGCCGGGCGATATCGTCACGTCGATGTCCGGGCAGACGATAGAGATCCTCAACACCGACGCCGAGGGACGCCTGATCCTGTGCGACGCGCTCACCTACGTGCAGCGTTTCCGCCCGGCGGCGATCGTCGACGTGGCGACGCTCACCGGCGCCTGCGTGGTGGCCCTGGGCCACGTGCACTCGGGCCTGTTCTCCAAGGACGATGCGCTGGCCACCGAACTGCTCGCCGCGGGGCAGGCGGCGGCGGACACGGCCTGGCGCATGCCGGTGGACGACGAGTACCAGGACCAGCTCAAGTCCAATTTCGCCGACATGGCCAACATCGGCTCGCCGGGCAATGCCGGCTCGGTGACGGCGGCCTGCTTCCTGGCGCGCTTCGTCAAGGACCAGCACTGGGCCCACCTGGACATCGCCGGCACGGCCTACCGGGGCGGCGCCGCCAAGGGTGCCACCGGGCGGCCGGTGCCGCTGCTCACGCAGTTCGTGCTGGCGCGCGCGGCCTGAAGCGCGGCGCCTGGCATACGCCGCGGTCCACCCAGCGTCCCACCCGTCCATCCGCGCAAGGCAGCGACCCGACCATGGCGGACGCCCCGACGATCGACTTCCACTTCAACGTCGATCACTGCACCAACTACGCCTGCCGCCTGCTGCGCAAGGCCCGCGGCGCCGGCAAGACGGTGCTCGTGTACAGCGCGGATCCCGAACCGCTGGCGCGCCTGGACCTGGCGCTGTGGACGTTCTCGGCGCTCGACTTCCTGCCGCATGTCGCGCTGCCCTCCCCGCTGGCCGCCCAGACGCCGATCTGGCTCAGCCGCACCCCGGCGGCTCCCGCGGCGCCGGCACGCGACGTGCTGCTGCTGCTCGACCGCGAGCCGGCGCCCGATTTCACTTCCTGGTTCCCGCGCTTTGCGCGGGTGATAGACCTGGTGTCGACCGATCCGGACGATCGCGCACAGGCTCGAATGCGCTTCAAGACGTATCGCGACGCCGGTTTCACCCCGGTGGCCCACGATATCGGCAGCGCCTGATCCGGCCCGAAACGCCATGAGCACCCCGCAGAGCAGACCACCCGCAGGCGCCGCCGAGCCCGGCACGGACGACCCGACGATCCCGGTATTGACCGAGCGCCTGGGACTGCCACCGCTGGAGTTCGACACCACGCTGCCGCTGATCGAGACCACGGCGCAGATGCTCGAGCCCATGCTCGGCGGCCTCACCGCCTTGCCCAGCCCGCCGCAGGCGCCGACGGCCGCGGCGCTGACGATGCGCGATGCCGCGCTGTTCGACCTGAGCCTGCCCGAGCATCCCGCGCCGGGCCCGCGCCGCGAGGCCTTCGCCCCCGCCGCGCTGCCGGCCACGGCGGCGCCCTTGCCGGCGCCGGCGCCATCTGCGGCACCCGCGCCGGCGCCACCGGCGGCGCCGGCGTCCGCACCGCTGCTGGCGCCGCGCGCGGGGCGCGCCGGCTTCGACGGCGGCCACTGGGCGCGCATCGAAGTGGAGCTGCGCTCCTCGATCCTGCGCTCGGTCGGCGAACACCTGCCGCACAACATAGAAGCCATGGTCCGCGAGCAGTTGCACGCGTCGATCGAGCAACTCGTCGGCCGGCTGGCGGCCGAGACCCACGGCGCCATCAGCACCATCGTGCGCCAGAGCGTCGAGCAAGCGGTTCGCACCGAACTCGAACGACTGCGCAATACCAGCCGGGGTTCGGCTTGAGCGCAGCGCCGGCGGAAGATACCGCCCCCGCCGGCACGCCAGCGCCCGCGGCCGCGCTGGCCAAGAGCTTCGACCCCGGCGCGATCGAACGCCACTGGTACCCGATATGGGAGGCGCGCGGCTATTTCGCCGCGGGCACGCGCGCCGACCGGGCCGCGTTCTCGATCCAGCTGCCCCCGCCCAACGTGACGGGCATCCTGCACATGGGCCATGCATTCAACCAGACCATCATGGATGCACTGACCCGCTACCACCGGATGCTGGGCGACAACACGCTGTGGCTGCCGGGTACCGACCACGCCGGCATCGCCACGCAGATCGTCGTCGAGCGGCAGCTCGAGCGCGATGGCACGCGGCGCCAGGACCTGGGCCGCGACGCGTTCGTGCGCAAGGTCTGGGAATGGAAGCAGTACTCGGGCGACACCATCACGGGGCAGATGCGCCGCCTCGGCGACTCCTGCGACTGGCAGCGGGCGTACTTCACGATGGACGAGCCGCGTTCGCGCGCCGTGGTCGACATCTTCGTGCGGCTGTACGAGCAGGGGCTGATCTACCGCGGCAAGCGCCTGGTGAACTGGGATCCGAAGCTGCAGACGGCGGTCTCGGACCTGGAGGTCGAGTCCGAGGAGGAGGACGGACGCATCTGGGAGATCCGCTACCCGGCCGAGGACGGGGGCGCCGGGCTCGTCGTGGCGACGACCCGCCCCGAGACGATGCTGGGCGACGTCGCGGTCGCGGTCCATCCGGACGACCCGCGCCACGCCGCCGCGGTCGGCACGCGCCTGCGCCTGCCGCTGTCCGAGCGCACGATACCGGTCATCGCCGACGAATTCGTCGATCCGCAGTTCGGCACCGGTTGCGTCAAGATCACCCCGGCGCACGACTTCAACGACTTCGCCGTGGGTCAGCGCCACGGCCTGGCCCCGATCGCCGTGCTCACGCCCACGGCCACGATCAACGACAACGCACCCGAGCGCTTCCGCGGCCTGGACCGCTACGCCGCGCGCAAGGCCGTGGTCGCCGAGCTGCGCGCCGCCGGCCTGCTGGTGGCCGACCGGCAGCACCGCATGCAGGTGCCGCGCTGCGCCCGCTCCGGCGAGGTGGTCGAGCCGATGCTGTCGGACCAGTGGTACGTGGCGATGCGCAAGCCGACCCCGGCGGACACGCCGAGCGCCGGCCGCTCGCTGACGCAGGTCGCCCTGGACGCGGTCGAGAGCGGCGCGGTGCGCATCGTGCCCGACCAGTGGCGCCTGGTCTACCGCCAGTGGCTGATCAACATCCAGGACTGGTGCATCTCGCGCCAGCTCTGGTGGGGCCACCAGATACCGGCCTGGTACGACGCGAACGGCGGCGTGCACGTGGCCCGCACCGAGGACGAAGCCGCCGCGCTGGCGCGCGCGGCCGGGGCCCCGGGACCGCTGCGGCGCGACCCGGACGTGCTCGACACCTGGTTCTCCTCGGCGCTGGTGCCGTTCTCCACGCTGGGCTCGCCGCAGGGCACAGCGGCCGAGCGCGCCGACTTCGATCGCTACCTGCCCTCCTCCGTCCTGGTCACCGGCCACGAGATCCTGTTCTTCTGGGTGGCGCGCATGGTGGTGATGACGGCCCATTTCACCGGCCGCGTGCCGTTTCGCGACGTCTACATCCACGGCATCGTGCGCGACGCCGAGGGCAAGAAGATGAGCAAGTCGGAGGGCAACACGATCGATCCGGTCGACCTGCTCGACGGCATCGGCCTGGACGCGCTGGTGCGCAAGAACACGCTGGGCCTGCGCCGGCCCGAGGACGCGCCGAAGGTGGAAGCGCGCCTGCGGCGCGAGTTCCCCCAGGGCATGCCATCGTATGGGGCCGACGCCCTGCGCTTCACGATGGCGGCGTACGCGACGCTGGGGCGCAACGTCAACTTCGACTTCAAGCGCTGCGAGGGTTACCGCAACTTCTGCAACAAGCTGTGGAACGCCACGCGTTTCGTGCTGATGAACACCGAGGGCCGCGATTGCGGTGCCGACCCGGCCACCGGAGCGGTCGCGCTCTCGTTCGTGGACCGCTGGATCATCGGCGAGCTGCAGCGCACCGCCGCCGAGGTCGAGAAGGGCTACCAGGACTTCCGCCTGGACAACGTCGCGCAGGCCATCTACCGCTGCGCCTGGGACGAGTACTGCGACTGGTACCTGGAGCTGGCCAAGGTGCAGCTGGCCCGGGGCGACGCGGCGGCCCAGCGCGGCACGCGCCAGACCCTGGTGCGCGTGCTCGAGGCCCTGCTGCGGCTGGCCCATCCGATCATCCCGTTCATCACCGAGGAGCTCTGGCAGAAGATCGCGCCGCTGGCGGACCCGGCCCTGGCGGGCGCCGGCGCCGCGCAGACCTCGATCATGATCCAGGCCTTTCCGCGCGCCGATGCGACGCGCATCGACGCGGACGCCGACCAGCGCGTGCGGGCCCTGCGCCAGCTGATCGACGCGGCGCGCAACCTGCGCGGCGAGATGAACCTGGCGCCCGCGACCCGGGTGCCGATGCGGATCACGCCGGCGGACGCGCAGGTGGACGAATTCGCCCCCTACCTCGTGGCTGTCGCCCGGCTCGCGTCCGTGCAGCCGCTGGACGGCCCGGCCGCGCCCGGGCAGGCCGGCACCGTGCCGGAGGCGGTGGTCGACCGGTACCGTTTCCTGCTCGAGGTACAGGTCGACCTGGGGGCCGAATGCGAGCGCCTGCGCAAGGAACTGGCGCGGCTCGACGGGGAGATCGCCAAGGCGCAGGCGCAGCTGTCGACGCCGAGCTTCGTCGAGCGCGCGCCGGCGGCGATCGTCAACCAGGCGCGCGAGCGACTGGCGCAGTTCACCGCTACCCGGACCCAGGTGCAGGAGAACGTCGCGCGCCTGGGCTGCGGCCCGGTCGCCGCGTAGCCAGGGCCCCCGCCGCTTGCGGCGCGCGCCTCAGACCCAGCGGAAGCGCCGTGTCGCCAGCACGAACAGCACCACGGTCCAGCCGGCGAGCAGGGCCAGCCCCGGGGCCTGGCTGGCGATGCCGGCGCCGTCGTTGAAGATCGCGCGCAGGGCCTTGAGCAGCGGCGTCGGCGGCAGCACGTCGGCCGCCCGCTGCAGCCACGGCGGCGCCGAGTCGAGCGAGAAGTAGACGCCGGAGAGCAGCATCAGCGGCAGGAAGACGAGATTGGCGATGCCGCTGTAGACCTCGGGCGTGCGCGCGAAGCTGGCGAGCACGTAGCCCAGGCTGATGAAGCAGGCCGCGCCGAGCACCTCCACCGCCAGGAGGTCGGCATAGCTGCCCTGGTTGCGCACGCCGAAGACGAGCGCGCCGTCGAGCATCAGCAGGGCGGCGGCGACCAGCAGTACGATGAGCCGCACGCACAGCTGGGCGCCCAGGTAGATCGAGCGCGGCAGCGGGGTGGTGGCCAGGCGCTTGTAGCCGCCCTTGGCGCGCAGCGTGACGTCGACGATGCCGGTGGAGAAGACGCCCATCATCAGCACGGTCAGGCCCAGCAGGCCGGGCAGCAGGTAGGCCGCGTAGGGGCCGTCGTGATGGCCCCCGGGGCTGCTCGCCACCACCGGTATGCGCGCCAGCGGTGCGGCGCCCTGCGCGCGCGCCTGGACCATCAGGTAGGCCTGCTGCACCAGGGCCTCGATCTGCATGCCCTGGGCGGTCGCGTAGCGGTTGATGCGCAGCGTGGTGCGCTCACCCTGGCCCTCGAGCAGCGCCGCCAGCTTGCCCTGCTGCCAGCGCGCCTCGGCCTGCGCCGGGTCGAGGGCCTCGATCGTCACGCCGCGCTCCTGCAGCGCCTGCTGCAAGGCCAGGTCCCGGGCGCCGGCCGCACCGGCGCGTTCCCATGCGAGCGTGACGCCGGGCGGGGTGTCGCCGCCGAACACGGTGCCCATGCCCATGAGCATGACGATCGGGAAGGCGACGATCCAGAAGAGCGCCGCGGGGATGCGCAGGTAGAGCTTGAGGCCCATCCACACCTGCTGGAAGAAGAGACGCACGTGCATCGCCGGGGCCCGGTTCAATCGCGCAGGCTGCGGCCGGTGCGCTGCAGGAAAACGTCCTCGAGGCTGGCGCGGCGCACGTGCAGCTGCTGCATCGGGACATCGAGCGCGTCGACGCACGCGAGCAGGTGCGGCAGGTCGCGCCGCGGGTCGCCCAGCGGCACGGCCCAGTGCTGGGCCCGGGTCTCCACCGGCAGGCCCAGGCGCGCGGCGAATGCGCCGGCGTCGGGCGCAGGACCGCGGAACTCGATCTGGGCGAAGCTGGGCTGCTCGAGGCTGGCGATCAGCTCGGCCGGGGTGCCCAGCTGCAATATGCGGCCGTGGTCCATGATGCCGATGCGATCGCACAGGGCCTCGGCCTCGTCCATGTAGTGCGTGGTGATCAGCACGGTGCGGCCCTCGCGCTTGAGGCCGCGCACGAGGTCCCAGAGCCCCTGCCGCGCCTGCGGATCCAGGCCGGTGGTGGGTTCGTCGAGAAAGACGAGCTCGGGGTCGTTGACCAGGGCCAGGCCCAGGGCCAGGCGCTGGCGCTGGCCGCCGCTCAGGCGGCTCTGGTAAACCTCGGCCTTGTCCTCGAGCTGGAGCAGGCGCAGCAGCTCGGCCGGCGCGCGGGCGCGCGGATAGAAGCTGCCGTACATCTGGATGGCTTCGCGCACCTTGACCTTGTCGTCGAGCTCGGTGCTCTGGAACTGCACGCCGATCCGCCCGCGGATGGCCCTGCCCTCGCGCGCCCAGTCCAGGCCCAGCAGCCGGATCCGGCCGCTATCGGGGGTGACCAGGCCCTCGAGCATCTCGAGCGTGGTGGTCTTGCCGGCGCCATTGGGACCCAGCAGGCCGAAGACCTCGCCGCGCGCCACGTCCAGGTCCAGGCCGCGCACGGCCTCGACCTTGCCAAAGCGCTTGTGCAGCCCGCGCGCCTCGATCGCCCATTGGTACATCGCCGTCCCCGGGTGGTCCCGCGCCGATTCTGGAGTATCGCGTTGGCGCTGACAAGCGTGGGCCATGGCCGGCGGCGCGCGAAGGCATCGCGCGGCCGTAGTTCGTTGGCCGAAGCAAGCTCCCCTCTCCCGCGCAGCGGGAGAGGGGGTCATCGGGAGCGTCGCACGTTGATAACTAGTGCGACGTGGCGGGCGCCTGGGGTGCGGGCGCCTGGGGTGCGGGAGCCTGGGGTGCGGGTGCCTGGGGTGCCGGTGACGGGAACGGCGCGGGAACGAGCTGCACGGGTGGCTCGACGTTGACCACGGAGTCGACCCAGTAGCCGGTCTCGCCGAAGCAGGTGCCCGGCAGGCCTATGTGCTGCTCGTAGTGCAGGCGCATGCGCTGGCCGACGCTGGCATTGATCTGCGCGGCCACCGCATCGTCGCGCACCGTGAAGTCGAAGCTCTCGGGCGTGGTGCCGGGCAGCGTCACCATCGCCATCTCCCCCTCCCAGGTCTTGCAGATGAAGCCCTTGCGGCTGAACTTCTGCACCCAGCCGGCGCGCTCGCCGCTCGAATAGGACCACTGGAAGACGACCGCCAGGTAGGCGCCGACCAAGGCGATCGCGGCCAGCAGGAACAGCAGGAAGAAGCGCTTGACCATGTCGTGTCGCCTTCGGTGTTTGGTTCAGGCGCGGCAGGCCGCCGGCGCAGCGCAGGGCCGCGGGCGGCGCGGCATCAGCGGCGCCGCAGGTAGTGGAGGAATTCCTTGTCCACCGTGTTCTGGCTCAGCAGGGCGTTGCCCGTCTGGCGTGCGAAGGCCTGGAAATCGCGCACCGAGCCCGGGTCGGTGGCGACGATCTTGAGCACCTGTCCGCTCTCCATGCCGGCCAGGGCCTTCTTGGCACGCAGGATCGGCAGCGGGCAGTTGACCCCGCGGGCGTCGACCTCGCGGTCGAATCGGTCGGCGGCAGCACCGGCAGGCTCATTCATCGGTGGATCCCCTCCTCGTTGGACAGCCCGGCCGGACCCGGGACCGGGCCCGCGCCGGTGCAGGCTTTCGGCACGTGCTCACAGGCGCTCGCGCGCCCAGGCTTCGACGCCGGCCAGCGCGCGCGGCAGCGCCGCCGGGTCGGTGCCCCCGGCCATGGCCAGGTCGGGGCGGCCGCCGCCCTTGCCGCCCACCTGCTGCGCGACGAAATTGACCAGGTCGCCGGCCTTGATGCGTCCGGTGGCATTGGCCGTGACGCCGGCGACGAGCTGCACCTTGCCCTCGGCCACCGCGCCCAGGACGATGGCCGCGCTGTCGAGCTTGCTCTTGAGCTGATCGACGGTGTCGCGCAGCTGGCGCGCATCGACCCCCTCGAGCACGGCGGCGAGCACCTTGACGCCGCCGATGTCGACGGCCCGGTCGAGCAGCCCGGCGCCCTGCCCGGCAGCCAGCTTCTGCTGCAGGCGCTGGATCTCCTTCTCGTAGGCCCTGACCTGCTCGAGTATCTGACCGATGCGGTGGGCCGCCTCGGCCGCCGGACTGCGCACCGCGGCGGCGATCTCGCCCAGGCGCGCGTCGACCTGCTGTACATAGGCCAGGGCGCCCGGTCCGGTGACGGCCTCGACGCGGCGCACGCCGGCGGCGACGCCGCTCTCGGAGATGATCTTGAAGAAACCGACGTCGCCGGTGCGCGCCACGTGCGTGCCGCCGCACAATTCGGTGGACAGGTTGGCGTCGGCCTCGCCCATGGCGATGACGCGGACCCGGTCGCCGTACTTGTCGCCGAAGAAGGCCAGCGCGCCGGCGCGGATCGCGTCGTCGTACGCCATCTCGCGTGCCGAGACCTCGGCGTTGGCGCGCACGGCCTCGTTCACCCGCTCCTCGACCTGGCGTATCTCCTCCGCGGTCATCGGCTTGTCGTGGGAGAAGTCGAAGCGGGTGCGCGCCGCATCGACCGAGGAACCCTTCTGCTGCACGTGGCTGCCGAGCACCGCACGCAGGGCGGCGTGCATCAGGTGGGTGGCCGAGTGGTTGAGGCGGGTGCGCCCGCGCCAGTCGGGGTCGACCTGCAGCTGGACCCGGTCGCCGACGCGCAGCACGCCCTGGCGCACGGTGCCGTGGTGGGCGAACACGCTGGGCTGGAGTTTCTGCGTGTCGGTGATGTCGACCTGGGCGCCGGCCGAGCGCAGCGTGCCGCGATCGCCGGCCTGGCCGCCGGACTCGGCGTAAAACGGCGTGCAGTCGAGGACGATCTGCACCGGCTGCTCCGGGCCCGCCTGCGCCACCGCCGCGTCGCCCTGGAAGATCGCCAGCACCTGCGCCTCGCCGGCCAGGTCCGTGTAGCCGGTGAAGCGCGTCGCCGGTCCATCGAAATGCGCGCCGCCGGCGGACTTGAACTTGCCGGCGGCGCGGGCCTGTTCGCGCTGGCGCGCCATGGCCGCATCGAAGCCGTCCAGGTCGACGCCGACCGCGCGTTCGCGCGCGATGTCGGCGGTCAGGTCGACCGGAAAACCGTAGGTGTCGTACAGCAGGAAGGCGGTCTCGCCGTCGATCCGCGGCGCCGATCCGGGCGCGATGCGGGCGAAGGCCTCGTTGAGGATCTTCATCCCGTGCTCGAGGGTCTCGCCGAAGCGCTCCTCCTCCTGCAGCAGCACGGATTCGATCCGGGCGCGCTGCTCGACGAGCTCCGGGTAGGCCGCACCCATCTGTTCCTGCAGGTCGCCCACCAGCCGGTGGAAGAAGGGCGAGCGGCAGCCCAGCTGGTAGCCGTGGCGCAGCGCGCGGCGGATGATCCGCCGCAGCACGTAGCCCCTGCCCTCGTTGCCCGGGATCACGCCGTCGGCGATGAGGAAGGCACAGGCGCGGATATGGTCGGCGATGACCTTGAGCGAGTTGTCGGACAGGTCCTGCGTGGCCGTGACCCGCGCCGCGGCACGGATCAGGGCCTGGAAGAGGTCGATCTCGTAGTTGCTGTGCACGTGCTGCAGCACGGCCGCCAGGCGCTCCAGGCCCATGCCGGTGTCGACGCAGGGGCGCGGCAGCGGCGTGAGGGTTCCGGCGGCGTCGCGGTCGAACTGCATGAACACCAGGTTCCAGATCTCGATGTAGCGGTCGCCGTCGGCGTCCGCGCTGCCGGGCAGCCCGCCGGGGACCCCGGGGCCGTGGTCGTAGAAGATCTCGGAGCAGGGGCCGCAGGGACCGGTGTCGGCCATCTGCCAGAAGTTGTCGGACTGGTAGCGCCCGGCGCCGGGCTTGTCGCCGATGCGGATGCAGCGCTCCGGCGCGATGCCGATCTCCCGCGTCCAGATGTCGAAGGCCTCGTCGTCGTCGATGTACACCGTGACCCAGAGCCGGTCCACGGGCAGGTCGTAGACGGTGGTCAACAGCTCCCAGGCATAGGCGATCGCCTCGCGCTTGAAGTAGTCGCCGAAGCTGAAGTTGCCCAGCATCTCGAAGAAGGTGTGGTGGCGCGCGGTGTAGCCGACGTTCTCCAGGTCGTTGTGCTTGCCGCCGGCGCGCAGGGACTTCTGCGCCGAGGTGGCACGCGCGTACGGCCGGGTCTCGCGCCCGGTGAAGACGTCCTTGAACTGGACCATGCCCGAGTTCGTGAACAGCAGCGTCGGGTCATTGGCGGGAATCAGGGACGCAGCGCGCACGCGGGTGTGGCCTCTGGCGGCGAAGAACTGCAGGAAGCGCTCGCGGATTTCGGAACTTTTCATCGGAGGTCGGCCGGGGTGCGCGCAGGCATTGCCCGGCCGCTACGGTTCAGGCGTCAAACGAGCATGATACTGGTCCTGCCGCGCTGCGGCAGGGCGGGCGCATCAGGCGGGCGCGTCCGGCGCCAGCAGGTCGAGCCGGTCGGTGCAGATCGCATCGACGCCCCAGGCGCGCAAGGTGGCGGCGCGGGCGGGCTCGTTCACCGTGTAGCAGAGCAGCCCGTAGCCCTGCGCCGTGACCGCTTGCGCCCGGGCGCGGGTGAGGCGGCGGTGGTCGCAGTGCAGCGACACGCAGCCCAGCGCCTCCATTTTCCGATGCCAGTCGGCCGGGACCGAGGTCACCAGCAGGCCGCGCGCCAGCTGCGGGGCCGCGTCCCGGGCCGCCGCCAGCGCGGCGACGGAGAACGAGGACAGCAGCGGCGCCAGTGCCCCGCCGCCATGGCGCGCCACCACCTCGGCGACGATGCGCCCGGTGCGCGCCTCCTGGCCCGGCAAGGGCTTGATCTCCACGTTGAGCCACATGCCCCGGGCGGCGCAGTAGTCGAGCGTCTGCTCCAGGGTCGGGATGCGCGCGTGCGCAAAGCCGCGGTCGAACCAGCTGCCCGCGTCGAGCCGGCCCAGCTCGGCCGCCGTCAGGCGGTCCACCGGGCCGTGTCCGCTGGTGGTGCGATCGAGCGTGGCGTCGTGCAACAGCACCGGCACCGCATCGGCGCTCAGGACGGCGTCGAGCTCGGCGGCGCGGTAGCCGTGGCGCAGTCCGAGCTCGAAGGCGGCCAGCGTGTTCTCCGGCGCCAGGCTGCCCCCACCGCGGTGCGCGAGCACGCGCGGGTAGGGCCAGGGCCCGGAGCCGTGGGCGGACCCGGAGACATGCGGCACCGGTTCAGGCGGCGGCGCGCGAAGCCACCAGCACCGCGTTGCTGCCGCCGAAGGCAAACGAGTTGGACATGACGTGCATCAGCCCCGGCGCCGGCCGCGCGGCATTGGGCACGTAGTCGAGGTCGCAGGCCGGATCGGGCTTGTGCAGGTTGATGGTCGGCGGCAGGAACTCGTGCTGCAGGGCCAGGACCCCGGCGATGAACTCCACCGCACCGGTCGCGCCCATCACATGGCCGTGCATCGACTTGGTGGACGACACCGCCAGGCGGCCGGCGTGCGCGCCGAATACCTGCTTGATCGCTTCGGTCTCGGCCAGGTCCCCGGCGACGGTCGCCGTCCCGTGGGCATTGATGTAGCCGATGTCCGCCGGCTGCAGCCCGGCGTCGGCGAGCGCGGCACGCATGGTCGCGGCCTGGCCGGCGGGCTCGGGCTTGGTGAGGTGCGCGGCATCGGTGCGCGCCCCGTAGCCGCTGAGGCGGGCGTAGATGCGCGCTCCGCGCGCACGCGCGTGCGCTTCCTCCTCCAGGATGACGAAGGCGGCACCCTCGGCCAGGACCAGGCCGCTGCGGTCGGCGGAGAACGGGCGGCAGGCGGTCGAGGGGTCGGCCGGATCGGGGATGGCCAGCGTGCGCAGCGCCTGCCAGACGGCGATCATGCCGTGGGTCAACAGCGCCTCGGTGCCCCCGGCGATGGCCAGATCGGCAACGCCGCTGCGGATCGCGCGCTGCGCCTCGCCGATGGCGATCGCCGAGGAGGAGCAGGCGGTCGAATAGGTGAAGCTCTGGCCATGGCAGGCGAAGTCGATCGCGACGTGGGCCGCCGCCGCGTTGTTCATCCCCTTGACGACCAGCAGCGGGTTCATGCGCGCGCCGCCGCGCAGCAGCAGTTCCTCGTAGCCCTGCTGCAGCGATTCGGCCCCACCCATTCCGGTGCCGACGGCGACGATCGCATCGCCCAGGCCCGGGTGGCCCTCGAGGCCGGCGCTGCCGACCGCCTCGTGCGCCGCGATCAGCGCCAGGATGCTCACGCGGTCCAGGCCGGCGCAGCGCGAGCGCGGCACGCCGGTATCGTCCGGCAGCGCGACGAGGCCGAAGGCGTTGTAGGCCAGGCGCTGCGAGAAGTCGTTGTCGAGGGCGCGGATCCCGGACCGCCCGGCGCGCAGGCCGGCGAGGAAGGCGGGGATGCCGACCCCGATCGGACTGACGATACCGAGGCCGGTAACGCAGACGCTACGGGCGCCGCTCATGAGGTGATCGCTTCAAGATCATTCCACTTCACGGTCACGCTCCGTTCGCGACGGGATCGCCGGGACGCGGCAGCGCGGGGTGCAATGCGAGCTTAACGTACGCGGCAAGCACGCAGCCGAACGGGCGCGACCGCCCCGCGCCGGCAATTCAGGAAGCCGCCGTGGGTGCCTGCGTGCGAACGGCGCGTTCGATCTCGGCGACGACATCGGCCACGGTGACGAGCGGCGCGCGCGAGTCGGCCATGCGGATGTTGAATTTTTCTTCCATCTGGAACATGAACTCGATCATGGCCAGCGAATCGATGCCGAAGCTGGAGATCTCGGTCTGCGGCTGGAGCTTGTCGGGATCGATACCGAAGTGTTCGGCGATCAGCGACTTGATCTTATCGGCCAGATCGTCGTTCATCAGGAGCGCTCATCCGTTCTAGGCAATGGACAGGTGCTTGGACTTGAAGCCCTCGCCCTGCTCCTCGGAACGTTCCGCTTCGACACCGCCCGCGGCACCGCGGAAGAATCCGATGGTCTCGTCGGCCACGGACTGCTTGTCGTTGTCGATCGTCAGTATATGGTAACTGTTCCGGTACAGGATTGTACGCACCTGCTCGGAACCGATGTTCAGGGCGACGAATTCGGCGCTGCGCGTGCTGGCGACGTCGTCCTCGATCGCATGCATGATCAGCGCGGGCGCCATCACGCGACCGATGTCGCGCCGCACGGTGCGGATGAGCTGGTGGGCCTCGTGGATGCCCGACAGCGGCAGGTAGGCGGCGCCGACGGCGGAGACGCCGTGGGCGTCCATCGCGCGCACGACCCAATCGCGCAGGCGCTCGTTCTTGAGGCCGAACGGATGGCGCTCGGGCCAGGCGATCATGCGCCGCAAGGGCGTGTGGTACGCCAGCGGCGCCAGCACGCGATACCAGGGCATCTGCCAGCCATCGTAGGCCAGGGTCGTCGACACGAGCGCCAGGCCGGCGACCTGGTGCGGGCGTTCGATCGCCAGGCGCAATGCCAGTACGGCGCCGATGCACAAGCCGGCGACGTACACGCGTTCGTGGTCGCGGCTCAGCGCGTCGAGTTCACCGGAGACGAAAGCCAGCCACTGGCGCCAGGTGCCGGTGTCGAAGCGGTCCTCGCGGGTGCCGAAGCCACAGCCGGGGATGCTGGGATTGTGGGCACGGAAACCGGCTTGGCGAACCCGGCGCTCCAGGTACTGCATTTCGAGCGGACTTCCGGAGAGGCCATGCAACAGCAGTACGGCATCTTCACGGGAGCGATTCGAAGCCAGATGGATGGCCATTACGCCCTTTCAACAAAAGGGGCGCCGATTGCGGCGCCCTTGACGAAGAATTTTACATGCTTAAGCCGGGCACGAGGTCAGAAATGGTGTGATTGCGCCGTCCGCATTAACCCTTCTGTCGAAAAATACGCGTCCGGGCACCCCGGAGCTCGCTTCTCCAGCCTACGGATCGGCGCCGGCAGCGCGTCTGCGGGCATCGCCCCCGCCGCGGGCCGGCACGTGGCGCCGGCGCCGGATACCGCGTTTAAGATGCGGTGCCGTTCGCCATTCGAGGCCGTCGGGTGGTCCCGGCGGGCCTCCAGCAGCGGCGCCGGGGCCAGGCCCGGCAGTCGGCACGGGAGTGAAATGTGAATGAAATCAATAACTTCCATTGGGCCGACCGCTACCCTAGCGTGCGTGCGCCGGTTTTCGCACGCAACGTCGTCGCGACCTCGCAGCCACTGGCGGTGACGGCCGGCCTGCGGATGCTGCTGCTCGGAGGCAACGCGGTGGACGCGGCGATCGCCGCGGCCGCGGTGATCGCGTTGACGGAACCCTGTTCCAACGGCCTGGGTTCGGACCTCTTCGCCCAGGTCTGGGACGGCGGCCGCTTGCACGGGCTCAACGCCAGCGGCACCGCCCCGGCGGCATGGACGCCGGAATACTTCTCGCGCCGCTACGGCGCCGACCCGGGGGCGCGACCGATGCGCGGCTGGGATACGGTGACCGTGCCGGGCGCGGTCGCCGGCTGGAGCGCTTTGCACCAGCGCTTCGGCCGCCTCGAATTCGCCGCGTTGTTCGAGCCCGCCATCGACTACGCCGAGCGCGGCTTCGGGCTCAGCCCGATCACCCAGGACAAATGGGCCCGGGGCGCCGCGCTGCTGGCCGGCCAGCCGGGCTTTGCCGAGCATTTCCTGCCGTACGGGCGGGTGCCCGCTATCGGTGAACGGGTGAGCATCCCGGGCATGGCGAGGTCGCTGCGCAGCATCGCAGCCACGCGCGGCGAATCGTTCTACCGGGGCGAGATCGGCGCCGCGCTGGCCTCCTGCGCGGCGGCCGGCGGCGGGGCCCTGCGCGAATCGGACCTGGCCGCGTTCGCACCGCAGTGGGTCGAGCCCATCTCCACGTCCTTCCATGGCTACGACGTGCACCAGATTCCGCCCAACGGGCAGGGCATCGCCGCGCTGATCTGCCTGGGGCTGCTGCGCCACACGGCGCTGGCCGACTACCCGGTCGATTCAGCCGACTGGTACCACGTGGGCATCGAGGCCATGAAGCTGGCGTTTGCCGATGTCTACGCGCACGTGGCCGATCCGGCGTCGATGCGCGTCGGCACCGATGCGCTGCTCGACGACGACTACCTGCGCCGGCGCGCCGCGTGCATCGACCTGCACCGCGCGCAGTCCTGGACCACGGGCGTGGCCCCGCGCGGCGGCACGATCTACCTCAGCACCGCGGACGAGAACGGCATGATGGTGAGCCTGATCCAGTCCAACTACATGGGCTTCGGCTCCGGCGTGGTCGTTCCGGGCTGGGGCATATCGCTGCAGAACCGCGGCTACGCGTTCTCGCTGGACCCGTCCCATCCCAACTGCGTCGGCCCGGGCAAGCGGCCGTTTCACACCATCATCCCGGGCTTCCTGACCCGCGCCGGCCAGGCGCAGATGAGCTTCGGCGTGATGGGCGGCAACATGCAGCCGCAGGGCCAGGTCCAGACCCTGTGCCGCATGCTGCTGGCGCACCAGCAGCCGCAGGCGGCGTGCGACGCGCCGCGCTGGAAGTGGAACGAGGGCCTCGACCTGGAACTCGAGGCCAGCGTCGATCCGGACGTGCGCGCCGAGCTCGCGCGCCGTGGCCATCGCCTCGTCACGTCCGATGACACCTACATGGACTTCGGCTCGGGCCAGTTCATCTGGCGCCTGGGCGATCCGATGCGCGCGGGCTATGTCGCGGCGAGCGACAGCCGGCGCGACGGCCAGGCTGCCGGATTCTGAATTTGCGCCGAGCCGCGCCCGCACGGCACGCGAACCGGGATAATGGCGCGCGGACCCTACCGCAGGCCAAGGCACCATGACGACCCGCAGCCCCGAACCTACCCCGCCGCCAGCCCCCGCCTCCGCCGCCCAGGCAGGCGCTGCCGTGCCACTCGCCTTCCTCGGCCTCGGGGTGATGGGGTTTCCGATGGCGGCGCACCTGGCGCGGGCCGGGCACGCCGTCACGGTCTACAACCGTTCGCCGGAAAAGGCCCGGCGCTGGGTCGGCGCGCACGGCGGCCGCAGCGCCTCCTCGGCGGCGGAGGCAGCGCGCGGCGCGCGCATCGTCTATGCCTGCGTCGGCAACGACGAGGACCTGCGCCAGATCACCACCGGCGCGGGCGGCGCGTTCGACGCGATGGAACCGGACGCCGTCTTCGTCGACCACACCACGGCCTCGGCCCAGGTGGCGCGCGAGCTGCACGCTGCCGCACGCCAGCGCGGCCTGCATTTCATCGACGCGCCGGTGTCGGGCGGACAGGCCGGTGCCGAGGCGGGCACGCTGACCATCATGTGCGGCGGCGACGAGCCGCCGTACGCGCTGGCACAGGCGCCGATGCGGGCCTACGCGCGCGCCGTCACGCGCGTCGGGCCCAGCGGCGCGGGGCAGCTGTGCAAGATGGTGAACCAGCTGTGCGTGGCCGGGGTCGTGCAGGGCCTGGCCGAGGGGATCCACTTCGGCGAGCGCGCCGGCCTGGACATGAACCTGGTGCTGGAGGTCATCGGCAAGGGCGCGGCGCAGAGCTGGCAGATGGAGAATCGCGGGTCGACGATGATCGAGGGCCGCTTCGACTTCGGTTTTGCCGTCGAGTGGATGCGCAAGGACCTGGGCATCTGCCTGGCCGAGGCGCGCCGCAACGGCGCGACGCTGCCGGTCGCGGCGCTGATCGACCAGTTCTACGCCGATGTCGTCGCCCGCGGCGGGGGGCGCTGGGACACGTCCTCGCTGATCGAGCGCCTGCGCCGGCGCGCACCGGGGGCCTGATGCGCGGGGCGGCGATGCCGGCGAGCGGGGCCGATGCGCCCGCGGCGCGCGAGATCGCCGCGCTGCGGCCGATGATGCTGGGACTGGCACGCCTGCAGCTGCGCAACGATGCCTGGGCCGAGGACGCCGTTTCCGAGACCCTGGTGGCCGCGGTCGAGGGCCTGCCGGGCTTCGACCGGCGCTCGGCGCTGGCCACCTGGGTGGTGGGCATCCTCAAGCACAAGATCATGGATCAGTTCCGCCGCAACCGGCGCGAGATCTCGCTCGAGGCCCAGGGCACGCTGGCCGGCGAGGACGAGACCCTGGAGCCGCTGTTCCTGGAGGACGGGCACCGCGCCGCAGCGCCGCTGGACTGGGGCGACCCGGAACAGAGCCTGGCGCGCGGCCAGTTCCTGGCGGTCCTGCAAGCCTGCCTGGACCGCCTGCCGGCCCCGCTGGCGCGCGTCTTCCTGCTGCGCGAGTGGCTGGAATTCTCGACGCCGGAAGTGTGTAAGGAAATGCAGATCACGTCGACCAACTGCTTCGTGATGCTGTTCCGGGCGCGCATGCGCTTGCGCGAGTGCCTGGAGGCAACCTGGTTCGCAGGGGAGCGCGTGCAACCACATGGCTAGATTCCGCATCGATTGCCGCCGGGCCCATTGGCTGCTCTCGCAGCGCTGCGACCAGCCGCTGCGCACCGGCGAGCGCCTGGCGCTGTGGCTGCACCTGCGCAGCTGCGAGTGGTGCGCGATCGTCGCGCGCAATTTCCGTTTCCTCTCGACCGCGGCACGGCGGCTCGACCCGCGATGAGGCGATGCGCCCCTGGCGCTTGCTGCCGCGGCGGCGCCGCGTCCGCGCCGGCCCGGAGCCCGGCATGCGCCTAGCCGTGATCGTGCCCGTGCTCGACCGGGCGGCGCTGCTCGAGCGCAGCCTGGGCGCACTGCAGCACTGGCGCCGGCGCGGCCACCGGGTGATCGTCGTCGACGGCGGGAGCCGCGATGGCAGCACCGTCCTGGCCCGGCCGCTGGCCGACCGCGTGATCTGCGCGCCGCGCGGCTGGTCCTTGCAGGCCAATGCCGGCAGCCGCGTGGCCGAGGCCGAACTGGCCGACGTCCTGGTCTTCCTGCCCGTCGGCGTGCAGCTGCCGCCGCTGGCCGACCGGCTCATCGTGCGCGCGCTGTCCAACGCGAACAGCCCCTGGGGCCGATTCGACCTCAGCTTCCACCGCCCCGACGAGGCCTTCGGCGTGCTGCGCGGCGCGGCCGCGGCGCTGGCCAACCTGGGCTCGCGCGCCACCGGCATCTGCAGCCGGGAACAGGCGATCTTCGTCGCGCGCTCGGCGTTCCTCGCGCTCGAGGGCTTCCGCGCGCACGACGCGACGGCCGACACCGAGTTCTGCCAGCGGGCACGCCTGCTCGGGGCCCCGATCGCGCTGCACCCGCCGGCGCGCGTGCCGATGACCGGGCAGGCGCTCGGGCCGCTGCTGGCGGCGGTCGCCCGGCGCGAATGGCGCCGGCTCGGGGCTGCGCTGGGCGCGGACACGGCCAACGGAGCCTGGTTCGACCACTCTTCCTGAACGCCAGCGGCACGCACCGTGCTGGCGCGCCGGGCTCCCGCACGTGCATCGGCCGCGCTGGAAGCGCCGCCATGGGGCGCATGGGTGCCTGCGCCGTTACAATCCGCCTCAATATGGATCACAAGGCATCGACAGGCAAGGCGTCCTCGCACACGGCATCGGGCAAGACGGAGCCGGCGCCGGCGACCAACTTCATCCGCAACATCGTCGCCGGCGATGTTGCCGCGGGACGCTTCACACAGCGCCACTGGAACGGGCGCCCCGGCGATGGGGATTTCCAGCAAGCCGGCCCGCTGGACGCGGCGCGCATCCGTACCCGGTTCCCGCCCGAGCCCAACGGCTACCTGCACCTGGGCCACGCCAAGTCCATCTTCCTCAATTTCGGCCTGGCGCGCGATTTCCACGGGCGCTGCCACATGCGCTTCGACGACACCAACCCGGCGCGCGAGGAACAGGAGTACGTCGATTCGATCCTCGACGCCGTGCGCTGGCTCGGCTTCGACTGGGCCGACGCGCAGCAGGACAACCTGTACTTCGCCTCGGACTACTTCGAGCACCTGTACGAGTGCGCGCAATTCCTGGTGCGCCACGGCCACGCCTATGTCGACCAGATGAGCGCCGACGAGATGCGCTCGGCCCGCGGGACGCTGACCGAGCCCGGGCGCGATTCGCCGTACCGGATGCGACCCGCGCAGGAGAGCAGCGAGCTGCTGGCGCAGATGCGCGCCGGCGCGCATGCCGAAGGCAGCATGGTGCTGCGTGCGCGCATCGACATGGCCTCGCCCAACATCAACCTGCGCGATCCGGCCCTGTACCGGATCCGCTTCGCGCACCACCACCGCACGGGCGACCGCTGGTGCATCTATCCGATGTACGACTTCGCCCACGCGCTGTCGGACGCGCTCGAATCTATCACCCACAGCATCTGCACGCTCGAGTTCGAGGATCACCGCCCGCTGTACGACTGGTGCGTCGAGCGCTGCGTCCCGCTGCTGCGCGGCCCCCAGTGGCGCGCCGCGCTCGGCCAGGTACAGGCGCTGCGTGCCCAGGGTGGCGAGGCGGCGCGCGCGTTCGCCGTGCACTGCCACAACTTCGCGCACAAGCTCCATGCCAGCGCCGCGGAAGGCCGCATGCGCGAGCTGTTCCGGGGCTGGGATCACGATCGCAGCGCGGTGCTGCGCGAGCTCGACGCGTTCTACGGGCTGCTCGAGGGCGAGGCGACGCAGTTCGCGCCGCTGCTGACGCACGCGCTCGAGGAGCGCCACCCCGACGCCTTCGGCTTGCCGCGGCAGTACGAGTTCTCGCGCCTGAACCTGGATCACGTGGTGCTGAGCAAGCGCAAGCTGATCCAGCTCGTCGAGGAGGGCCTGGTCGACGGCTGGGACGATCCGCGGCTGCCCACGCTCGTGGGCCTGCGCCGCCGCGGCTACACGCCGCAGAGTCTGGCGCTGTTCGCCGAGCGCATCGGCGTGAGCAAGGCCGATTCGCGCATCGACTTCGAGGTGCTCGAGCAGGCGGTGCGCGAGGACCTGGACGCGCGCGTCCCGCGGGCCATGGTGGTCCTGGACCCGCTGCGCCTGGTGCTCGTCAACCTGGCCGAGGACGCGGAGGAGGCCTGCACCGCACCGGTCAACCCGCATCGGGCCGAGGATGGCGCGCGCACCATCGCCTTGCGCCGCGAGCTGTGGATCGATCGCGACGACTTCAACGAGGCGCCGCCGCCGGGCTATTTCCGCCTCGTCCCCGGAGGCATGGTGCGGCTGCGCTATGCCTATGTCATCCGCTGCACCGGCGTGGTGAAGGATGCGGCCGGCAAGGTGGTCGAGGTGCAGGCCGAGGTCTTGCCGGAAACCCGCAGCGGCACGCCCGGCGCCAGCAGCGTGAAGGTCAAGGGCGCCATCCACTGGCTGCCGCGGGCGGACGCGCTGCCCGCCGAGGTGCGGCTGTTCGAGCGCCTGTTCACGGACGCCGATCCCGATGCCAGCGCCGCCGACTACCGCAGCCTGCTCAACCCCGACAGCCGGCGCACGCTGCAGTCCTACATCGAACCCTCGCTGGCGCGGGCGCAGCCGGACGATCGCTATCAATTCGAACGCCATGGTTATTTTGTCGCCGACCGTGGCGAGCACCGCAGCGAGCGGCCGGTCTTCAACCGCATCGTCACCCTGCGCGAATCGCGCGGCCGCTGAGCGCCGGAGGCCGGCAGACGGTCGATCGCCGGCGATTTCGCGCTATCCTGCCGGTCTTGCCAGGACGTCATCGGACAGCGCCGTGGACACCTTGATCGAACCCATTGGACAGATCCGCGCGCGCATCGAGGCGCTGCGCGAGCGCATGCGCGCCGAAGGCCTCTCGACCTGGATCGCGCTCTCTGCCGACCCGCACCTGTCGGAGTACCTGCCCCAGCGCTGGCAGACGCGGCGCTGGCTGAGCGGCTTCGCCGGTTCGGTCGGCACGCTGGTGGTGACCGCCGATTACGCCGGCCTCTGGGTCGACAGCCGCTACTGGGTCGATGCCGAGGCCCGGCTGGCCGGCACGGGCATCGACACCGTCAAGGCCAGCAGCGCGGCCGGTGTCGCGCTGTTCGATTGGCTCGCGCACCATGTCGCACCCGGCTCGACGGTCGGCGTCGACGGCGCCAGCCTGGGCCTTGCCCTGGCGCGCAGCATCGGCTCGGCACTGGAGCACGCTGGCGCGCGGCTGCGCACCGACCTGGACCTGCTCGACGCCATCTGGCCGGGGCGCCCGGCCCTGCCGGACGCGGCCGTATTCGAGCGCGATGGCGCGCTGGAGTCGCTGCAGCGGCGCGACAAGCTCGCCGCGGTGCGTGCCGCGATGGCCGCGGCCGGGGCGCGCTGGCACCTGGTCTCGAGCCTGGACGACGTCGCGTGGCTCTTGAACCTGCGCGGCTCCGACGTCCCTTTCAATCCGGTCTTCCTGGCGCACGTGCTGGTCGGGCCGCAGGACGTGCGCCTGTTCGTCGCGCCCGGCAAGATCGGCCCGGAGCTGCGCGCGCGCCTGGCGGCCGACGGCGTGCTGGTGCAGGACTACGCCCAGGCGTCCGCGGCGCTCGGCGCGCTGGCGCCGGGCGAAGCGCTGCTGGTCGATCCGCGGCGCGTCACCCATGCCATGGTGCACGCGGTGGCGACGGGCGTGCACATCGTCGAGCAGATCAACCCGAGCACGCTGCTCAAGTCGCGCAAGACGCCAGCCGAGCTGGCCAACGTGCGCCGCGCGATGGAACAGGACGGCGCGGCGCTGTGCGAATTCTTCTGCTGGCTGGAGCAGGCGCTCGAACGCCGCGAGGCCATCACCGAGCTGACGATCGACGAGCGCGTCACGGCGCAGCGCGCGCGCCGGCCGGGCTTCGTGAGCCCCAGCTTCGGCACGATCGCCGCGTTCAACGCCAACGGCGCCTCGCCGCACTACAGCGCCAGCGCCGAGTCGCATGCCGTGATCTGCGACGGCACGCAATGCGGCGATGGACTGCTGCTGATCGACTCGGGCGGCCAGTACGAGACCGGCACGACCGACATCACCCGGGTGGTGGCCATCGGCACCACCAGCGCCGAGCAGCGGCGCGACTTCACGCTGGTGCTCAAGGGCATGATCGCGCTGTCGGTGGCGCGGTTTCCGCGCGGCACGCGTTCGCCGATGCTCGACAGCATCGCCCGGGCGCCGATCTGGGCAGCCGGCATCGACTACGGCCATGGCACGGGCCACGGGGTCGGGTACTTCCTGAACGTGCACGAGGGACCGCAGGGCATCACGCCCCACCTGCCGCCCGAACCGCAGACCGCGATGGAGCCGGGGATGATCACCTCCAACGAGCCGGGGATCTACCGGCCCGGGCGCTGGGGCGTGCGCATCGAGAACCTCGTCGCTGCGATCGGCTCCGAACCGGGGGAGTTCGGAGAATTCCTGCACTTCGAGACGCTGACGCTGTGCCCGATCGACCGGCGCTGCATCGCGCGGGAGCTGCTGCGGCCCGACGAGATCGACTGGCTCGACGGCTATCACCGCACGGTGCGCGCGCGCCTGGCACCGCTGCTGGGCGGCGACGCACTGGCCTGGCTGCTGCGCTCGACCGAGCCGCTGTAGCGCTGCGGCGCCGGCCGAGCCGCAGCGACCGGGCGCTCAACGCCCGACTTCGATCACCTTCACGCGGACGCGGCGCTCCTTGTCGTCGCGCACGACGGTCAGTTCGGCCGTGCCATCGACGCCGATGCGCCCCAGCTCGGCGACGAAGCTGGACAGGGCCTCGATGCGCTTGCCGTTGACACCGACGATGACGTCGCCGAGATTGCCGGTCTTCGGGTTCATCGGCTTGAGGCCGGCCTGCGCCGCCGGCGTGCCGCGCCGCACCTCGGCGATCACGACGCCGGCGATCCCGGCCTGCTCGACGAGGTCGGGGCGCACCGGCGTGATGCCGATGCCCGGCAGCGGCGCCCGGCCACGGCTGATCAGGGACGGGACGACGCGGTTGACGAGGTCGACCGGAATCGCGAAGCCGATGCCCGCCGAGCTGCCCGACTCGGAGCGGATCGCGGTGTTCACACCTACCAGGCGGCCCGCACTGTCGAGCAGCGGGCCGCCGGAGTTGCCCGGGTTGACGGCGGCGTCGGTCTGGATCACGCCGGCGATCTCCCGCTCGTAGCTGGTCGGCAGTTCGCGGTCGAGCGCGCTGACGATGCCGTGTGTCAGCGTGCGCTGCAGGCCGTAGGGGTTGCCGATCGCGTAGACCGACTGGCCGATGCGCAGATCGCCCGAGGTTCCCAGGCCGATCGGATGCAGGTCGCGGGGCGGGTGCAGCAGCTTGACCACGGCCAGGTCGTATTCGGGCGAAGCGCCGATCACGCGCGCTTCCATGGCCTCGCCGGCGTCGAGCTGCACGAAGACGTGCGCGGCGCCCTCGACGACGTGATTGTTGGTGACGACATGGCCGGCGGTGTCCCAGACAAAGCCGCTGCCGGCGCCGCGCGCCACTTCCGCGCCGAGGAATCCGGCGCTGTTGACGACCTCGGTCGTTATGTACGCGACCGATGGCGCGGCCGCCTGGAACAGGGCCACCATGGCCTGCTCCGCCGGCAGCAGCGGGCCGCGCGGCACGACCGGCCGCGGCTCGGCCGGTTCGCGCGCCACGCTCGAGCCGGCGACCGCTGCCAGCACGAGCGCCAGCAGCAGCCCAATGCCGGCCGCCGGCAAACGGTGTTCGGCACCGCGTGCGGACGGTACGCGGCAAGGGGTAGGTGTGGCGTGTGCGGCCGATGGGGACATGGGCTATGCCAGGCGCTGCGGCCCGGGTTGGTTGGGGCGACGGCGATTATCGCGTGGCTGCAAGCGGCCCCCGCGGCCGGGGCCATGCGCCGATGCCGGCGCGACAAGGTGGTACATAATCTGCCGGGCCGCGGGCGCGGCCGGCGAACGACTCGGAAAGCACGTGGACGACACCGGTATCAACACCTCTGCGGGCCTGGAAACGGGCGCGGGCACCCTGGGCAAGCCCGGCGGCACCAGCGCTGCCGGCACGGCGCCCATCGACCGCAGCTTCGACCTATCGCTGCGACTGCTCACCTTGCTGGTGTCGGTGGCCCTGGGCGCGAGCGTATGCCTGCTGCTCTACCGCTGGCTGGCCCCCCGGTTCGCCCATTATGACGCCGAGCCGGTGGCGGCGCGTGCGAACCACGCCGCGCCGGCACCGAAGGCCACCGATGTCAATCCGGCCCATGTCGACGAGGTACTGATGGATCCCGGACGGGTATTCAAGTGCGAGGACCAGGGGCGCGTGTCGTTCTCCGACCAGGCCTGCACGGGTGCTACGGCCAGCCCTCCCGGGCCGGCTTCCGGCGGCACCGGTAGCGGCGCGGCCAGCGACAGCGACGATCACCCGCGGACCGGGCCGCCCACCGGGCCGCACTGAGCACGGGGCCCTGGCACGCCTGCCCGGAGCTGATCCGGGCGCGCGCTCAGGCGGTGGCCGCCTCCTGGCGCGGCGCCGCGGTGCCGGGTGCGGCGAAATGTCCCAGGTCGCGCAGGTGCACGGCGAGGCCGGCGTCCATCGTGGCGGCGTGGGCCTCGAACCATTGGGGCAGCTCCCCCGCCAGCCGTACGACGACATCGGAATCGCCGGCATCGAAGCGGCGACGCACCTCGGATATGACTTCGAGCAGGAGTTCGTGCTCGCGCAGGTGGCCATCGCAGGCGGGAAAGCCGGACTCGCGCATCCAGCGCTCCTCCTGCGCGCACTGGCGCAGCAGGTGCTCATGCAGGGCCAGCAGCTTTTCGCCCTCGTCGCCGGGATCGCCCAGGCCTGCGACGAGGCCGTGGAATTCGCGGTGGATGTGGTCCATGGGACCGAAGCCGAGGGCGAAGTAACCCAGCTCCGCGTTCGTACCGGGCTGGGGAATCGTCTGTGCGTTGCTGGTCATGTTCACCTCCGACAGCAGGGGATCTCGTACGCAAACACCGAACGGGGAGCGTGCGCGCGCGTCCCCCCGGCGCCAATCGCGCATTCATGCGCCATCCGGTCCATGCCCGCGCTCGGCGATGGGCGTCGCATTTCTCATGGCGGAACGGGCCGCCGGGCGAGTGCGCCGGTGGCGCACCGCTCGACTGGCGTCAAGCAGGTTCGAGACGCTCCAGCGCGCACGCGGCAGCGGCAAAGCCCATCGTCGCGGTGACCGTCACGGCCGAGCCGTAACCGCCGCAGGAAAGCGGGCTGCCCGGGGCCTGCCCGGGTTCGCAGGCCGGCGCCGGCAGGCTCGGCACCTCCGACGAGAAGATGGCGTCGACGCCGAAGCGCGGGACACGCCGGCCCGCGCCCGGTCCGGGAAATCCGTGCTCGCGCCGCAGCCGCGCGCGCACCTTGGCGAGCAGGGCGTCGCCGCGGGTCCGGGCCAGGTCCTCGCGGGCGATGCGCGCCGGGTCCTTGCGGCCGCCCGCGGCGCCGCAGGTGACCACGGCGAGCCCCATCGCGCGCGCGTAGGCGATCAAGGCCACCTTGGCACGCACCTGGTCGATGCAATCGACGACGAGGTCGACCCCGCGCAGCAGTTCCTGCACGTTGTCGGGACCCAGGAAATCCTCCACCGCCACGACCGCGGCTCCGGGGTGGATGGCGCGCACGCGCTGCGCCATCGCCTGCACCTTGGCCTTGCCGAACTCCGGATCGAGCGCATGGATCTGGCGGTTGGTATTGCTCAGCGTGACGTGGTCCAGATCGATCAGCGTGAGGGACCCCACGCCCGAGCGCGCCAGCGCCTCGGCGGCCCAGGTGCCGACGCCGCCGATCCCGACGACGGCCACGCGGGCGCTCGCGAAGCGCTGCAGGCTGCCCGCGCCGTAGAGGCGCGCCACGCCACCGAACCGGCGCTCCAGGTCGGCCGCCGCATCGGCCGCCGGCACGGGCACTTGCGCCGGATCACCCGGGGTCGTGAGGCTGGGGATCGTGGCTGCACCACTCATGATGTCCTTCCGTCGGTGGGGGCCGCAGGCCATGGCCGGGCGCCGTGGCGCCCGGCGTGTCGTTGCGCCCGGTGCGCGGGTCCGCCGACTATGCGGTAGATTGGCGCATCGGCCTCGAACCCCGGGAGGATCCCCGCTCCCCGACACCATGCCCAAGACGAATCTTCGCACCGAATACCACCGCTCGGCACTGGACGAGGAACAGGCCGGCGCCGATCCGTTCGCGCTCTTTGCGCGCTGGTTCGACGAGGCGGTCCAGGCCGGCGGCCGCGATCCCAACGCGATGGCCCTGGCCACCTGCGATGCGCGCGGCCGCCCGTCGGTGCGCACCGTGCTGTGCAAGGAGTTCGATGCGCGCGGCTTCGTCTTCTTCACGAACTACGACAGCCGCAAGGGGCGCGAGCTGGACGCCAATCCCCAGGCCTGCGTGCTCTTCTACTGGCCCGAGCTCGAGCGCCAGGTGCGTGCCGAAGGCGCGGTGAGCCGCGCCAGCAGCGCCGAGTCCGACGCCTACTTCGCCACGCGGCCGCTGGGCGCCCGCATCGGGGCCTGCGCCTCGCCGCAGAGCCAGGTCATCGCGGGGCGGGAGGGCCTGGAGCGGCGGATCGCCGATCTGGAAAAGGCGTACGCCGGGCAGGACGGCCCGGCGCGCCCGCCGCACTGGGGAGGCTACCGGCTGGCGGTCGAGGCCATCGAGTTCTGGCAGGGCCGACCCTCGCGCCTGCACGACCGGCTGTCGTATGCGCGCTCGGCCAGCGGCTGGGAGCGCGTACGGCTGGCGCCCTGAGGCGGAAACCGGGGCGGCGCGGCGCCCGCCCGGCGGCCGCGGGCGGTGCCGGCGCGGCCGGCCGGGCGCCTGATCCGAAGGTTCGCCGCGCCATCGCGGGGTTCGTCAGCGACGGTGCATCGGGATATGATAGGGCCTCCATGCCAGCCTGGGTCATCCGAACATGAGCGCCGACCAGATTTCGATCATCATCGTCGAGGACGAACCCGAGTTCCGCCGCCGATTCGCACAGATCATCGACAGCGAGCCGACGATGCGACTGGCCGGTGTCGCGGCCAACAAGCGCGAGGCGCAGGCGCTGATCGACCGCGAAGACTTCGACGTCATGCTGATCGACCTGGGCCTGCCCGACGGCACCGGGATCGACCTCATACGCAACGTCAGCCAGCGCAAGCCCGACGTCGACATCATGGTCGTGACCGTCTTCGGCGACGAACAGCACGTGGTGTCCTCGATCGAGGCCGGTGCCACCGGCTACATACTCAAGGATTCGACCCCGGCCGACGTGATCTCGTGCATCCGGCTGCTGCGCGCCGGGGGCTCCCCGGTCAGCCCGGTGGTGGCACGCAGCGTGCTGCGCGCCATCCGCTCGCGCATGGGCGGCCCCGGGGCCACCAGCACGAGCGCGCCCGCGCGTTCGGCCAACGCCGAGAACAACCCGCTGTCGGCGCGCGAGACCGAGATCCTGCAGCTGCTGGCCAAGGGCATGAGCTTCAACGAGATCGGCGAGATCCTCGGCATATCGCCGCACACGGTGACCGCGCACATCAAGAAGATCTACCGCAAGCTCGCGGTCCATTCGCGCGGCGAGGCGGTCTACGAAGCGAGCCAGATGGGCCTGCTCAAGACCTGAGCATCGGCCCCATGACGCACTGCCTGAACCGCCGGCCGTGCATCCCAGCCCGGCCGTCGCCGTCCTTGCGCACCCTCGGCCGAGCGGCACTGATCGCGCTGGCGCTGCACGCCGCCACCGCGGCAGCCGCCACCCTCCCCATCAAGAAGCTCGAATGGTCGTACGTGGCGCCGGACGCGCAGGCGCAGGCGGATCCATCCGCCCCGGGCACGAACTTCGAACTGCCGCTGCGCTGGCCGACCGAGGAGGGGACGCCGCTGCGCACGGTCGCGATGCGCCTGCGCTTCGGGCTGCCGGCGGTGCCCGATCGCACCTGGGCGGTGCTGCTGTCGCACGCCAGCGAGGGCGGGCGCCTGAGCATCAACGGCAAGTACATCGGCACGATCCCGGAGGAGAGCGCCTGGCGCCACGTCGCCTGGCGCCGCCCGCAGATGCTGTCGATCGATCCATCGCTGCTGCTCGAAGGCGACAACGAACTGCTGATCGAATCGCGCTTCGGCCCCGGCGCCCATACGCTGGCGCGCGTCGAGGTCGGCCCGCAGGGCGAAATCTGGAATCTCTACGCGCTGCAGTTCTTCTTCGAGCACACGGCGACCTGGGTCGGTGCCACGGTCGCGCTGATCACCGCGCTGATCTTCGGCGCGCTGTGGCTGGAACGGCGCGAGGCGATCTCCCGCCTGCTCGCGCTGGCGGCACTGTTCTGGCTGACGGGCTGCGCGGCGGCCCTGGTGGAGATCATGCCGCAGGGGCTGCGGCCCTGGGTCCAGCTGGCCTCGATAGCCGCCACCGCGGGCTTCATGGCGACGCTGGCGATCACGCTGATGCGCCTGTCGTCGCTGGCGCGGCGGCGCGAGGAATGGCTGATCTGCGGCTACGCCGCGCTCGGGCCGGCGCTGTGCCTGGCCAGTTCGCTGCGCGCCGAGCCCTACCTGCAGCTGGCCTGGCAGCCCGGCCTGCTGCTGATCGTGGGCGTGGCCACCGGCGTCGGGCTGTACCGGCGCACGCAGGCGGGCGTCGCCTCCCCCCATCCGCTGGTGCTGGTGGCGGCGGTGATCCTGCTGTGCGCGGGGCTGCTCGACTACGCGAGCGTCATCGGGCTCAACAGCCTCGACGGGGTGCCGGCGATGAACTTCGCCGGCCCGCTGATGCTGCTGGCGCTGGCGGCCCCGCTGATCGACGGCTTCATCAAGACCATGCACCAGGCCGAACTGGCGCGCGTCGAGCTCGAGACGCGCGTGCGCGAACGCGAGCAGCTGCTCAAGCGCAACTTCGAGCGCCTGCGCGAGAGCGAGCGCGTCAAGGTCGAAGCCCAGGAGCGCCAGCGCATCATGCAGGACATGCACGACGGCCTGGGTTCCCAGCTGATGTCCTCGCTGATGCTGGTCGAGCGCGGCGCGGTGAGCAACGACCAGTTCGCGCAGATCCTGCGCGAGTCGATCGACGACATGCGCCTGGCCATCGACGCGCTGGCCGCCGAGGATGCCGACCTCGCCGCCGCGCTGGGCAACCTGCGCTTTCGCATGGAGCCGCGCCTGCGCGCCGCCGGCATGGAGCTGACCTGGGATGCGCGCCGGCTGCCCGAGGAACTGGGACTGCACCCGGACGTCGTGCTGCCGATCCTGCGCATCGTCCAGGAGGCGCTCACCAACGCGCTCAAGCACAGCCGCGCCCGCGCCGTGCGCGTCACGCTGGGCACCGAGGGCAGCGGCGAGTCGCAGTCCTTCGACATCCGTATCGCCGACAACGGGCGCGGCATCGCCGGGGAACGGGTGGGTGGCCGCGGGCTGCTCAACATGCGCAACCGGGCGCAGAAGATCGGCGCCCAGCTCAAGCTCGAGACCGCCCCGAACGTGGGCACCACCGTGCACCTGCGCACGCGCATCGGCCCGGCCAACCCGAGCACGCGCGGGCAGCAGACCGTGCTCAATACCCAGGCCGTGATCGAGCGCGCCCGCCAGCAGTAGGGCAATTCTTCTGGATGCGGGCGTCCGGCCGGCGGCGTCCCCGCGGCAGGCCCCGGCTACACCACGCCGATGCGCCGCATGCGCGCGAAGTTGCGGCGGAACTTCTCCACCTTCGGGCCGATGACGAACATGCAGTAGCCCTGCGTCGGGTTGTGGCGGAAGTATTCCTGGTGATGGGTCTCGGCGCGCACGTAGCGCGCCACCGGTTCGAGGACGGTGCACAGGTCCTCCTCGTACAGGTGCGCGGCATCCTGCAGGAATTGCGCCGCCACCGCGCGCTGCTCCTCGGAGTGATGGAAGATGGCCGAGCGATATTGCGTGCCCACATCGTTGCCCTGGCGGTTGGGCGTGGTCGGGTCGTGGATGGCGAAGAACACGTCGAGCAGCTCGCGAAAGCCCAGCAGGCCCGGATCGAACTCGACCCGCACCACCTCGGCGTAGCCGGTCTCGCCGCGGCAGACCTGGCGGTAGTCGGGCCGCTCGGTATGGCCGTTGGAGTAGCCCGATTCGACGTCCGCGACGCCGCCGAGCTCCTCGAATACCGCTTCGAGGCACCAGAAACAGCCGCCGGCGAGCGTCGCAAACTCGTTCCCGGGGCGGGGCGCGGATCCAAGGGCTTGGCGGATGGACATGGTGGGCTCCTCGCGATTGCCGGTCCGGACCGGGCACATGCCGCAGCCCCCGGCCTTCCTGGAACTTTCCGGCACGCGGGCCGGCGTCCTGCAGGCTGCGGCAGCGGCCACGGAGGCCATCTGCCGGCAGCGCACACCGGTTGGAGCTAGCTTACGCCTGCCGGCGGATCCGCGTTATTGCAGCGCAATTCCGGCCTTGCGGGTGTTAAAGGCGGGTGGCCGGCATGCCGAAAAACGGCTGGGGGGATCTCTTCCCCCGAGGGCCGCAGTGTCCCGGCGTGCGACGCACGGCCGGCAGGCGGACCTGCGCCAGCCGCGGGCGATGTGCGCCCGAGGTGCCCGGGTCCAAGGAGCAAGACGATGACCTTCATCAAGCAATACCTCATCCGGCTGTCCCATTGCGACCCGACGGGCACGGTCTTCTATCCCAACTACTTCCACATCTTCAATGCGCTGGTCGAGGACTGGTTCTACGAGGCGATCGAGATACGCTTCGACGATTTCCTGATGGCGCGCGGCCTGGCCTTGCCGACAGTGCGCATGGAGGCGACCTTCGCCAAGCCGACGATGATGGGCGAGACCGTCGACTTCTGGCTGACCCTCTCCCACGTCGGGCGCACGTCGGTGCGCTTCACGATGGGCGTGGACAAGGACGGGGAACAGCGCGTACGCATGAACCGCATCGCCGTGTGCACCTCGCAGGAAACGCGCAAGGCGACCAGCATCCCCGACGACGTGCGCGAGCGGATGCTGGAGTTCATGCGCGAGTAGGCCGGCCGCCTGCGCATCGCCCCGCGCATCGCCCCGCGTATCATCGCTGCGGCGCGCCCCGAGGGGCCCCTGGGCAGGCCGGGGTCCCGCCGGGAGCGCGAGGCTACCGCGGAGATGCCCATGAACGACAGCGCGCGCGTACCGTCCGAGACGGCCGGATTCCACTGGGACGACCCCCTGCTGCTCGAGGACCAGCTCAGCGACGACGAGCGCCTGGTGCGCGACTCGGCGCGGCGCTACGCCCAGCAGCGCCTCGCGCCGCGGGTGCTGGAGGCCTTCCGCAACGAGAGGGCGGACACCGCCATCTTCCGCGAGATGGGATCGCTCGGCCTGCTGGGCGCGACCCTGCCGGCCGAATACGGCGGCGCCGAGATGAACTACGTCTGCTATGGCCTGATCGCGCGCGAGATCGAGCGCGTCGACTCGGGCTACCGCTCGATGATGAGCGTCCAGTCATCGCTGGTGATGCTGCCGATCCTGCGCTTCGGCACCGAGGCGCAGCGGCGCAAGTACCTGCCCGCGCTGGCCAGCGGTGCCGCGATCGGCTGCTTCGGCCTGACCGAACCCGACCACGGCTCCGATCCCGGCAGCATGTCGACACGCGCGCGCACGGTGCCGGGAGGCTTTCGCGTGAGCGGGGCCAAGACCTGGATCTCCAATTCCCCGATCGCCGATGTCTTCGTCGTGTGGGCCAAGAACGATGCGGGCCGGATCCGCGGCTACGTGCTGGAAAAAGGCGCCGCCGGGCTGAGCGCCCCCGCGATCCACGGCAAGGTGGGCTTGCGCGCGTCGATCACCGGCGAGATCGTCATGGACGAGGTGTTCGTCGCGGCCGAGCAGGAGCTGCCCGGTGCCGACGGCCTGCGCGGGCCGTTCACCTGCCTGGACTCGGCACGCTACGGCATCGCCTGGGGCACGCTCGGCGCGGCCGAGGCTTGCTGGCACACGGCCCGCCAGTACACGCTCGACCGCAAGCAGTTCGGGCGCCCGCTGGCGGCCAACCAGCTCATCCAGAAGAAGCTCGCCGACATGCAGACGGAGATCGCCCTGGCCATCCAGGGCTGCCTGCGCCTGGGACGGATGAAGGATGCCGGCACGGCCGCGGTCGAGATCACCTCGATCATGAAGCGCAACTCGTGCGGCAAGGCGCTGGACATCGCCCGCATGGCGCGCGACATGCTGGGTGGCAACGGCATCAGCGACGAATTCGGCGT